>Ga0207990_1000897_pt1 | contig 16313 bp, 8 predicted proteins | sample ETNtaG_8_FD_185780 | JGI IMG/M metagenome (GOLD analysis project Ga0207990, IMG submission 185780) | Marine microbial and viral communities from oxygen minimum zone, Eastern Pacific Ocean - ETNP201406SV75 (SPAdes) (version 2) | ecosystem: Environmental > Aquatic > Marine > Oceanic ...
TACCAATAAAAGATTCTACGGGAGGTTTCAAGGCTTGGCAAAGAAAAGTGCTGGAAACAATCGATTTCGATGCGGTCAAATCACAGGGCTATTCTTTCCAAATTGAAATGAATTGGCGCGCCTGGCAAAAAGGCTTTTCATTGCACGAACACCCGATCATTTTTACTGATAGAACTATTGGTGAATCAAAAATGTCCCGAGGAATTATGTTTGAGGCAATAATTGTTATATGGCGCATGCGCATTTGGAAAATATTTGGCTGGCATAAATAAGAATCAACCATGACTTCCGTTTCCATTTTAATTGTCAGTTATAACGTACGTCAATATGTAGCTCACGCTATTGATGCGATTCTTAAATCTGATGTGGAAGAAATGGAAATCATTGTTGTGGATAACAATTCCTATGATAATACAGTTGCATACCTGCAGGACAGATATAACCATTTACACAAGATCAAGATCATTGAAAATTCTGATAATATTGGTTTTGCCAAGGCTGTGAATCAGGCTGCTGCCGTTGCCAAAGGATACTATTATTTTATACTGAACCCCGATACAATTATTCAGGAAGAGACTATTTCCATATTACAGGATTATCTTGATGATCATCCAGAAGTTGGTATGATCGGTCCAAAAATTATTAATGCGGATGGTTCATTGCAGCTGGCCTGCAAGCGATCATTCCCAACGGCCAGTGTTGCATTACCCAAATTACTTGGGCTAAGCCGGCTGTTCCCTAATTCACGCTGGGCGGGGAAATATAATCTGACCTATCTCGATCCGGATGCAGTACATGCAGTGGATGCCATTAGCGGCTCATGTATGTTTATCAGAACCACGTTATTTCATGAATTGAATGGTTTTGATGAGAGATTTTTTATGTTTGGGGAAGACCTGGACCTGTGCACTCGGATATGGAAAAATAATTATGAGATCCATTATGTACCACGAACACAGATCGTACACTTCCAGGGTGAGTCAGTAAAATCAGCTCCCTTTGACAGTATCAACGCTTTTTATAATGCCATGATCCTATTTGCTGATAAACATTTTTCCTTGGGTTCAGGATGGCTGATGAAACTGGCTATTCGCTGCGGTATCTATGCACGTAAGCTATTATCGATGATTGGCGAAAAACGTTCACAGATTCTGTCGGTTACTTTGGACGGTCTTGTGGTGTTTTTTGCTTTTATGGTGGCTATACCATTGCGGTTTTCCCATTTTGAACCGATCACGTTGAGTAAAGGCCTGGTGCCTACAATCTACATTTTTTTCTGGATTGGCGTCGGCTCCATATTCCAGCTTTATTCGAGATATATATTATCTTATTCTCGAGCGATCATTGCATCTATAACTGGATTCTTCCTAGCGGTTGCATTCACCTACTTTTTCAAGCAGTATGCATTTTCACGATTGGTGATTATAACTGCCACTGCGATAATTACAGTATTTATCCCAGGGTGGAGAGTATTCGTGCATTTTCTGATGTCTCGAGGATACCTACGCCCCGTAAAAGAACAGCACCCCATTCTTTTTACTAGGAAAACGCTGATTATCGGGGTTGATGAGGAAGGCATCCATATTGCCGAAAATATATTGAAGCGTTTTGATACCGGCCTTGATGTAGTAGGATTTATTGACCATCAATTACCCACTGATGAAAATGATCTTCCTATAGGGTTTATGGGCAAACTTACTGATCTGCGGGACATTGTAATGACCTACCGCATCTGCGAACTGATCTTTTCTACAACGGCGTTTACCAATAAAGAGATACTATTAATCATGGATGAGACTAAAGATCTAAGGCTTACATACAGGATGGTGCCCCGCCAGCAAGAAATACTATTGGGGAAAGCATCCATCGAAGATATTGGTAATTTTTCATTTGTGAATATTGAATATACTCTTTTCTATCGGTTGAACCGGATCACCAAGCGCACATTCGATATAGTGATATCCGGAATGATGGTGACGCTTTTTTGCCCTTTTCTGGTGATCCTATTTGGGTTTGGGAAGGGCCGGAAGAAACAATTCTGGGGCGCCGAAGGAACCATTTTTGAGGCGACAATCTTCAATGTAAGAGGAGGATTCTTGAAAGAACTGCCTCTTTTTATAGGTGTTCTATTTGGTAATTTGAGTTTGGTTGGTTCCAGTATGTTGGAGACCAGTGATGCTAATCCCCATCTCATTTGCCAGCCAGGATTGACTGGGCTAGAAAGGATCCGATCCGCTAAATTTAAACCTGAGGACAGGCAAATCCTGGACCATTACTACGTACAAAATCAAAGTTTCACCATGGATCTTGAAATTATCATGAAAACTGTATTCAGTACCTGATATGGCGCACTACTATCTGGATTTCGAGAAGCCCCTCGAGGAATTAGAAGAGCAAATTTTAAAATTACAATCTATCGAAGATGATAATAATCATTCGACAGAGCTTGTCGGCCTGATAGAACGTCGGGATAATAAATTACGGGAGATACACAGTAATTTAAGCCGTTGGCAGCGTGTACAGTTGGCTCGCCATCCTGAACGTCCCTTTAGTATGGACTATATTGAAGCGATCACGATAGAATTTGTTGAATTGCACGGGGATCGTCATTTTGCAGATGACACAGCATTGGTTGGTGGAATTGGAAAAATTGATGATAGGTCTGTCGTTTTGATCGGTCAGCAGAAAGGTCGCAATACAAAGGATAACCTGTACCGTAATTTTGGTATGATGCGTCCGGAAGGGTACCGGAAAGCATTGCGGTTGATGAAACTAGGGGAAAAATTCAATATACCGATCGTCGCGCTGGTAGATACGCCGGGAGCCTATCCTGGTATTGGCGCTGAAGAACGGGGCCAGGGAGAGGCGATTGCCAAAAATTTAATAGAAATGGCCAAGCTGAATGTGCCCATCTTGGCCGTTGTAATCGGCGAAGGTGCCAGTGGCGGAGCCCTGGGTATCGCTATCTGTGACCGTTTGGTTATGCTTGAAAATACCTGGTACTCAGTAATCAGTCCGGAAGGTTGTGCGTCAATTCTCTGGCATGATGCCTCGAAAGCACCTGATGCTGCTGATGCCATGAAAGTGACACCTGCTGATCTTAAAGAAATTGGGATCTGCGACCGTATTGTTGATGAGCCTGCAGGCGGCGCACACCGTGAACCAGATACAATGACCACTATCTTGAAAAACGTTATCCTGGAAGAACTTGACCTTATCGAAAAGGATAACCAGGATGGTTCCTTTCTTGAATCCAGAATAAAGCGTTATGAAAAGATGGGCATTTATCAGGAAACAGAATGATACAATTTGAGTATCGCACCAAAGTCTACTATAAAGATGTTGATCAGATGGGGATCGTCTATTATGCTCGTTATTATGAATATTTTGAAGCTGCCCGTACAGAATTATTGAAATCCCTGGGCATCCATGTAACGGTAGTTGAGAATGAGGGTTATCTTTTACCGGTAATAACGAGTCACTGTGATTATAAAGTTGGTGCCAATTTTGAAGACACTCTGGTAATAAATACCATTATCAAAGATCAACCAAGGTCACGATTGCGAATTGATTATGAGGTTCACCGGGACAATTCGGATGAATTACTGGTGAGCGGACATACGATACACGCTTTTACGGATAAATCCGGCAAAGCCGTAAAACCGCCAAAGCAATTGGTGGAGGCACTAAAGCAGAACTTATGATGTGATTAATCTATTGGCTCTTGTTGCGAATGGCTTTTGTTGATTAGGTAGACAGCTGTCATAGTCATTATTCCACCTATCATGGTGGTCACTTCCAAACGTTCCCCAATTAACAGCACACTGAAAAAAAGAGCTGTGACCGGTACCGTAAATATGAATGCACTGGCTTTTTCAGGTCCTAGCTGGGTAGTCCCAAAAAAATAAACTGTAGTTCCGAATACCATAGCGCCGGTAGACAGGAAAAACATATTCACCCAAAAGATCCAGTCATAGGTGAATATTAATAAAATATCTTTATTCCAGGTCGCGCCAAGGTAAATCAGGGTAGAGATTGTATAGACCCAAAAACTAAATGAAAGTGTAGAAACATGGGCGTGGGACCGACCCGATATTATCGACATGATCCCCCATGAAACAGAAGCGCAAATAAAAAATAAATTACCGTTAGAAATCATTTGTTCCACAGAGAATGTCCAGACCTGTAATACAATCACACCGCCAGCGAAGCCTAGTAACAAACCAATGATATCCTTACGGTAGACCACTTGCTTCATTAGCAATACAGAAATAATGAATGTAATAATCGGATTGAAGGTCGGGACGATAATGCCACCCACACTGGCGGCTCCCTTATCGGTACCCATGAAAAAGAAAATATTGTAAAGAGAGATAAACACGGCACCTGTTAAGATATATTTCATACCCTGACGCGTTACCCGGAAATCATTACCGGTTAACCACAGTACTGGAATCATGGTAATACTGGAAAAGAAAAAGCGCCAGAAGGCCAGCACAGATGATGGGCCATAATCACTCAGGATTTTTGCGTTCGTCCATGATAAACCCCAAATTGCCATCGATAATAACAGCGTCAGGTATAAGCTGATAGGCGTGCGATTATTCAATTTTGAGTTGATTGAAAAATATATTGGTCGATTATCCTATGGAAAAGCCGGTTACATCCGAAAGACGGGGAAATTTGTGCCCGGACTAGGCATATTATTCACGGCCTGCAATGCTTTTATCAGAATACTCCGTGTTTCAGTTGGATTAATTACACCATCATCCCAGAGGCGTGCGCTGGCATAGTATGGATGTCCTTCTTTTTCATATTTACCTATAATGGGCTGTTTAAGTTCTTCAAGTTCTTGCGCTGATAATTTTTTGCCATCTTTTTCCAGCTGTTCTTTTTTGATAGTGGCCAGTACATTGGCAGCCTGATCACCACCCATCACTGATATTCTTGCGTTGGGCCACATCCAACAAAATCGAGGCTGGTAGGCCCGGCCAGCCATGGCATAATTCCCTGCACCAAAACTGCCACCAATTATTACAGTTAGTTTGGGAACATTGGCTGTGGCGACGGCCTGGACCATTTTGGCACCATTTTTGGCAATGCCGCCTTGTTCTGCTTTTTTTCCTACCATGAACCCGGTAATATTCTGTAAAAATAGAAGTGGTATCTTTCTCTGGCAGCAAAGCTCAATAAAATGGGCCCCTTTCAGCGCACTTTCGCTAAACAACACACCATTATTGGCAACAATACCTACTGGAAAACCACCGATCTTGCAAAAACCGGTGACCAGTGTTTTACCGTAAGCGGCTTTAAATTCTTCAAAGTTGGACCCATCTGCAATCCGAGCGATAATCTCTAAAACCTTGAACGTCGTTTTGTGATCTTTGGTTAAGATGCCCAGTATTTCCTGTTGATCATAGGCCGGTTCCTTAAATTCACCAGGGTTAACAATGTCCAATTTCGGAAAATGATCAATGATCCCGCGAATTTTTTCCAGTGCTTCATCATCATTCTTCGCGAAATGATCAGCGACTCCACTGATCCGGGTATGCATTGCCGCACCGCCAAGTTCTTCCGCTGTTGATACCTCTCCAATGGCAGCCTGAACGAGGGGCGGACCACCAAGGAAAATTGTACCTGTTTTATCCACAATAATGGCTTCATCGCTCATGGCGGGTACATAGGCTCCGCCGGCAGTACAACTACCCATTACAGCTGCGATTTGGGGGATCCCAGCCGCACTCATCTGCGCCTGGTTATAAAATATGCGTCCAAAATGATCACGGTCTGGAAATACACTATCCTGTTTGGGAAGGAATGCACCGCCGCTATCAACCAGGTAAATACATGGCAAACGGTTCTCCAAGGCTATTTCCTGGGCTCGGAGATGTTTTTTTACGGTGAGCGGGTAGTATGTGCCGCCCTTTACGGTAGCATCATTGGCTACAACAATACACTGTCTGCCATGAATTGAAAGAAGTCCAGTGATGATACCTGCCGCTGGTATCGTATCATCATAGACCTGATACGCAGCCAGTGCTGAAAATTCCACAAACTGTATATTGGGATCCTTGAGATTTTCAATCCGTTCCCGGGCAGTTTGTTTTCCGCGTGCTTTGTGTTTTTCAATGCGCTTAGGTGGACCCATTTTGCGAATTTCTGCGAGGATAACATCCAAATCATCGGCAAGTTCTTTATGATGATGAAAATTTGATTGGTATTTATCAGACGATGGGTTTATTCGTGATTCAATTTTTGCCATTATCGAAATTTACGTGAGTTTGAAAAGCAATAGTTTAAATAAAAAAGGCACGGTTTAGCGTGCCTTTTTACATGATAATTACAGGTTTATTAAAAATAGAATTTTCTATTATCAACTATCTCAGCTTGGTCCAGTAGATTTTGATACCAGTTTTGAAAATTTTCACTTTGTCTCTGGCTATGAATATTCTTGTAAATAACATCCCGTTTTATTTCAAAATCAGAACTATCAATGGCCGAAACATCAACAACTTTTACTATTCCGTATCCGCGCGTTGTGTTTATCGGGCCAATGACATCACCGATACGTGCCCTTAAAAGCGCGCCAATAAGAAAATTGCTTCGGCCGAATGAATTAAAGCTACGGTCCAGCAATTTCGTATCACCGGACACGAGATCGACATTATCATTATTATCCTTTATTTTCTGGAATGTTGATCCTTGATCAAATTGTACTCGTAATTGCTCAGCAAGTACTTTGGCAGCAGTCAAGCGACGGTCCTGATTTAGTGAATTCTTAATTTGACCTTCAACTTCTTCAAAGGATCGGGTTCCCTCAGGTAATATGCTGTCTAGTCTGGCTACGATGAAATAGCGATCATTTTCTAAAGGATCTGAAACGTCATCTAACTGGCTATCATAGGCGAAACGAACAGCATTTCGGAAAGGACCAAAAATGCGCAACGCACTGGAACCCGCAGTGATGTCAGTAGCTTTTTTGGTTTCTACCTGGTGCGAATCAACTGCCGCGGCGAACCCAATGGTTGGATCGGAGGCATCGTAACTGAACAATGTGGATTTGCGTTTCAATGCATCACGGGTATTGGGGCCCATTTCGATTTTTAACAATATATGGGACGCATTTAATTCTTCTTTATCATCAGTGGCACGTTGGTCACTGACTTTGATGATGTGATAACCAAAACGGGAAAGGACAGGACCGATAATATCTCCAGTAATAGCTGCAAATGCCGCATCCTCAAATGGTTTGACCATTTGCCCTCGACCAAACCAACCCAGGCTGCCGCCTCGTCCAGAGTCGGGATTTACCTGGTTCCCTGGATCTTGGGTGTGGATGTTAGCTAATTCACCAAAATCAGACCCTGTATTCAGCTGTTCCATGATGGCTGAACAATCGCTAAGGACACGGTTCGTATCTTCTAATGATGGTTTCTTTTCCCAGGCAGCAATTTCCATCCTTCGCGTTTCTTCGCGGTTGAAATCATCAATACGCCTGGTATATTCTTCAAATAATTCATCTTCTGTGGGATCGGATACGTCATCCTGCACTGAATTTGTAGTTACATGGATGCCGTCAATGGTATAATTAACATACTGTTTGATATAACTTGACCAAACATCATCTTCTGCGATCATCACATCCGCATTGATCATTTCCTGCAGTTTAATATTTGGTAAATAGGTGCTTTTCATAAATTGCTCAATCTGAGCCCATTCATTGCCGGTAGGATTATTGATGGCCTGGTCATATTTTCCTTGATCAAAGGCACCATCTGTTTGAAACGCAGGATCGGATACTAAAAAGGGTGGCGGTATATTCTGTAAGTGGTATAAAACTTCTACATCACTAGCACTAATATCCAGGTCATCTATGGTCTGGTATATAAGGATATCGCGAATATAATCATCCCAAATTTGATTACGGGCTTGTTCAAAATCACGATCAGTCAGTTCGCGACCGTTGTTTCGGATTTGTTCCAGCCGGGCTGATACAGCGCGGGAAAATTCATCGGGTGGTATTTTTTGTCCATTGATTACACCAATGGCGGTAGCTGGATCCACGCGGCCAAAAAGCTGATCAATAATATTGGCACCGCCAACTAGCCCACCAATGGAAATACTCAGCAAGAAAAGGATGAGTATTGCCCATAAAAAAATATGCATCCGGTTACGCATAGTGGTCATTAATGCCATTTGTTATACTCTAATTGTTTTATTAAAATTGGGTGCAAATTTAGACAACCCTGTCTGCGGAAGCAATGAACATAAGTAGTGGTTCAGCCGACACTAAAAAAGTAAATTTATGATTATGGGTCAAGATATAAATTCGGGCTTGAAGCAATTTAATCATAATTTGATTCATTGCACGAACTGCCCCAGGATAGTGGAATTCAGAACTCGTATTGCGGCAGAAAAACGTAAACAGTTCATTGATTGGGATTATTGGGGCAAACCGGTACCCGGTTACGGCGATCCCAAGGCAGCAATAATAATCGTTGGTCTGGCGCCAGCTGCTCATGGAGGTAATCGAACAGGGCGCGTCTTTACCGGGGATAAATCAGCGGATTTTCTAATGATGTGTATGCATGAGGTGGGTATGGCCAATCAGCCCAACTCTGACCACATGGATGACGGCCTGGTATTGAACAATTGTTATATGACCCCTGCCCTCAAATGTGTTCCACCGCAGGATAAACCGACAGCCGAGGAATTGCGAAATTGTTTTTCATATTTTGAGAAGGAGATAGCTTTGCTCACCAAAGCAAATTGTATGCTGGCCCTGGGTAAAATTGCATTTGACGCCTGCCTTCGTTTCTGGCGTCGTGCATTCGATTTAAAAGTGAAGGACCATCCATTTAAGCACCATTCCATTTACGAATTACCCAATGGGTTTCATTTGGTTGGGAGTTATCACCCCAGTCCGCGTAATGTAAATACGGGTCGGTTATCTAAAGGGATGATGGTCGATTTATTGAACGATGTGAAAAATTTCAGCTGATTAAGAAAAATTAAAAAAACATACTTTGTGCGGTAGATCATGGATTTATTGGATCATGCCATGTAAATTGATCCTGATTGTATGTAATTGTGGGGAACAGTTAGGTACTGATTGAGGAGATTAAGCTAAATTTATAACAAACAGGTGAGAATACTATGGTAAGGGTGCTTGCAGTTTTATTACTGGTTACAAATATTTTTTCGCAGGAAGGCGGTATATCTGATACGCCAGCAGAGCAGGATACGATGAGTTTGGATAGCACCATACCAAGCACTGCTCCCGTGGCTGTAGTTGAGGGCTTCAAAGTCGTTGTTCGAGAAGGGAGAATTCCCGGTAGAAAAAAACGATACAGTAAAATGCGGTTAAGTGCTGTAGATGCAAAAGCTCAGCAAAAACTTAGTCAGAAAGTTGATCTTTTATTGGACGCTGCAAGCGGTGATACTCTTTCGTTGGAAGCCCGCAAATCCTACGATGAAAATAAGGATAAGATATCTTTTACCTGGGCCTCAATGAGTGATGTGGATTTTAAGCAGCAGAATCAAACATCTATAGGGTTCCGGATTCCGGAGGTAATGTTCGAACAGATCTTCCTGTTCAAGCTAACCTTAAATGATGGTCGGTACAACACTGAATACTTCGTTGGTATCAAAACAAAACCAGTTCAAACTGCTTCCTTCAAAGGAATTAAACATCAGGTGGTGCAAGGTGGTGACAAGGTGCAGATATCGGCCATTGGCTCTGGTGGCATTCGTAATAAGGATCTATCCTACCTATGGCGCGCTCCTGATGGAATCGCACTTTCTTCAAATACAGAACCTGATATATCATTCAAAGTACCTACTACAGATACGGATTCTCATTATATCCTGTTTTTAGCTGTTAGCGGATCAAATGGTGATGTTTTGGATCGGGACTCGGTTCGGGTAACTGTAAAAAGTAAATCCAAGAACAAAAAAGCTGTCCTACAGGGTATAAATACGAAATCACTGCCGGCTGCAAGGGTGGCGCAAATTAATCAATTTCTACAAAATACCATTCAACAAGGGGGGTACATAGATGTCCTGGATCCCGAATCGTATGCTACGCTGGCAACTTCGCAAAAAAATTATTTTTATCCCGGCGGCTACCAGAAACCGGCAAAATCACCTTTTGAGCCGGCATTTAGTATGAGCTGCAATTCTCTAGCTGATGCTACTGAGAACAGCCTGGCTGTTGGTGGAACAGATGTGATTGCGTGGGATTTTAAGAAAAACGATGTCCTGAATTTGAATTATTATTCTGTGTATAGTACTGCTAGTGGAGAACCTCCTAAGAACGCACTGCAGAGTGCGGTCGTACCGCTCAAAATGGCTGATCGGGTCAACCTGTCTACTACCATTGTGTTGGATGAACAGGGTGCTCCAATTGGTATGACCGATATCCGGCCTGCCGTAGAAAAAGCACTGCAGGAATTGTTTTCCGGTAAAAAAGCACAACCAAAGCGGAAAGATAGAAAAGGGTCCAAGGACTTGAAAGCTAGGGTCCAGCAAAGTATCACTGACACAATCGAATTTTATAAATCACACCCGGAAATACTGGCGGTTACCGCCCTTATTGTCGGGGGATTAACTATTGCTATTTTTGGAGGGGATAAAGACTTGGGCATGCCGCCCGATTTTCCCTTTGAATAATAATTATCGTAAGAAGAAGACGATATTGAATTAATGATAAAAAAATCAACAAAGTAATTAAAAGGAGTAGTATCATGAAAAACTACATTCTTGCAGTATTATTAATACCTTTGCTGGTGCACGGACAGAAATTCCGTCAGGGCGAGGTAAAATTAAACGTAGAAGCAGAAACGGAAACTATCACTCCGGCTGCTGTCTCAACGATGGAAACGGTGCCAAGACTCCTTTCCTATCAGGGATTTCTGACAGTTGGGAACGCTGGTCCTGTTAGTGATGGCCAGTATACGATTAATTTTCGTCTTTTCGATCAGGAAGAGGGAGGGACCGAATTTTGGAGTGAGACTCACCTATCAACTATTTCTGATGGTCTTGTTTCAGCGCTACTGGGTTCCAATGGTCAGCCCATCGAAACTGTACCGATGAATTCCTACCTGGAAGTTGAAATTGATGGCAATGTTCTGTCACCGCGACAGCAGATTACATCTGTGTTGTATTCAGTAATCTCGGATTCAACGAATTTTGCCAAAGGTTATACCAATACAGTTGATCTATTTGATACCCTTAGTTATTTTGCTCTAGTGGACACTCTTAATTATTTTCCACTGTCCGCGCAATTATCCGCTGTTGCTTTTAGTGGCGAATATGACAGTTTATTGAATTTACCTAACCTGGTCCAATATGCCGTGACAGATACATTAAGCTACTATGCAACATTGGATAGTCTTGATTACTATGTTATGGATACTTCTCTGTCTGAATATATCGGTACTACCATCCAGCCTTTTGATTCAGTGCTAACTCAAATTACGGACCTTCGTTATCCTATTTTTGAAGGAGGAGAACTTATTGTTTGGGATGGCGAAGAATCAAAATGGGACGCGCTAAGCGACATTGCAGGGGGAGAACTTCTTGTTTTTGATGGCGTACAATCGAAATGGGTCGCGATAAGCGGCGCTGAAGCTCGTGATACCCTGGGCCTGGAGGATATGTCAATCCAGCGTCCGGACAGTGTGCTCATAACCGGCGGAACGATTCTTGGCATTGATGACATTTCGGTAGAGGATGGTGGGACCGGTGCGTCCGATGATTCCACTGCGCGAGTGAACTTGGGTTTGAGAATAGGTACTGATGTCCAAGCCTGGAATCAGGAGCTACAAACAATTGGTAGTCAGGTCCATTCAGCAAATGAAAATACTAAGCAGGTCTTAGTTAGCCATGGTTATTACTGGTCAGCAGTAACTGCTGATTCAGCCAGGGTTGATCTGGGTTTGAAAATAGGTACTGATGTCCAAGCATATGATCAGGATTTGCAAGAAAATTCTAGATTTATGATTGATAATGACGGTATAAATGGACAATTCTGGTCTGCTGATGGTATCGAAAGGGGTAAATGGAAAACTTTTACTGAAAAATTCGATTTTACTGACACAACTTTAACAATAAAAACTGGTATCAATGCTGGTGATATTGTCGAGCTGGAAATAGGATCTAAACTTCCGGCGGTGGATGGCTCACAATTATTAGAACTAAACGCTCACCAGTTAAATGACTCAACAGTTAGTGACGAGGAGTTTAACATGTTAGCAGGTGTCCGTACTATTAGTGGCACTGATGGGCCCGGAGGCAGAATACAAACCCAGTTGGATAATAAAGCACAAATGGGAGCTAATTCAGATATTACATCAATCACAGGGTTGACCACTATGCTGGCGGTTAATCAAGGTGGGACCGGTGGGTCTAATGATTCCACTGCGCGCGTCAACTTGGGGCTTGTGATAGGTCAAGACGTGCAGCAACAAAGCGTTCATTTACAGGACCTGGCAGATGATGGTATCTTAGGTGCGGATAAAGTTGAATTTGGCGAATTCTTTATCCAGGAACCAGGAAATAATGGGTGGCAGTGGACATCTGACGGAACTGATGAAGGATATTGGGCGCCTGGTGGGGACATTGCCTATGTTTATACTGATCCTGATAGAGGCCTTATTATTAACGGCGGCAGTTTTGCAGAGGCTGGTAGCGTTTATGTAACCGTTGATGCTGGTAGTGCGGTGAATCAAATACCGCGGCTGGTGTACTCCCCTAATTGGGTGGGTGGTGCATTGCCGGAGGCGGATGGTTCACAGCTTCGTTTTATAGGGGCTCATCAAATCAATGCAAACGTAACTGATGCTACTGACTTCCCTGTTTCTGATGATCAGTTTAATTTATTAAGTAATCTCCGTGAAGACCAACATCCTACTAATACGAGACTATCTTATGGCCTGGTACAGGATCAATTAGATGAAAAACAGAAACGAAGTAATGTATTAGATGACATTGATACTTCATCTGCAAATGTATCTAGCAATGACCTATTGATCTGGAAGGACAGTGAAGGTTGGGCATTGCTGACCGAAGCTGAAGGGGAAGTTACTAAGAGCAGGGTGGAATTCGGTGATTATTTCATTGATGGTGCCGGTATAAATGGACAATTCTGGTCCTCTGATGGATCCGGAGGCGGTTTATGGAGAACTTTAGATGCGCACTTTATTATAGAAGACAGCGCTTTAGCAATAAGAACTGGTACCAATGCTGGTGATATTGTCGAGCTGGGAATAGGGTCCAAACTCCCGGCAGTGGATGGTTCACAATTATTAGAACTAACCGCTGTCCAGTTAAATGACTCAACAGTTAGTAACGTGGAATTCAACCAATTAGCCAATCTAAGAGTTGCGTCTGATGCTAGCACTGATACATCAAACACACACTTTACATTTGGCAATATTCAGGGTCAATTTGATGGCAAGCAAAATTGGAATCCTTACCTAGATGACCTTGCAGATGGGGAACTCACTGCTACTGCGGTTGAATACCACCAATTCTTCATTACGGAACCTGGTTCAACTGGAAAAGTATGGACTTGGGAACCTTCGTTTAACGATTACGGCGGTTTCGGTTTCTGGAAATTGCCTCCAGGTGCCCAGTCACTCGGTCAATTAAACGATGCCAGTACAGAGGGTGAAGAAAATGTTTTTATTGGAAACCTTTCCGGGCAGGACATTACTACTGGAACAGCTAACACCGCCCTTGGTGAAAATGCATTACCCAATTTAACTACTGGCAATGTTAATATAGCCATAGGTGCTAAGGCTGGTACAGGAATTACAACAGGTAGCGGTAATATACTTATAGGATATCAAGCAGGTGGTGACATTACTACCGCCAGTGATAAGCTGATTATCGATAATAATAATTCTGCTGCACCTAGACCTTTAATTGAGGGATCATTTTTTCCAGGTGAGCGAGAATTAAACGTGGATGGACAAATGCTGATTAATGGCGATCTTTATACAGTTAATGACTTTTTCATAGCTACCGTTGATGAAAATAATGATGTTGTTAGTAGCCAATTCTCTATCAAGGATGATTTAGGTGATATTACAATTACAAATAAGACGGATAACAAGAAAATAAAATTTGTTGTTGATAATGGGGTTGGTTCAGAAAGCGAACTACTGGTATTGAATGGAGCTAACGACAGAGTAGAAGTTACAGGTACAACTAAACTCTCTATTGGTGATGAACAAGAAACCTATATCGCTGCCACAGCAAGTGGAACACAATTGAATCTCAAGGGTGCGGAAAAAGTGGTGGTTAGTTCAGATTATAATGGGTCAGTGGTACAGCTAACAGCGGATAGTGTTAACCTGACCGGTACCGACGTGTTTGTTGATGGCAATGCCAAAACTACTGGTACTGCCGAATTTGATGGAGCAGTGCAAGTTGATAATACGATAACAGTTGGTGTAGATGGTGCTGGGCATGATGTTACGTTCTTTGGTGCGACCGCTGGAAAGAAATTACTGTGGGATGAAAGTGGTGATGAATTAGTAATGGTTGGAGATACAAAACTATCATTCTTTGCTGCAGCAGGAGATGAAAATATTACTGCTTCTGGGAGTGGATTTTTGGATATCAAGGCAGGTACAACTGTAGATATTACGGCTGCAGATACCGTAAAAATAAAAGCTCAAAATATAGTCATTGATCCAGGAACCGAAATGATTGTTGATAGCGACTTTAAAGCCCGCGGCAATTTAACAGTTGTTGATGGGAATGATTCACTTATCGTTCACGGTGATTCTCCAATGGCTATTACCATGAAAAATGGAAGGGCAGATAGTGACATTATATTTGAGCTTGAAAGTGGTGAAGTTATGCGTCTGGAAAAAGTTTCCGCAAGTACTTATGAAGCATTGCGAGTATTAGGTGAAAACTTAATAAGATTTGGTGATGACGATATTAGTATACAGAATGAAAGTAACCATTTGACGTTACGAAATAAGCAAGTTGACGGAGATATCATTTTCAAGGTAGATGATGCAGATTATGAAATTTTAAAGTTAGATGGTGTTGCATCCGGTGCGCATTTGGTGGACATAAAGGCCGCCACTGAAATAGACGGAATCCTAACCTTAGGAGATGCACTGATTCTTGGTACTACTCTTACTGAAACTTCCAGAATAAGCCGTGTTAGTGGTAATCTTACCATTACAAATGAAGAAGAAAATAAGGACATAGTGTTTGTAGGAAATAAAACCGGTACTCCAACTGAAATTTTACGGTTGGTTACTGAGGAAAACATAACCAGAGTCTCAAATATTCTTGAAGTTAATAATACAGATAACGATGCGCTTGGTGCAAAACTTGAATTGAAAAAAGTGAGATCAGGTTCACCGATTAATACCGATGAATTAGCAGTTATTAGTGTAAGCGGTAAAAATCTCGCTAGTGAGGTAGAAGAATTTGCCAAGATTAGAATGACTGCCAAAAATGTAACAGATGGATCGGAAGCAAGTAGCATAGAATTTTGGGTCCGTAATGCTGGAGGTTCTTCCTATAAGATGATGGATATAAATACAACTGTTGACAGCACGATTACAGTTGTGGGACATATGGATGTTAACGGTAAACTATCGGCAGATCGATGGATTTTTCTGAATGCGATTTATCCTGAAACAGCAGGAGATGCAACTATCGGAACAGAAACGAATGAATGGGGTGACTTATATCTTCACGAGGATAAGGCGATCAAATTTGGTTCTACCCAGAATGCCACCATAACGCATGGAAGCGGTGGTTTAACTCATGAGGCAGCCAATATGGTTTTTAAGACAAATGAGGGTGGCGCAATAAAACAGGTAATGGATATTAACGTAGAAACGGACAATGTAATAACAATTGGTACCCCTACCAACCTCACTGGTTTAAAAGTGTATGGAACCTTAACGATTTCTGAAACAGCATTTGAAAAAGATCTAATACCAGCAGTGGATGGTGGAGGTCTGCATCAGGCTGGCCTAGGTTCACCTACCAGAAGATGGGATGATCTTAATATCTATGATGAAGGATTTGCAAGTTTTGGGGGTGACGCAATACCGAGAGTTTCACTTACACATAAAGCTGGAGGTGGTGCTGAAGGTTTAGTGTTGAATGGTACAAGTAGATTCTATTTTGAAGATGATTCTAATTGGGATCAATACATTGGAAGTAGCGGAAGCGGTGTAACAAAATTGGCTTCTCAAGCTGAAATGGAAATTGATGGAGGTTTATTATTAGATCTTGATGGCGGAGAAGTTACTATGCATGCAACAGGCTCA
>Ga0207990_1000900_pt1 | contig 16291 bp, 14 predicted proteins | sample ETNtaG_8_FD_185780 | JGI IMG/M metagenome (GOLD analysis project Ga0207990, IMG submission 185780) | Marine microbial and viral communities from oxygen minimum zone, Eastern Pacific Ocean - ETNP201406SV75 (SPAdes) (version 2) | ecosystem: Environmental > Aquatic > Marine > Oceanic ...
TTCTAAGAAAATTTCTTCGGTACGCACGCGCATTTCCACCTCCATACCCTTCCGCAGTATCAAGCCAATTGATGCCTTTCTCTAAAGCGTAATCAAGTATTTGAAAAGATTTTTCTTCATCAATTTCTCGACCAAGTGTTACACACCCTAAACCAAAAACACTTAATTCAAAAGAAGTTTTGCCTAACAAACGTTTTTCCATTAATAATCTAAATTGTATTAATGATTTACAAACATAAATGATTGTTTTTTATATACAATTATACTTATTTTTTCATAATTCTCATTATGTAAAATGTTTTAATAATGAAAAGAAAAAAACATAATATGATATTGTTAAATAAGTATTTCATACGTTATAAAAACTACTATTTTCTATACAATTATCAATAGTTTTCACAACTTCTAATGTTTGCTTTACAGGAACAATTAATTTATCTTTTTGATTTATAGCATCAGCAAAATTAGTATAAACGTTTTTTTCTTGTTTTGAATCGACATTAACTATTTCAAGGTTACTCTTTATATTATCTTTAGGATATATTCGATCATTTCTATTCAAAGTATCTTCTAAAACAATTTCAGCATCAATAGTGTCAAAATATTCTATTGTTATTTGTCCATTACTGTATTTAATGGATCCCTTATTACCCCAAATATATAATTCATATGGTTTTATTAAAGACGCCTGATTAATGGTTATTTCACCTAATTTATTTGTTTCTGTTTGTAGCACAATTTTTACTATGTCATCTGCGTCGCCCAATGAAATATATTTATTTGCATAGCAGTATGTATTGATAATATCATAACCAATAAGTTGAAGTAACTGGTCAATGAAATGAGAGCCATAATTTCGTAGCATTCCACCCCCATATTTTGATAAACTTTGCCAATCATTTCTTCGGCAATAATCAAAATGAGCCAGATGCACCCAAAATATATTTCCAATTACATTTTTCTCTATAATTGCCAAAATTTGTTGAAAATATGCTGCGAGACGTCTTGGCTGAAATACAGTAATAAGGCAATTATTATTTTCAGCTAGTTCAAATATTTTGAATGCTTCTTGGTAATTCATTGCCATTGGTTTTTCGACAATGACATGAATGCCTGCTTCTAACAAATTCATTGCCATTTGGAAATGCATATGAGTTGGACTCGCAATGACAACTACATCCAGATTGGATTCTTTAATCATCTGATGATGATTGTCGAAACAACTGCAATTATACTTTTTTCTTGCTTCAGCTAGTTTATTCTTATCTTTATCGGATACAGCTATGAGATCATATTCCGAATGGCGATTTATTTCTTTTGCATGATAATTCCAGCCAATCCTTCCTAATCCAATGATGCCAGTGCGTATCTTATTTTGCATCATAAGGATTTATATTAATCTTCTTACCTTTTACTGATGATTGGTATGCAGCATCAATGATTTGTGCTGTTTTAACTGCATCGAATCCTGTTGCAAGTGGTACTTCTTTGTTCATGCACCAGTTGATGAAGTTCCTTAAAAATGATTCACCAGATGAGCCACCGTATGCCTGTGATGGTTCAAGTTGAAAATTTATATTTTTTTTTATATATTTACAGTTTTGCGTACATGATTCGACATAAAGACTCATTGGTTGTTCATTCGCAGACCAAATGATTCTCCCCTGACTTCCATTAAATGATACATATGTGTCGTAACCAGATTTATTATTATACCCACTTCCACTCATGGTAAGCAGATAAGCAAGGTTAAGGGTTGCAATTTGTCCATGTTTGAATCTCAAAATAAGACTGCATGTGTCTTCTACATCAATATCGTTTTTGGATAATTCCCCCATTTCAGCAAAAACTGAAACTATCTCATCATCAAATATATATCTAATTAAATCTATGTAATGGCATCCAAGCCATATCAAAATACCACCTCCAGAATATTTTTTCTTGAATAACCAATGTGACGGCAAACGATGGTCAACTGCTGTTGTTATCATCCGCATCTCTATCGTATGCAACTTTCCGCAGTGCCCTTCTTTGAGTAAATCTTTTGTTTTCTGAACCCTGGGTTCTGCTCTGTTTATATAGCAAATTCCAAGTTTATGATCTTTTGAGAGTGAATAATCATAAATATACTTTGCTTCATTAAAATTGATCCCAAGTGGTTTTTCTGCAAGTATATTTATCTTTGAATCAATTAAATTAATGCAAATATCTTTAATTCTGTCATGCCTTAGTGAAGTTATACCAAAAAGAGGATTTGCCTTTTTTATATCATCTATATTATTCGAAATAATTTTAACTTTATAATATTTATCGTATTCAATTTGTTTAAAATCAGTTCCATTATCCTTCCAAACAAATACAGAATCAATTTCATCTATTGCATGAAAAGAATCTAGATGAAGTAACGAGTGAGGATGATTTAAACCAAAAAGCGCTACGTCCATTTTGCATTTAATTGGATGTTTAAATGAAAATTATTTTATGTTTAATTAATAAAATGGCATGCAGCTAAATGTTCATTACTATCTTTAGAATAATTGATTAAATGTGGGACTTCAATTTTGCACCGGTCTTGACTCATTGAACATCTTGGATGAAACGGGCAACCAGACGGAGGATTAATGGGGTTGGGCACATCACCTAATAAATTAATTCTTTCTTTTCTTCTGTCTAAATCAGCAACAGGTATTGCCGAAAGGAGTGCTTTTGTGTATGGATGTAATGCATTTTCATATAAATCTTCACTCATAGCCAGTTCGACAATTTTCCCAAGATACATCACAGCGACACGATCACTAACGAATTCAACTACGCTCAAATCATGAGTAATAAAAACATAGGTAAGATTTCTTTCTTCCTTAATTTTTTTCAATAACTGGAGTACTTGGGCCTGAATGGATACATCAAGTGCACTTACTGCCTCATCAAGAACAATCAGATCTGGATCAATGCATAAAGCTCGTGCAATACCTATTCTTTGACGTTGGCCACCAGAAAATTCATGAGGGTATAAATCCATTTGTTCTCGCCGCATATTTACAGCTTCTAATAGATCACCAATAATCCGTCTCCTCTCAGCTTTTGATTTCACACCATAAATTTTGAGAGGATCTTCTAAAGAACCAAAAACAGTAAATGCTGGATTTAAGGAAGAATGAGGGTCTTGAAATACGATTTGTAATTTTTTTCTAACATCCTTCATTTCTTCTGAATTTAATTTTCTGAGATCTCTTTCATTATTTTTGTCATTATAAATAATTTCTCCCTCTGTTGCCTTCACTAGCTGCAAAATTGATTTCCCAAGTGTTGTTTTTCCACAACCACTTTCTCCTACAAGCCCTAATGTTTCACCACGGTATATTTCAAGATTTACACCGTCTACAGCCTTAATATGTCCTACAGTTCTTTTAAATACTCCCTTTCGAACTGGGAAATAAGTCCGAACATTTTTAAGTTTTAGTATTATTTCTCTATTATTATTCATCTTGAAGTATTTTGTCTGAATACCAACATCTGGTTGTATGTGTTTCACTTAATTCAACAGCCAATGGCACAGTTAAACATTTATCATCGGAAAAATCACAACGTGGCATAAACTGACATCCTTTGGGTCTATTAAGCGGATCTGGTGTCGATCCCCTTATTGGTTTTATTTCCTGGTTCTTTCCGCGCCCTAAAACTGGAATAGAATTTAAGAGTGCTTTAGTATATGGATGTGCCGGTGATCTTAATACTTCTTCAATCGATCCACTTTCTACTATGTTACCCATATACATGACTACTACGTCATCCGCTAATTCTGTTACAACACCCATGTCATGAGTGATGAGTATAATAGCTGTTTCGTGATCTTGTTTTAGTTTATTCATCAGCTCAAATATTTGGGCTTGAATAGTGACATCAAGAGCTGTTGTTGGTTCATCAGCGATAAGAATTTTAGGGCTACATGCCATTGCCATAGCAATCATAGCACGCTGTCGCATTCCTCCAGAGAATTGATGTGGAAATTCCAACACCCGTTGATCCGGTATGGGGATATCCATTTCCCTTAATAGTTCAATTGACTTTGATTTGATTTCTTCATTCGATAAACGTGTGTGATATTTTAAATTCTCTCCAATTTGGAAACCTATACTGTAGACAGGATTTAAAGCAGTCATTGGGTCCTGAAAAATCATCGCAATATCCTCACCCCTTAGAGACCGCATCTTCTTCCCATTTCTGCTTAATTGATCAATTCTGATATCTCCGTTAGTACTATGATAGATGATTTCACCTTCTTCTATGCGAGATAGCTTTGGCAGCAATTGCATAATTGAATATGCTGTGACACTTTTCCCGCATCCACTTTCTCCTACAATACAAAGAGTTTTCCCCTTTTTAACATCAAAGGAAACCCCGTTTACAGCTTTGGTGCACTGGTTGTTAGTGTAGAAATAAGTTTTAAGATTCCTCACGCTAAGAATTTTATCTAAACTCATAGAAATTATCACCCTTGTAAACTAGGATCTGTTGAATCACGTAGTCCGTCACCGATAAAATTAATTCCAAGAACAAAAAGGGAAATCATCCCCGCAACAGGCATCCAGACCCACCAGAAATCTTCAAGTATTCTTAGATCTATTGCCACATTGAGGATATTTCCCCAAGTTGGGATGTTTAGTGGAACGCCTAGCCCAAGAAAACTCAGTCCTGCTTCCTGAAGGATGAACATAGCTGTACTTAGCGTGATGTTTACCATGATTGGTCCAAGAGCATTAGGTAAGACATGCTTAAATGAAATTCTGAATGAACTTAAACCGAATGCCTGTAATGCTTGAACATACTCTTCTTCTCTTAAGGAAAGCATTTGTGCTCTAGTCATTCTGAACAATCCACCCCAACCGGTTAATGTAAAAATGACCATCAAGTTCATTAAACTCTGTCCAAGTATTGCAACAAGCAATAAAACAAGAATGATTTGAGGAAAAGCCATTACAATTTCGGAAATCCTTAGAATTAAACTGTCTATCCAGCCGCCTCGATACCCAGTATAAGCTCCAATACTAACTCCAATAAGAGCAGCACCTATGGCGCTCCCAAGTCCAACCAAAATAGAAATACGTCCTCCATAAATAATTCTTGCGTAGACGTCACGACCTACTTTATCAGTTCCAAGAATATGTTCAGACGATGGTGGTTTCAAAATCATTCTGAGATTGACTTTCTGAGGGTCATACTTGCAGATCAGAGGCGCAATAATAGAAGCAACTATTACAATACTCACAAATACCAAACCAATGACTGCGAGTTTGTTGCTTAGCATTTTGCTGAGAGCACGGTTTTGAATCCCTTTACGTGGCTTACCGGTTTCCTCTCGTTCTCTAAGTTTGTCAAACTTTCTGTCGAGACTTGTTTTTTTGTTGATTGAGGTTTCCATTATTTAATTATTCCAGTTTTACACGGGGGTCCAACAAGGCTGTTAAAAGATCAATGAGGAAACTCGCAATGAGAACTGCATTTACAGAAAGAAAGGCAATCATCATAATCAATGGATAATTTCTTCCTCTAACTGCAAGCACAAATTGTTCTCCAACTCCAGGCCATTGAAAAACCTGTTCGATGATTACTGTCCCACCTATTAACATAGGTAATCTAAAACCGATTAAAACAATGACTGGAATTAGTGCCACCCTAAATCCATGAAGAAAATTTACTCTCCATTCTGGAATCCCTTTACTTCTAGCGGTTTTGATGAATTCCCGATTCATTGAATCGAGCATGCTAGAGCGTGTGTAACGCATCACTCCTGCAGTCATTATCAGACTTAATACAGATGCTGGTAAAATAAGATGTGGAAGATGATCCCAGAAGGTCTCATAACCTGGCATCAATCTTCCACCCACAGGGAACCATTTTAGTTGGAGTGAAAAAAATACTATTGCTAAAAGTCCAAAGATAAATTCCGGAATAGAAACACCAAGCATTCCAAAAAACGTGAATGAGTTATCAATAGCAGAACCACGTTTCAAAGCACTTATGGTTCCAAAAAAGGTTCCAATAATAGTCGATAATAATAAAGCAAAAAGTGACAGTTCAAGTGTTGCTGGTAAACGGTCAAGTACTAGGTCTTTTATGGCTACACCACTTGCAAAACTGTAGCCGAAATCTCCTTGTAGAACATTAGTTAACCATCTGAAATAACGTATAAGAAAAGGGTCATTCAATCCCAGTGCTTCTCTCATTTTGTTGAGAGCCTCTGGGGTCATATCCCTCATGGCTTCAATCGGAATCATATAAGAGACGGCATCTCCAGGTGTTAACTCAAGCCCTAGGTAAATCAGAAAACTGATTACAAGAAGCGTTGGAGCTAGTAAAAGTAATCTTCTTAAAAAATAAGCCGTCATTTTTTTTGAAATGGTAGAGATTAGGAGAACTGCGTTTTAATGCAGTTCTCCTAATTTTGAAAAGAATTAGAGGGGAATTATTTCATTGGATACTGGTTGATCCAAAGTATCCGTGTGTAAGGAATATCAACAGGAATCACTCTCATGTGATCCATTTTTTGGAGTGACATTACATCTGCAACGTTTTTCGTAAAACCAACGTCGAGTTTACCGGCTCGAGCATTTTTAATGACATCAGGATCATTATCCATACTTGGATAACAAACTATTTCATCAATTTTTGCTCGCCCGCCATGGAAGTCTTCAAATGGTACCATTACGACGTAATCGTTCATTTCCACCTTTTTGATTTTATACGGGCCGCTGCCTATTGGACGCTGAAAATAAGGATGTTGCTGAAACTTGTTGGGATCAGCATCCTGGAGATGCTTCTTGGGCAATGGCGGCCATTGAGAAAAAGTCATCAGACTGTTTGGATCGAGTTTCTCAAATTCAAAGGTAATGGAGGTTTTGCCTTTTGTTGTGATTCCAGAGATATGGCTCGCAGATCCATCCTTGTATGCCTTTACTCCTTTCAGGGACTCAAAGGTAGTCCTGAAAACGGATCCAAGGACCGGAGTTTTAACTGAAAACTCTACACTCCACCTTATATCTTCTACCGTCAGCGGTGATCCATCATGCCAAGTAAGGCCATCGTATATTTCAAAGTTGAGTGTCTTGCCATCATCACTCTGATGGTAATGTTTGGCCATTCCTGGATACTTTGGAGTTAAAGATCCATCAGCAACAATGAGACGGTCAAGCAGGACCTTTTGGGGCAGCATCATGCCTGGATCCCACCAAGGATGGTAAAAGAATTCTTCAGGTCCGGTGTTGGAATATAAAACCATTTTCCCGTCTTTATTCGGTGGTACTGTCCAATCCACAATATTTGTTCTGTAGTTGTATTGGGCATTCCCATAGTCACCACCATTTCGATTGACCCTTTTGTTTTCGTAGATAAACAACTGCTGATAGTAGAGAGGATAATCCCAAAGCATTTTATTCATGTATCTCTCAATTGCAAAGAAAGCCTTTTTCTGCTTTTCAATATCGGCAGTACCGTTTATCCCGTCGACAAGAGCGTCGATTTTATCATCACAGGGCACCTGAGGATTCCTGCCGCATCGGAAGTCATTATAATACTCCTGAAGGGCCAAAGCAGCCTTGGCACCATAGCCTAGATTATATATAACCGCAGAAGGCCCATTTTTGGCGTCTTTAGGCACACTGTTCAGCTGAGCACCTACGTCGCCTTCAAGCTTGCGGAATGTCATTTGAATACCAACATCAGCAAGATAGGCTTGAACTGCAGTCATCAGGTCAGCCGTTAACTGGTCTCCATAATAATAGACCAGGTCGAGCACTTGACTTGAATCCCAATTAGCTTCCTTAAGCAACTGTCTTGATTTATCAGGATTGTATTTATACTGATTTAAGCCTGGTGCTTTAAATGGACCGTTGGGTATGCGACTGTCTGCCGCTATAGCCATTCCTTCAAGTAAGGTGGCTGCAATGGTATCCATATCAATCGCATAGGCAATTGCCTGCCTGACACGCAAGTCCGACAGTGGATTACTGTTTGCGGGTTGAGCCCACAGTTCCATTGACGCAATAAGCATCAATGTAGATAACGCAACTACTTTAAACATATTCATTTCTACCTTTTTTGTTGAAATTAATTAAAGAGAATAAACTTACCTACATAGTAAGAATATGAAAATCAATACTCACAAGGTATGTTACATACGGCCTCCTGTCATTTAATGAAAAAGTTGATTAAAAGGTTAGTGAAATGTTTTTGCTAACAATCTGGATACAGTACCTCATTTCAATTTATGGATTAAAAAATTGAATACTTGCGGTTTGTGGTAAGCAAATGTTGCATTTTTGGCAAATACTACAGCTATTAGGATAAAATGTCAAATACAATAACATTATTATTTACTCAGTATTTTAATAACTACTTAAGTGCATATAACATATTGTAAATATCATATAAATCTTAAAAAAATCGGATTTAATTGCAAGTGTGAGCACATTGAGCAAAACTTAACAAAATATGTCATTCCACAAGTCTTGCGAAGCCGGTATGTTTTGGCTTGTGATTGATTCTCTTACTAATGTCATTTTTTTCGAGAGCTTCTGTGATTTCTTCAAACACGGGTTCTGCTGCTTGAAGAAATGCGGAGACATGTCGAGGTTGATGAGCCCACGTTGGATTGAAAGCCGATGACGCTAGAAAACCACTGCCAAGCATGCGTGTAGTAAAAAGAGTCATCAGAGAATTTGCCTCGGTATGATCAAAACCAACCTGTGTAATTTCCGGCCTGCCTCCGCAAGTCACCGGTAATTGGTACTTTTCTCCTAGCTCTCTCCAACCTGAGAGGAATTGTGTTCCGATTTTGTTGAGGTGAGATGGCACATCAAGTATTTTCATTTTAGATATCGAAGCAACTGCGGCGGCTGGTCCAACACCTTCAGTCCAGTAAGCACTGGAAATAAAAGAAGTTTGAGCTGCTTCCATAGTAAGTCTATTTCCAATAACTGCACCCATAGGAAAACCGTTGCTGATAGTTTTAGCAAAAACAGCAATGTCGGGATTCACACCGTATAAGAGATGTGCTCCTCCTAGGCAAAGTCTCCAGCCGATTGAAATTTCATCAAAAATAAGTTTTGTACCGTTTTTGATACAAAGCTTGCGAATTCCCTCGAGAAAACCTGAATCCGGATCAATAGATCGAGTTGGTTCCATAACAACTGCCGCTAATTCTGAACCATGTTTGTTGAAGATTTCTTCTAGTTCTGACAATTGATTGTAGTGGAAATGTAAAGCGGTATCTCTCAATACTTTGGGAACGCCATTTGGTTCAAGACCGGGCAAGAGATGACCTGTCAGATTTTCATTTCCACCCTTTCCAAGGTTTGCCGCCAAATACCAGTCATGCCAGCCGTGATATCCGCATATAGCAACTTTGTCTCTGCCTGTGGCCGCTCTGGCAATCCGCACTGCCACTGCCATCGATTCTCCTCCGGTTCTTGTGAATCGGGCCTTATCAGCCCATGGATGGATCTCTAGGAGTAGCTGAGCCAGTTTGACCTCATCATATGATAAAAGAGTAGTCATTGATCCCATATTCACTCTGCGGATCACTGCTGCGTTTACGTCCGGGTCTGCGTAGCCCAGAATGCAGGCTAGAATTCCGTTATAGGACATGTCAATGTAGCGGTTCCCTGCAGTGTCGATGATTTCGCACCCGATGGCTTGTTCCGCATAAGCAGGCCATTCATCGGGAGCAAGCATTTCAGGACGTTTGCTTAAAAGATTTCCTCCACCGGGAATTATTTTTTTGGCAAGACGGTATTGCTCCAAAACTGGTTTTCTTGAAGGAACCTCGGAAATACCCAGCAGTTGTTTTGCGTTAGTGGAAAAAATTCGTTCAAGATCCAGGTCTTTTAAACAAAGGTTTCGGCAGGCCTGCTTGAGTGCCAATAGAGACTCAATTCCTACTAGATTGGGATGCCCGTGTGGCCAACCATTCCACTCAACATTGTTGGAATAGAACCACATGAACCCGTCCCCAACTGAAACCGCTTTCCCACGCATTTGGCTGACAGGGAAGTCGCTACCATACATTAACCGAGTGGTACCAGTTGCTCTAATTATGGCTTCAAATGCAGTTGATTCGCAGACTGCAGAACTGTCAAAAAAAACATTGTCCAGGTCTTTGATTAGATGCACTGCATCAGCAGTGTGATTGCCGTTGAAACCTCTTGCGGCATGTGCCAATACAAGACGAGCATTCGGATAACTGAGGCATTTCTGACGGATGTATTTTGTATTGGCAGGATCACTCAAGGCTTTGGGCAATACCATGTGCATGGTGATCCAAAGGCCATGACGGTTGGCTATTTCCCAGGCCCAGTCAGGAAGAAACTCCCCTTGTTCCGCAAAAAACGTTTCTTTTCGGTTAGCAAATACATGATAAACTTTGAACCCTGCGAATCCTTTTTCCCTGATTTTTGTTTCGATTTCATCAGGTTCGTCGTTGGGTCGGATCATCATCAGTGCTCTGGACTGTGGACGTTTCCTAATCTCTTCATGCAAAAAACGGTTTGCCTTGCGGCACTCCAGATGTTTCACCGGAAAAGGAAAGTAAAGACCGTTGTGGTCTCTCGACCCCATCCAGAGATCAAGACTGCTTTTCATCATATTGTATCCAACCTCTGTCCCTACATAGCTATCTTCTTTCGCAGAGTTCGTTTGTAGATGTGCTATGTCATACCAGTGTGCATGTGAATCGAAGATTTCATCCGGAAGAAAAGAAGCAATTTTTTTTTCAAAAAGCTCCAGATCCTCTTCACGAATCTCAAAAGAGGTGGGGTCAAGCATTTCAAAAGGGTTGCCAGACTTGTTTAAATCTCCTAAATTTTCTTCAAAAGCACACATTTTATCTACCAGGCTGTCCAACCACCATCAATGATCAAGTTCTGTCCAGTCATGTAACTGCTTGCATCACTGGCTAGGAAAACAATTGCACCATTAAGTTCTTCAGGAACTCCCATCCTTCCCATAGGACTTTTCTGACAGAGTCTTTTCACCATTTCAGAATCAGCTTGTGGTCCTGGGAAAGGTCCCGGACTCAGGCAATTCACACGGATGTTTTGTTTTGCCCAGTAAACAGCAAGATGCCGAGTCATCTGAACGATTCCCCCTTTTAGTGTATGATAGGCTACAGGACTGGCAGGGACTAATCCTTCATATGTTTCCGGGTATGAACCCACTACCCCATACATTGAGCCAAGCATGATGATTGATGCAGATTTTTTCTGAGAAACAGACCAGTTGCGGAAACGCCGGGCTAGAAGAAAATAACCGGTTGCGTTGCCGAGTTGCTGTTGAAACTCGGCTCCGGTAACATCAGTCAAGTCGGCGCCCAGCGGGGAATGTCCGTTATTTACCAGGATTTCCAAGGAACCAACACGATGCAGAAGTTCATCAAAACCGGCATTGATGGATGTTTCGTCCATTTGATCCAATTCAATTCCAATATGACTCCCTTGTGCTGCCCCCTTCAGAAGCGCAGCAATTTTTTCGGCCTTTTTACGTTTACGGCTGCTGACCACCACTCTCGCACCTGCTTCCGATAAAGCACGAGCTAAAGACTGTCCAAGAAAACCACTTGCGCCAGTTATCAGTGCTGTGCGGCCGGTTAAATCAAAAAGCGTATTTATGTGTGCTTCTTCATCAGGCTGGACAGTAGAAGTTTTTATTCTGTTGGATTCTGTGGGTTGATCAACCATTATTTACTTTCTATACCGAATGAAGCCTGTTGCTGATTGGAACTTTCCAGATAGGTATGAAAGCTTTGGTAATCACGGCGGGCACTTTTTCCACGGAATACCATTGCTAAAGCCCTGCGCTGGCGGTTTTTTGTAAGATTTGGTTCTGCACGATGTATGGTGTTTCCATGGTGAATCACAGCATCACCTGGTAGAACGTTGACCTTTGATTCACTATCCATATCACTTTGAGAATAATCAGAAATGCATTGTGAAAATCCAAGGGTGGAGGAAAGTCTATGCTGGCGAAGGCCAAGCCGATGAGAACCCCGAACATAGTGAACACAGCCGTTTTCCTCATCTATATAATCAAGGGCCACCCAAATGGTTAACACTTGTGGCGGAGCAAGACAGAAATAATAGTTATCCTGGTGCGGAGGAGTTTCATGTTTGGTTTTAGGAGGCTTGTTAAAATATTCAACTCCTAAAACTTCAACAGGTTCTCCAAGAAAATCTGACGCGGTCTTGTTCCAGTGTGAATGACGGCTATAATTTTCAAAAAATGTATCTTGTTCCATCCGGTGCAGTTGTTTGAGAGTTTCCGGTTTTTCAGGATTATCAAAAAATACATCAGTCTGCTTTAGTTGAGGGACTTTTTCTAGGATATACCTCTCGACAGCCTGTTGTAGTTCTACCAGTTGTAGATTAGTCAAAAATCTGGGTAGACGGACAAAGCCATCTTCGTCGAAATCATTTTTTTTCGTCATAATCGTTTTTTATATGTTTCCAGCAAATCGAACAATCTGCATAACTTCATACTTGTACCGGCCACAAAGCAGGAGTAATTAAATACGGATCGGGTTGTTCATAAGTTAGAGTGATGGCCTGCATCAGATCATCTGGCAGGGGCCCCCGCTCAAAATAACAAAGATTTTCCTTCAATTGCCTCAGTGATTCTATACCTATGACCACCTTGGAAACCGGATGATTCAAAATGAAACGCAGAGCCATCTCCTTCAATGTTATTCCTGCTTCTTCTGCAAGCGATGTATAACGAAGGTGCATGGAACAAAGATTTGCTAATGCCGCTGGGATTTCCTCGTTTTTCATGGTCAGTATTCCCTGAAGGAAAGCACTGCGTATAAAAGATAAAACCCCGTTTTTATGTGCTTTTTCAAGAACGCCAGCCTCACTATGACGACGATCCATGAGATTGCATGGTAACTGGAATGCTTCTATAGAGTCGGAATTTAAAAAATCAGTCACTTTTTCCGGGTCATGTCCACATGAAACTCCGACAGATTGACATTTTCCGGCCTGTTTTTGCATTTGAAGAAGTGCCAAATGCTGGACATCCTCTTCCCGATGAAATAATACACCTGCAACGCAGTCCATTTTTAAGCGTTTAAGTGATCGATCCAATGAGGCAACAATCTCCTTTCTTGAATCTTTTTCGGATTTTTTCTCCTCATAATCAAGTGCTTTGATTTTGGTAAAAACATTGACTTTGTGACAGATTCCAAGGTCTTTAAAGGACTGTCCAAGCACTTCTTCGCTTTCACCATAAACCGCCGCAGTGTCATAATCACAAATGCCGGCCTCATATCCAAATTTTATAATCTCCAACACCTCTTTCCTTGAGGGTCTTCCCTGTTGATTGGCTATCCCATAGGACATACCAAATTGAACAGTGCCAACCATTAGTTTCGTCATGTCTTAATCAATTACAGTTTGAGACGGTTCCCGGCTCAGATCTTTCACTATGCCGCTTTTAAACTGAGACACCTCATTTTTCAGCCATTCAAAATCGTTAATACTGAGACCCTGATAAGGTGACCTAACGGTCAGTGGAATGTTCAATCCTCCCAAACGTGCATAAGCCTTGTCAATTGCACCATCAATGTAGCCTTTATTTAGTAATGGCAGGGCCGTCTTTAAATAAAACTCCATGATTTCAGTGTGTAAATTTTCAGCACGTTCTCGTTCAAAAGATATTACTGCTTCAAAAAACATTCGGCAACGTTCCGTGAATATATAATTGTAGGAAGGTATGAGTCCCACTTCACGAATTGTATATCCAAAAGGGAATGCTCCTTCTGTCAGGAAATGATTGATAGAAGGGGAGTTTTTCAATAGTTCATAGATGTCCATCCAATTGCCGGATCCGGTTTTTGCGGCCACCAGATTGGGACATTTTTTGTGAATATTTTCCAACTCCCACCCCTTGAGTCTCCTTTTGTTTCTTGGATTGTTGTAGAGCAAAAATTTCATTTCAGGAAATGAATGACAGATATCTTGGAAAAAAAGTTCTAATTCTTCATCGTTCAGTTCTTTCCAAAAAGGCAGGGTTACCTGTGCCTGTTCAATTCCTATGTCCATGCATACACCACATCTGAACTTCACCTGAGCACTGCTTAACCCAAAGCAGCCAACTTGGAGAAATCCGGAAAAATCCCAGGTCTGTTCTTTAAAGTGGGCAACTATTTCAGAGAATTCTTCATCCGTAAGTGCATAGCCCTCTCCGCTGGTTCCAAAAAGATAAATCCCGTCGCAGTATTGCTTCTTCAGTTCTCCCAAAATTTCTGTAAACACGTCTTTGTCAAAAGACTGATCTTCATCCCAGGGTATTGGCACACTAACTAAATAACTTGGAATCTGCATTATCAGGTTAATTAATCACGAAAGGGAGATTGACAATCTTTGTATAGGAATCCACCATCAACTGTAAGAATCGCTCCGGTGATATAGTCTGCCAGGTCGGATACCAAAAAACATGCCGCTTTTCCTATTTCTTCAGGGCGTCCCAGCCGTCCCCAAGGCAGAAGTGGTCCCTCTTGAAGAATTTCATCTTCGGAAAAGTGATTCCGTTCACCTGGTGTATCAATCCATCCCGGCTGGATGGCGTTTACATTTATTCGATGTTGGCTAAGTTCTACAGAGATAGTTCTCATTAAATGATTTAAACCTGCTTTTGCAGAACCATATGCAGCACATTGAGCAAAAGGCATTTCAGCATGTACACTGGAAATAAAAAGGATTTTTCCATGAATGGTAATCGAAACCATTTGACGAGCTACGAGTTGTGACATATGAAACCCTCCGATCAGAGTCCCATTGATGCCCTTTTCAAAATCTTCATGATCATATTTTAAGAATGATTGGCGAGTTCCTGCGAATGCTGTGGTGCTTATCAGGATGTCAACTGAGGAGAATTTTTCCAGGGCACCAGCCATAAGAGATTCACATCCGGACCGGGTAAAAACATCGGCCGGTACTGCTTCACATTGTACTCCTAATTTTTGGATTTCCAATTTAGTTTTAGCTAAATCAGGACTTTCTGGCCGATCATTTAAAATAATGTTAGCTCCAGATTTTGCTAATTCAATCGCACATGCTCTACCGATTCCACGTCCAGATCCGGTGATTAAAGCTGTTTTTTTACTTAAATCAATCTGCATGGTATAAATTTGAAGGAAAAATATTGTCTAAAATTGTTTCTTGATACAGGAATCCAACTCAGCTGAATGCTGCTTGAGTCCATTCATTAACATCATAAAATCTCCCCCGTATGGTATAAAAAGCGAATTTTGTTTCAGAATTGTAAGGATATCTTCTTCTCCTGAAACAGGCCTGCACCAAACTTTGCCATTTTTTTGTGCCGCTTCTACAACTTTATTGATAGATTCTTCCAGATCAAATTTTGAGTTCAACTTATTGATTCTTAAACTCAAATCTCCCGTTCCCACAAACAGGCAGTCAACTCCTTCCACTGCCGCAATTTCATCAACATTCAAGATGGCCTCAGGAGTTTCAATTTGAACTACCAAAAAGGTTTCCTGATTTGCTCCTTCAGTATATTCAAGTCCACCATTGATCATAAAGTTACTGTCCAGTCCAGCACCATCAATACCACGATCACCCAGAGGAGGAAATTTCACATAATCCACCAGCATTTGTGCTTTTTTTGCGTCAGAAACATGGGGAATCATCAGTCCTGAGGCCCCATCTTCCAGATATCGGTAGAGTTTGGATTTTTCTAAGGTGGAGGGTCTTACCATGACATCAATGTCATGTTGATGAGATTGGGCGAGGAGGGCTTGTACTTCCCGGTCTGTGAATGCACGGTGTTCCAAATCAAGCCAGATGCAATCAAAACCGAAATGTGCCGCATGGGCGATGAATGAAGGGATGTAGTGTTGAAGGCAGCATACTTTGGCTGGCAACCGACTGTTCCACTTTGAAAGAGTTTTGCTTTTTCGCATACTAAAGTCTCATTTTGGTTCGCTGAGTTCAAAAAATATACCCATAACTATCAGGTATTATTCCGTTACAAGAATTACATAGTCTGAATTAAATACATTTTGGCAATCAATTAACCAAAACTATCTTTGCCTTCTAATGACATACTCATTTACCTTGGATCCAACGAGTAATAAATTGTTGATGAGGCTTCCTGAGAAACGACATACATTATCTAGTACTTTTAGCTTATATGTCAAACCAAACACTGCATGACAGTTCTATAATGTCCTTCTGAATTAAAAAACCTAAATATAATCCATGCTCAATTGAATATCTCTCAG
>Ga0207990_1000903_pt1 | contig 16274 bp, 12 predicted proteins | sample ETNtaG_8_FD_185780 | JGI IMG/M metagenome (GOLD analysis project Ga0207990, IMG submission 185780) | Marine microbial and viral communities from oxygen minimum zone, Eastern Pacific Ocean - ETNP201406SV75 (SPAdes) (version 2) | ecosystem: Environmental > Aquatic > Marine > Oceanic ...
GACAAATCTAGGAGGTTTCAACGAGTTTGATTCTTCCCGTAATATTACCGGCCGGCTCGTCACCGGAGGCCCCAGGCAAACTTAAGACTCTCCTCACCTGCGCCAAAAACGAAAGAAGCCACCTCAAATGAGGTGGCTTCTTTCGTTTTAGCGACACTCCCCATCGGGAAGGCACCGGGGGTGGGTTACTAGTAACGGTGGGGGTGTGCTCATCGGGTGGATCCCGTCATATAATTCTGGTGTTATGACAGAGACTATCTTGCACCCTACCAGTAGCCTCGACGGCTTATTGGAACGATTGCCGCCAGAGCCACACCCACGAGGTGAGGAATTTGAACGCGCGGCCAAATGGTTCCTAGAGACTGACCCCGGATACGCTTCGTAACCGCTAAATGTCTGGCTTTAGCGCCTAAGAACTCGAATACTCCCTCGGACGACATTCATTTAGACAAACGATTGAGGTGTTAGACATGCTAGAAAATAAGATACGGATCGGAATAATCGGAGCCAACGCCAATTATGGTTGGAGCATGCGCGCTCACTTGCCGGCGCTGCTGGCATTGCCCGAGTACGAGTTAACAGCTGTCTGTACATCGAACGCTGAGACAGCAGCTGAATCAGCCAAGGCTTACGGTGCCAGGTTAGCATTCCATGATTATCAGGAAATGGTCGTCCACCCGGACATCGATTTGGTGTCGGTTTCAGTACGGGTGCCACTACATCACGATATGGTAATGGCGGCCTTGCAGGCAGGAAAGCATGTGTTCTGTGAATGGCCTCTAGGAGCAAACCTGAACGAAGCCCAAGAAATGGCCTCATTGGCCCGTTCACAGGGCGTGACCAATATGGTTGGTCTACAGGCCCGCGGCGCTCCGGCCATTCTGCACCTGAAGGAGTTGATAAGCCAGGGATACGTGGGAGAAGTGTTGGCTTGCAATATGACTATGTTCCTGCCCGGTGTGCTTCAAAGAGGTCTTGGCATGCCCTGGATGGCCGACCGCGAAAAAGGCGGGAATACACTCACCATAGGCACCGGTCACGCCATCGACGCTCTCTGTTTCTGTGTTGGTGAGTTCAAGGAGATTTCGGCCAAGGTAGCAACGCAAGTGACAGAATGGGAAACATCGGAGGCTGGCAAGACGGTGCCGGTTAACTCAGCGGATAACGTTTTGATCAACGGAACGCTGGTTGGAGGCGCAGTGGCTTCGGCTCATGTCGCAACAATTCCGTGGCACGGCACCGGTTGGAGGATGGAGGTTTATGGCCGGGATGGCACACTGACAGCTTCCTCGCAGGAGATGATTCAATACGGTAATATCACGATTCGTGGCGCCCGCGGAGGCGAGACCAAATTCGTCGAGGTGCCAATCCCTGATGGCTTAACTCACATACCAAGCGAAGTTCCAACGGGTGCACCATTCAACGTGGCGCAAATTTACCGGACTCTCGGCCAAGCCATCAAAGATGGCGCTAAAACCATGCCTGATTTCGACTTTGGGGTTGATCGGCATAAGCTGTTAGTAGCCGTGGAGCAGTCTTCAGTAGCAGGCGGTAAATCGGTAGCGCTTTAAAAGCAGATGCTGGAGTGACATCGTGTCAGTTTGGGCCAGGACATAACATAGTAGAAAAATGATGACCACTGCTAACAACACCAATAACAAACAGGAGGACCTCCGATGCCTAATTATGTTTATATCGCAGCACAGGATGACAACAAGGTTTCCGTGTTGGCCATGGATGCTGGGACCGGCGCGCTAACGCCGAAGACTGAAGTGCCCATTTCTGGCGGGCCACACTTGCTGGCAATTAGCCCAGACCGGAAAATTATTTATATCGGGCAACGCGGCCTTCCAGGGATATCCAGTTGGCTAATAGACCAAAACACGGGAGATATTACAAAGAATGGGTCGGTAACTACTGACGGTTGGTCTGCTTCTTTGTCCACTGACCGTAAAGGCAAGTATTTGCTGTCCGCTCAATATCAAGCTGGGCATGTATCAATACACCCCCTTGGTGATGACGGATCGTTGGGAGCCCCTGCCACCGAACATCTGGCGACAGACATCGGCGCCCACGCTATCTATACCGACCCATCCAACAGATTTGCCTATGTGCCTCACATCGCCCGATTATTCGATAACGTACTGGAACCCGCTAAGGATGAATTAGGGCCCAATGTGATTTATCAGTTCCGGTTCGATGAAAACACTGGCCGCTTGACTCCAAATTCTCCTCTCAAGGTTGAACAGGATGGGAACCTCGGCCCTCGTTACTATTGCTTTCATCCAACCCTGGGCATAGTCTACTTTTCCGATGAACAGGGCTGCAGTGTCACCGGGTATCATATCGACCCTTCTGCTGGAACCTTGTCAGCCTTTCAAACGATATCGACCCTTCCCGAGGGCGTCACTCAACGGAACACCTGCTCTCAGATTCAAATTTCTCCTTCCGGCGAATTTCTTTATGTTCCCAACCGTGGCCACAATAGCATCGCGTGCTTCTCTGTCGATGCCTCTACCGGTCGCCTGTTGGCAATCGGACATGAGCCGACTGAAGCTGTTCCAAGTGCGTTTAGCCTCGACCCTGAAGGAAAGTTCGTCTTCGCCGCTGGCTCCGCGTCTGGCCTCCTTGCCGCATACCGTATATCCAGCGATACCGGTGGACTTACACCGTTGGGAACCTATTCAGTGGGCGAAAGACCCATGGGGGTGCTGGTCACAACGTTGTAGGTTACGACCCTTCTAACTTCGATGCCACGGTTTCATACGAAGATAGTCATGTTGACATGTACAAATCGCTTGGAAACAACGTTAATAACAACCTAAACTCATGGAAGCCCGGCCAGTCTGGCAATCCTAGCGGCAGGCCCAGAGGTACTAGAGACCTGGCTGGCTATGTCCTTGAGACCACTGACGGTGGCAAAGAGCTGGTAGATGCCCTGGTGTCCATAGCCAGGCGTCATGCCTAACGTAGCGATGCAGGAAGGCTCCAGGCCCAGGAAGGACCAGCAAGTGCGGCCAGCCGACCAGCTGAAGGCCATAGAGATGCTGCTAGACCGCGGCTTCGGCAGGTCGCCGCAGCATCTGGATATAGCCCACAGTGTCACTGATAGGCCGTTCGCAAATTTGTCTGATGAGACATTAATGTTGCTGGTAGAGAATGCCCGGCAGCTTGATGACGGCAGCGGGGTGGTGGTTGATGAGGATGACCAGGTGATCACGGAGTAGGGGATAAAGCCAATGCTGACATTTCCAACCATAAGATTATTTAGCTTGGCGACAGGATTACTGGTGTCAGTAGTAGTCGCTTTGTTGACGTTGGGCGGGATTGCCCACGCTCAGCCGGTGCCGCAAGCGGAGCGGCAACCCGAGATCCAGAGCGAAGATCTCGAAGCCTTCGAAAGTCGGAGGCTAAAAGAAATCGAAAAGGAAGAGCACAGTGGGGAAATTCACATCGAGAACGAGAAAGCTCAAATGGCTCAGGAATTGGAAGGGGAAAGGGACCGCTTAGACCAGCAAATAGAGCAACAGAAGCTACAAATGGACCAGGAACTAGACGAGCTGGGGGATCTGATCAAATTAGAACACGAGAATGATGCCTACTTAATTGGGCGACGGGAAGAACTTTCCAGACAACAGGCCCAACTTGACCGGGTCATCGAAGAATGTGGCAGTCAGGGAGAAGCGTGCTCGGTTTTGTTTGGCGGCTCCTACGAAACGGAATCCAGTATTGAGAGCGGCATGCTAGTCACACGAGTGAACATTTCCGACCGCGAACGACAATTGGAACAGGATCTGCTGGGTCGAACTAGGAACATGATGGATGACCACAGCGGCAGGCTCGCCGGATTAAGACTGGAACGAGATAATACACTAGAGAGGATGGAAGACGGCCACCGACAACTAACCAACACGCTCCACAGGCGGCACCAGGATAATATACAAAGTATGAAGGACCTCTTGAATAACGAGCTTCGGACGAGGAGCGAGGAGGACATGCGGCGGGAGCAGATTGAGATGGAGCGGGAGCGGATGGAGCGGGAGACGGAGATGAGGGAAAAGGAGGGAGAAGAGCGCAGGGAGATGGAGCGGGAGCAGATGGAGCGGGAGACGGAGATGAGGGAAAAGGAGGGAGAAGAGCGCAGGGAGATGGAGCGGGAGCAGATGGAGCGGGAGGAGGAGATGCGGCGGGAGCAGATGGAGTTGGACCGGCAGCGGATGCAGAGTGGCCAGCCGGGAGTTCGACCGGTGGGGGATGAGAGCCCTCAGAGTGGCCCTAGCAGAGGTTTGTTCTCCAACAATAAAGCCGGTGAAGCAGCCTCTGGAATCGACAACATCATGGACCCGACCATGCTGACCATCATCGGCATTGCGCTCACAGTGTTCACCACGGGTATGACCTTGTTCAGGGGCAATTAGCTATGGAGAGGATGCGGCATCGAGTAGGAAGAGGAGATCTCCCCATGTGTTTGTAGGGGAAGCTCACCACTACCCAATCTTCCCGTCTGTGTGGCCACTGAACCGTCAAATCGATTCAGGGAACCTGGATGCCCAATCCATAGGAATCGGCTCTTTCTAACAGATTTGCTAACGAACCGAATCACGCAGATCAACACCAAGCATCACAAATATGCTTAACCAACTGTACGGAACGGTAATGTCGCGGCCTTCATGATCCGATTCAGCAGATTCCGTAACTGACCTGCAGGGGCAGAGGTTTCTAGTTCGAATCCTGTCATATGCACCACATTTAAATTGCCGACCAAATCCCAGTAACTAAGTGGTACTGAAAGGTACTAGCAGGGAAATCGACCAGCCATTGTAGTTACGAAACAGGTCTATTCGGGACGGGGAGTGACAGGGTAAAACGACCAGCGTCGAACTCGAAAACCGGTGGGGGGTGACCCCGTGTCAGTTCGACATTCAGAGGTTCGAGCTCCCTTCGAGCAGGTAGTCGAGTCGCGCCGTCAAGATAACCTTGCCGTACTTCAGGGCTAGGAAACCCGTGCTTCGGTTATCCAACCCGTCAGTGGCCTTCACTGCCGCTTGAGGGTTTAGCCCGCTTGGGTATGCGTATGAACGCCCAAACCGTAGCCGCTGAGAACAATAGGACCGACGAGTAGTAGAAGACGGTCGAATATCCGAATTGGGACACTATGTACCCTGCTAACATGGGCGCCGGTAACGTAACCACCTGCTGAAACAGAGTCATGAAGCTTTGCGTGGTGCCCTGAACGTGTTCGGATGCCACGTCCAGAACCGCTGCGGTCGCTATGTTTCCAGTACCGTAGAAAAACAGGCCTAAAGTCCCGATGATCAAGGCCAGTAGGAAGCCCCCGTCGGGCATGGGCAACAGTAGATACAACAATCCCATGGTGGCGAAGGACGGCAGCAATACGGTCTTGCGGCTGAATCTGTCGGATAATATTCCCATCAACGGCTGGGAAAAGATGCCCATGGCGTATAGCAAGGCCCAATGAAACCCGAGCCAGAAGGAATCGTAGCCCATCTCTTCGGCGAGATACAGAGGCAGGAAGGTTATCACGCTCAACCGCGCCACCCCGACGAAACTGCTGGCAATCATCACCATGAAGATGGTGGGACGGGTAAAGATGTCCTTTATACCAGCGAAGTACGACCTTCGGGTCAGACCGCCCGGTCCGGCTGAGTAATACTGGCGGACAGCCTTCCACATCACGAGGGCCAGGATCAATGCCGGAATCATGTGCCACTGCGCCAGATCCTTCCATCCCACCAGTAGCAGCATTGCTCCGATACACAAAGGACCAACGCTGTCACCTACGCTGGCCCCGACACCATGCAATGCCAAAGCGGTGCCCCGGCGGTCGGCGAACTGCAACGAAAGAGTGGACACCGACGATGGATGCCACAAGGCGGAGGCCGCTCCCAGCATGACCAGAAACGTCAGGACCCAGAAGTATGTCGGGGCAATGCTGGCGACAAGGTAAGCGCACCCGCCCATCGCCAGGGCGGAGCCGAGAATCACCGCCTTGTGCTTGTTGAAGGCGTCAGCGGCGAAGCCGGACGGCAAGGTCAAGAGTCCGCTGGCCCCCTGCTTGGCCGACATCAAGCCGCCGACTTGAACCTCAGAGAGTCCCAGGTCGGCTCTGATGAAGGGCAGAAAAATCGGGAACATCTGCTGGTACCAGTGAATGACCGTGTGCCCGAAGGTCAAGGTACCAAGAAGGAATTTCCGCTCATCTTGGGGTTCCTGTGCGTTTTGTAACGTACTGAGAACTTCCGCCAATTTTAGGTCCTAGTTGGGATTGGAACCGGTGGTTCTGCCGGGTTCCTGATTGCTGCCTTTACCGTAATAGGCTTGGTCCGCCTCCATCGGAGAACATACCCTTATTATCAAGCCCCCGAAAATCATTAGGATCGGTAGTGGAATTCCCGTCCCAGTCCTGTATCAGGCCAGGTTGTACTTCGCTTCCTTGGCGGGCAGCCACCAAAATCTTTGCGGCCTATTTGCAGCCAAAGTTAATAATACGCCACATCATTAAGAATCGGGTTGAGCACAATTAGTTCGATACCAGCAAACTTGCCAACATGAATTCACTCCTAAAAACACTGGCGAGACCATTAAGAGCAAAACTTCGAACCCAGGGGTTGTGAGTTCGAGTCTCGCCGGGCACACCATTTCTCTAAAGACCAACAGGGCTCTCGGGTAAAACCAGGAGCCTTTCGTATTTCCCCGATGGCCGATCTCCCTGCCGACATTTCAATATACGAAGGACAAACGGGGCTCGGATGTTAATGCTCCGACACCCAAGTGCGCGCAGCAGCGACGATTCTACGCATGCTCTCTTAAGAGTTGGTCTCAGGGTCGGCCCGAGGTCGAACAGGCCGCCGCATAGAGTAAGTCCCGGCCAGACGACGATCCCTCCTCTCAAGCTACCAATGATCGAAAGCACGGTTACTATGAACGGGCCTGAGGTGCTCTTGCCTAGGGCGAAGATGAAAAATGTGACCACCGGCCCGCCGGGATACCCGCCACTTGCGGTGTACGTTCCAGCCGATTCGATGGAGAACGTTATCACCAAATATCCAACCCTGCCGTCAAACTCGTCCGTTTCGTTGGCGCTGGGAGTATACAATACAACGCCAGACTCGTCGGGGGCCGTCACGAAAAAACGTAAGGCAGGGACAGTTTGGGTCTGTGCTGAATATCCGTTCGTTGAATATGCTCTGGTGTTCTTAGAACAGGGTGTAAGCGCTCTTCTCCAATTCAATATCTTGGGAACCGGGCAAGACCATACGCAGGTCTGGTTCGGTCGTGTTTATCTGGAGCACCACAAATACTGCCACTCCGGCGGCAGCCAGCAGCACTCCCAATAAGTACGGCCATCTGCTCTGAATCGTTGGCTGTTATCGTTCCTTCCCCAGATCAAGCCTTGGACAATGCAGCTGGGCTTGCAATATCGGAAGCCTCTCAAATGCGGGTCAACTTAACTCTCGCCCAGGATTTTCTTAAACGGCAAGCGCCACGATGATCTGAGGCGAAAGTTTTAAGGGAGGCCGCCAGAGTTATCAGGGCAGCGAGGTAACGATGAGGAGGGGAACGAAAACGAGGAGCAAGCCTAGGTCCATGCCGAGGATAGCGTACAAACTCAAGTTTGAATCGTAAGTCTTGGGGATTTCAATCAACGTTGCCATAGCGCAATTTTCGCAGGCTCAAGCCAGGCAGCGGAGTACACACAATGCCAAGTGTTGTAGTCTGATTGGATCGGCAGCGCTACCCAAACGGTTCGGTCCTACGTCCTTGCTGTTGGGTCCGCGGGAAACGGCACTACGCCGGCGCCGTCGATCAGGTGTCTGGGCATGAAATACTCGCGGGTGTCAGGGCCGCCAAAGCCTTCTATAAACGACTGAATTATGCCGTCGGACTCCAAAGCTGCTCGGACTATCTGTTTGTTGAAGTTCGCGATGCTATCAGAGGCGATGAATTCATCCACCGACATCCACAGGCACTCTTGGATCTCATCGGTCTGCATGACGATCTCCTTGCTAAGCGGCCTCAGTTTGCCCACGAAGTAGATGTCCGACTTTCCGTACCGGTAGCCATGCCACTGTCGGAAACAGGCGATGGACTCGAACACGGCTTTGACCCCGGTCTCTTCTAGCACCTCCCGTTCGACTGCCTGCCCGAGATGTTCTCCGGCCAGCAACGCTCCGCCCGGTAACTTCAAAGTGGGTGGGCGTCCGCCGACACCGAACTTCTCCCTCACCACCAACAACTCTCGTTCCGGGGTCAGGACTACGCCTCCGATTCCGATGTAATGGGTGGCGAATGGAGGGATCTGCGAGCCCGGCACCAACATACGCGTCAGCAGGATGTAGTCGTCGCCTGTGTGGTGGAAATCAAAGCCTTGGTCGATGGCCTTGGGTATCAGAGCGGACTGCGACTTGGGGATATCCAGCCATATAGTGAGAAAGCCATCGGTCATCCATTGTTTGATCGAGGCGGTAAGTCTGGCGCCGAATTCATCGGGGTCGACCGGCAACGCTGTCCGGTCGATAACCGCCCCGTTGAACGGATTGGGTTTGAATTCTAAGATCTCTGCCATGTTCGCCTCAACTCAATTATTCGTAGCTGTCCGCCGGGCCTGCCATTTGGGAGGCCGGAAGCATAGCATACCCAATATCCCCATAGAAAACACCCGTAAAACTGACATCGGGCCGTAGCATTAAGGGCGTTAATGCCGATTATGTAAAGGCTTCCAGATTCGACCCGGTGGACGACCGCACCGAGCCTATCGCCAGGCAGCTTCTGGACCGCTACGGGGTGATCTTTCCCGAGCTGTTGGCCCGTGACGCCCTGACCTATCGGTGGCGCGGCCTGGTGCCGGTGCTACGTCGGCTGGAGGCGCGAGGCGAGATTCGAGACGGGCGGTTCGTGTCCGGCTTTGTCGGGGAACAATTCGCTCTTCCGGAAGCGGTGGAACTGCTCCGCAAGACAAAAAACGCCGAGCCGGATGGACGTTTCATCGCCCTCTCGGCCTGTGACCCGTTGAACTTGGCTGGGATAATCTCTCCTGGACGCCGGGTGGCGTCGATCGTGCGCAACCGGCTGGCGGTGCGCCACGGACTTCCCATCGCCTCCATGGAGAACGGCTCGGTGGTCGAACTGGCCAACGTCAGCCCGAAATCATGGACCAGGCCAAAGTCGTGTTAAGCGTGCCCATCTCCCACTCCGGCTACCGTTAGACCAGCCAGACCTAGTGATAGTCGAGCCTCTTATTTCAGCCCCTCAATTGATAATCCAGGGGGGCTATGCTAACGTTGCTAAAAGCTTTCAGTGCCTTCCCACCCTCGATTTAGACTGAAAAATTCGAGGCAATATCACAAAGGCGGCCCCATTGTCCGAGTTCCGTTTTTCGCCCAACCCAAACCAGGCCCAATTGGTCAACTGGCTGCACTGGGGCCCAGCTGCATTCGCCAAAGCCCAGGAAGAAGACAAGCCCGTTCTGCTGTCGATCTCCGCCGTTTGGTGCTATTGGTGCCATGTCATGGACGAGGAAACCTACTCCGACCCTGAAGTCCAAGACCTGCTCAACGAACATTTCGTTACCATCCGAGTGGATAACGACCACCGGCCGGACATCAATTTCAGGTACAACGTTGGCGGCTGGCCCACCACGGCATTCCTCACGGGGCATGGCGGCCTGATTGGCGGCGCAACCTATCTTCCGCCTGAGCAATTGATATCCATGCTTGCGGAGTTCGCGGAGGCCTATAAGAACGACCGCCCTACCCTCTACACCCAGGCTAGAGACCTGATGAACCACCGCAAAGCTCACGCCAGCCGCTTCGTAGCTAGCGAGGAACTGGAAGAGTCGATGGTGGACCGGGTCGCCCGGGTAGTAGCAGGCGCCTACGACTCGGCCAACGGTGGGTTCGGCAGCGAACCCAAGTTCCCCAACCCCTCCATACTGCGCTTTGTGAACCACCTGTACCGCACCAGCGGCGAGAAATTCTACGCGGCCATGCTCACCAAGACCCTGGACGGCATGTCCGGTGGACAAGTATGGGACAACTCCGACGGTGGGTTTTTCCGGCACTGCGCTCAAGCAGATTGGGGCCAGCCACAGCTAGAAAAGATGGTGGAGGATAATCTGGGCCTGGCACGCGAATTCCTGGAGGCAGGCATCCTGCTGGACAGGTCCCGATACCGTGAGACAGCCAAGCGGATCATCAACTACATGATGGAGCAACTCTACGACCCAGCCGCGCCCGGATTTCGCGGCAGCCAGGGCGCGCACTCGGACTATTTCGCCCTGAGCCCGGACCAACGCACCGACGAGGCCCAGCCTGCGCCCGACCCTTCTTGCTACGCCAATTCCAACGGCCTCGCGGTGACGGTGCTCTTGGACGCGGCTTGGAAGCTGGGTGACTCAACGCTGCAGACCACGGCCCTCCAGGTGTTGGAAAGGCTGGACTCCATGGCCCAAACCGGTTCCTTCAGTCACGTTTATTCAGAACAGGGGCCGCTGGATGCGCCGGCGCTGTTCACCGACTGGGCCTGGCTGCTGACGGCCCTGATGCAGGCCCACGGCAACACTGCCAACGAGTCATACCTTGAGCGGGCAGTCGCCGTAGCACAGATAATGATGGAGCGTTTCTTCGATCAGGACGGCGGTGGATTCTACGACATCGAAGAGCAATCCGAAGCCATCGGCCACCTTCAGATACGAGAGAAGACCCTGATCGACAACACAGTGGCGGCCCAAGCATTGGTCCGCCTGCACCAGAGCACCAGGAACGAGGACTACCGCCAGGTTGCGGAGGCCGCTCTAGGCGTGTTCGTGGATACATTTAGAGAACAGGGCGAGTTCGCCGCCGATTACGGACTTGCGGTGCACTTGCTCAAGAACGACATGGTCGAAGTGACCGTCGAGGGCCGGCCCGAAGACCCCGGCTGCCAGAAACTCTTGGCCGCCGCCTCCCGTCTCTCTCAACCCAACCTGGACATCAAGACCGTGGTGGCAGCTGATGGCGACAACATCGCCCGCGCCCACGTCTGTCTCGACACCGTATGTCTTCCGCCGGTTGACTCTCCGGCGGAGTTGGCCGATGCAGTGGCGGGACTGACCCAACAACAAGAAAACCCGTTTCAAGATATCTTCCAGGTCTTTCCCGGCAATTAGAAACTGGAGACTAGCAACAAAACCTAGGGCATCGGTGGCCCAGGTTACGTATCATCTCACCAAACGATAACGGAGGAATTGCGTGCTGCGTAGCGCGGACTGCGGCTCCCTAAGGAGTGAAAATGTCGGCGATCAGGTTACCCTGGCGGGTTGGATCGGCCGGAGACGTGACCACGGCGGAATAATCTTCCTTGACCTGCGCGACAGGTCGGGCGCCGTACAAGTGGTTTTTAACCCGGAGACCGCCGCGGATGCCACACGCATCGCCGAAGAGGTCAGGGGCGAATGGGTCGTCCAGGTCAAAGGCACGGTCAACCGCCGTCCCGAGGGCAGCGAGAACCCGGCCATGGACACCGGGGACATCGAGATACTGACCACGGAGATCACTGTGCTGAACCGCTCGCTGACTCCTCCCTTCTACATCGAAGAAGACTCTGAGGCCGACGAGAGCCTGCGCCTGCGGTACCGCTACTTGGACCTGCGGCGTCCGCCCATGCTGCGCAACCTGACGCTGCGGCACCAGGTGGTCAAGTACATCCGGGATTTCCTGAGCGACCGCGATTTCCTTGAGATCGAGACCCCCATCCTCATCAAGAGCACGCCGGAAGGGGCCCGGGATTTCCTGGTGCCCAGCAGGATGCAGCCCGGCAATTTTTACGCGCTGCCCCAGTCTCCTCAACAGATGAAGCAACTGCTGATGGTCGCCGGTGTCGAACGCTATTTCCAGATCGCCCGTTGTTTCCGCGACGAGGACCTACGCGCCGACCGGCAACTGGAGTTCACCCAGCTAGACTTGGAGATGAGTTTCGTCGAAGAGGACGACATCCTGGACCTGACCGAAGCCCTGTATACCGGAATGATTGAGTCGGTGTCGCCAGAGAAGAAACTGCGCAAGCCGTTCCCCAGAATCACTTACGCCGAAGCGATGGAACGCTACGCATCCGACAAACCGGACCTGCGATTCGGCCTGGAGATGACCGATGTCTCAGAATTGGCCAGCGAATCGGAATTCCGGGTGTTTCTCTCCGCGATTGAAGGCAGCGGACAGATAAAGGGTTTCGTGGTGCCGGGCCAGGCCGGGTTCGTCACCGGTCAGATGAAAGACCTGGATGACACTGCCAAAGCGGCGGGAGCCGGCGGGCTGGCCCACATCCGATACCGGGGAACCAACCCAGTTGGGCAGTTGAGTGAAGACGAGATCCTCCAGTCGGCCGGCCTGCGCATGCCCGCGGAATGGCACCAACGGGTGGCCGATAAGATGGGCGCCGGTCCTGGAGACCTGATCCTTTTGTTGGCAGGCCGTCAACCTCGGTTGAACACCTGGCTGTCAGCCATGCGAACTCACGTCAGCGAGCTCCTGGAATTGACCGATCCCGATGTGTTGGCTTTCGCCTTCGTGACCAAGTTCCCGATGTTCGAATGGAATGAAAGCGCCAAGCGCTGGGACTCATCTCACCACCCATTCACCGCCCCGGACGACGGTATGGAGGGAGAGTTGGACGGCGAGAACCTGGGAGATATTAAATCCAAGGCTTATGACCTGGTCTGCAACGGTTCTGAACTGGCCAGCGGCAGCATCCGGATCCACAACCGACAGCTTCAAGAAAAGATTTTCTCGATCCTTGGGCTTTCAAAAGAAGAAACCCAGTCCCAGTTCGGCCAGATACTAGAGGCGTTCGAATACGGAGCTCCGCCCCACGGTGGAATCGCACCCGGCATCGACCGGCTGGTGGCCATCCTCACCGGCAGTACGTCCATCCGCGACGTGATCGCCTTCCCCAAAACCCAGACCGGGTCCGACCCACTATTCAACGCGCCAGCCCCAGTCGGCCCAAACCAACTGGCTGAGCTATCCCTGCGGATAACCGAGCAGCCGGAGTAGTGGATTCCGGCCTCCGCCGGTATGACAGGGGAATCACCTGGCAATAGACCGAATAACCAAAAGGCCCGTCCTTCCGCGGAAGGACGGGCCTTTCTAATAACCAGGTGGGAAGCGACGCTAGCTAGGCAGCGCCTTTGCGGGCGGCACCGGTGAGTTTGGCCCTAGTGTAGAAGGCCAGGGCGGCAGCTTCAGTGTTTTCCACCTTGCCCGCCCAGGCGGCCAGAGGGGCTCCCTGCAGACTCCTACCGAAGGAGAAACTGAATTCCCAAGGCGTATTGGCAGCAGCAGCTTGCTGGTTGAGGGCATTCAGGTTGGCGGTCACCGAATCGTCGGGCTCGCCGCCTGAGAGGAAAACAATCCCAGGGACAGAGGCCGGCAGCGTCCGCTTAAAACACTCGATAGTCCGTTCGGCGACTTCCCTGGGGTCGGCGCGTTTGCCCGCGGAACCGCCTGAGATAACCATGCTCGGCTTGAGAAGCATCCCTTCCAGAAGGACCTTCTGCTGGGCCAGTTGGTCGAAGACTTCCCTGAGCGTCTCCTCGGTAACCTCAAAGCACCGGTCGATGTCATGGTCTCCGTCGCGCAGCACCTCGGGTTCAACGATGGGCACCAGGCCGGCCTCCTGGCTCAGCGCGGCGAAGCGGGCCAGGGCGTGGGCGTTGGTGGCCAAGCTGTAGGACGTGGGGGTTTCGTCGCTGATGCTGATGACCGCCCGCCACTTGGTGAAGCCGGCGCCCAGATCGTTGTATTCCTTCAGTCGGTCACGTAAACCGTCCAGACCCTCGGTCACCAATTCATCAGGGGCTTCCGGCAGAGGGACGGTGCCTTTGTCGACCTTGATGCCCGGGATGATCCCTTGGTCGGCCAGTACCTTGACCATGGACGTGCCGTCGGCGGCGTCCTGGCGGATGGTCTCGTCGAACAGAATCACACCGCTCAGGAACTCGTTGACGCCGGCGGTGCGAAATAGCATCTCGCGGTAATTACGGCGGCTGTCCTCGGTGGACTCCACGTTGATACTGTCAAACCTTCTCTTGATGGTGCCGCTACTCTCGTCGGCGGCAAGGATACCCTTCCCCTCTGCGACAAGCGCCTGAGCAGTCTGGACTAAACGCTGCTTATCCATGTATCACCTCTCGTCCCCGTATTATCCTGGTTATGTCTAGTAGCAAGCAAGTTCTTTCTTCCTAGGTTTGACCCCTGCTAAGAAAGAACTTAACTACCACTAATCACCGATACGGTCTCCTCGACAACGTCCTTGTTACCCAGGATCAGGGGAGTCCGCTGGTGCAATTGCTTCGGAACTATGTCCAGTATTCGTTGGTAACCCGTTGAAGCGGCCCCGCCGGCCTGCTCGGCCACGTAGCCCAGCGGGTTCGCCTCGTACATCAACCTGAGACGGCCGTCTGTACGGTTGACATCGGCTGGGTAGGCGAAGATACCGCCCTTGAGAAGATTCCGGTGGAAATCGGCCACCAGGGAGCCCACGTACCGTTGAGAGTATTTGTCCCGAAGAAGAGTTATGGCTTTTCGGGTGGACTCGTCCAAGACCTTGTTGTTGCCCTCGTTAGTGCTGTAATAGGGGCATTCCGCAGGGATTCTGATGTTGGGGTGGGTCACGGCGAAGCTGCCAGACTCTGGGTCCAACGTGAACCCGCAGACGTTGTCTTTCGTGGCGATGACCAACACGGTGCTCGAGCCGTAGACTACGTAGGCCGCGGCGACCTGCTCGTTGCCTAACCGGAGCAGAGAGTCGTCATTCACCGTCTCATCGGGCCTTTTCTGCCAGATGCCGAAGATCGAGCCGATGCTAACCGCGACATCGATGTTGGATGAACCATCCAACGGGTCCATGAGCACGATATACCCATCTGCGACTTCGCCCTTGACGATGACCGGATCTTCGATCTCTTCGCAGCCGATGGCGGCTACGTGGCCCGATTGGGAAAGGGTTTCCACGAAAATGTCCGAACTGGCCGCATCCAGGCGTTGAACGATCTCACCTTGAACGTTGGTCTCGCCCGTGCTGCCCAGAACGTCCGCCAAAGAGGCTTGTTGGACCTGTAGCTGGATACGCCTTGAGCCCTCGGCGATGGCCATAATCACCGCGCCTAGGCCTTGGTCCTGGCCTTTCTCCCGCCACTCTGACGCCAGGTATTCTTGAAGAGTAGTTCTCGTTTCTGCTACCGGCACGCGTCACTTCCCCGCTGAATTACCAGAATCACCAGCTCATGCCCAGATTGGGCCACACCCGGTCGATTACTACTTGTTGTGACAGATTCGGGATACTGCCATTATTCGTAGTATATTTGAACGATGTTGAGGCAAACCAACGAGCCGGTTACCCTATTCGTCAAGCACGCGACAGGCGTGACTTGGCTCTCTGGTTTGGGTCGAGACAATTCTAGCAGTCCGAATTTTACCCTGTCAATTTTCGTCGTACTTTGCGTGTTATGCAAACGAATCTAGTCATGCTGGACGGGCCGGGACCACTGGTTGTAATCGCTCCGGTTTTCCTCCCGTCGACCAGGTTTCGGGCGTTGCCGAGCGCTCGATACGGGTGTATATTCAATATTTGAATACTCGCCATTTCCTCAGGCACGGTGGAAATTCCTGCCCAAGTGGTCTCGGCCACCGAGGTCATCATCAAGGACATAGATCTTGGCTGAAGTCTTTCAATATTTGGTGGTATTTCTCCTTTCCACGTGGACCGCTCGTTTGGCCAAAACAAAAGGGCGCAACGCTTGGGGATGGGGTGCCGCGGCGCTGGTACTGGGCCTGTTACCCTCTCATCTGTTTGGTGTCCTTCCCGTACTCATCCTGCTATTCATCAAGCTCCCCACAGACTCACCGGTCGTGCAAACGGAGAGATTGGCTTGTGCCCGGTGCGCCAAAACACACACTGAGGGCCAGCACTTCTGCACCGGCTGCGGCTGGGACCTGAACGAGGCTTACACACCTGAAGAAACAGACGAAAGCTTGCCCTTCCCGTCGCGGCCCCAAGCCCAGACCACGGTCTCTTCCACCGGTGTTGCTCAGCCGCCAGAAACGTCAGAAACCCCTGGAGTCCCTGAGCCGCCTGAAGCTGAACCGATCGTTGCTGACGCTCCGGCGCCCGAAGTGGCGGATGCAATCGCTGCCGACCCTCCTGAGCAGCCGGTAGGCGAGCCGGAACAGCCCGCCGAGGCCACCCCTGAAGAGGCCGAGCCTGAGCCTGAAACAGAA
>Ga0207990_1000904_pt1 | contig 16273 bp, 14 predicted proteins | sample ETNtaG_8_FD_185780 | JGI IMG/M metagenome (GOLD analysis project Ga0207990, IMG submission 185780) | Marine microbial and viral communities from oxygen minimum zone, Eastern Pacific Ocean - ETNP201406SV75 (SPAdes) (version 2) | ecosystem: Environmental > Aquatic > Marine > Oceanic ...
AGAAGTTAGGCGGCCGGTCGGTGGTCAAGGCACAGATACACGCCGGCGGACGGGGCAAGTCGGGCGGCGTCCAGTTGGTGCGCAGTCCGGAAGAGGCATCGGCGGCAGCCGAAAAGATGTTGGCGTCAAACATAGTCACTCCGCAGACTGGGCCCGAAGGCGCACCGGTTGAGAAGCTCTTGATCGAAGAACTGGCCGACATTAAGCACGAACTCTATGTTGCGTTGACCATTGACCGCGGTCACCGGGGTCCGTCGCTGCTGGTCAGCACCCAGGGCGGTATGGATATTGAAGAAGTCGCCGCAAAGAACCCCGAGGACATCCACACCGAGCCCGTTGACCCGCTGTCAGGGCTCATGCCTTTTCAGACCCGCCGCCTGGCGCGTCAGTTGGGTCTGGACCAGGCCGTAGCCAGCGAGGCCTCCAGAGTACTCTCAGCCTTGTACCGGGTGTTCGTGGAGAACGATTGCACCTTGGTGGAGGTCAACCCATTGATCGTCACCGGAGACGACCGGGTGGTGGCGTTGGACGCCAAGATCAACTTGGACGACGATTCCATGTTCCGCCATGCCGACCTGTTCGAGTACCGGGACATCAACCAGGAAGACCCCTTGGAAGCCCAGGCGTCTGACCTGGATATAGCTTATGTAAACCTGAACGGGGACGTTGGCTGTTTGGTCAACGGCGCCGGCCTGGCCATGGCCACCCTGGATGTCACCAACGCCGCCGGCGCAGCCCCGGCCAACTTCCTGGATGTGGGCGGCGGCGCCACGCCTGAGAAGGTCGCCAGCGCCGTCAAGATCATTTTGTCGGACACCAAGGTCAAGAGAGTCTTGGTCAACATCTTTGGCGGTATCCTGCGCTGCGACATCGCCGGCGAGGGAATCGTGCTCGCCTACAAGGAGACCGGCTCCACCATCCCACTGGTGGTCAGGATGCTTGGCACCAACGTGGTGGAAGGCAAAGAGATATTGGGTGCGTCCGGGCTGCCGGTGGTGTTCGCCGACACCCTCACCGAGGCATCCGACGCCATCAAGAATCTGAAGGTATAACCGGGGGATAAGCCTGGATGGGTGTACTGGTCGACGAGACAACACGGGTATTGGTGCAGGGCATAACCGGACGCGAGGGGAGCTTCCACGCCCGTGCCTGCATGGCCTACGGCACAAACGTGGTTGCCGGGGTGACTCCGGGCCGCGGCGGGACGATGTTTGACGATAAGGTCCCGGTCTTCAATTCGGTTGAGGAAGCGGTGGCCCAGACTCAAGCCAATATGTCGCTTATATTCGTGCCACCAGCCTTCGCGCCCGACGCCATCGCCGAGTCGGTCGATGCCGCGATTCCGCTCATCGCTTGCATCACCGAGGGCATTCCAGTGCAGGACATGGTCAAGATCTACCGGTACATCGAGAACAAGCCCACGCGGCTCATCGGCCCAAACTGTCCCGGACTGATCACCCCCGGCGCCAAGTGCAAAATCGGCATCATGCCCGGCGCTATCCACCTGCCGGGACGGGTTGGAGTGCTCTCCCGCAGCGGCACCTTAACCTACGAAGCCGTGGGCCAGCTCACCGCATTGAATCTCGGACAATCTAGCTGTGTTGGCATCGGCGGCGACCCCATCATAGGCACGAACTTTGTGGATGTCCTGAAGCTGTTCGACGCCGACCCAGGCACCGACGCGGTGGTGATGATCGGCGAGATCGGCGGCACCATGGAACAGGACGCGGCGGCCTTCATCAAGTCTGGGTTCAGCAAGCCGATCGCAGTTCTGGTGGTCGGCGCATCGGCCCCTCCGGGCAAGCGCATGGGCCACGCCGGGGCGATAATCACCGGGGAGAGCGCCACGGCCGAGTTCAAACTCGCCGCGCTGAAAGACGCCGGCGCCTGGATCATTTCAACACCGGCCGACATCGGCACCACCGCCCAAGAGATGCTCAAGGGCAAGGGACTCATTAGCTGATCCATTGCCCGGAACGACTGGTTCGAGTGTCGTTGTTAGCCAAATCCACGCCTGCTATACTGGATTTCAGTAGCGCGGCGCACTTGATTCCCCTTTCCGAGCCTGCATAACCACTTATGGATTACGAAACAGTTATCGGCCTTGAGGTCCACGTCCAACTGAAGACTCAGAGCAAGATGTTTTGCTCTTGCCGGGCCGATTATCAGACTGCGCCCGTGAACAGCCGCGTCTGTCCGGTGTGCCTGGGCCTGCCGGGAACCCTGCCGGTGATCAACAAGAAGGCCGTGGAATTCACGATCATGATGGGCCTGGCCCTGGGCTGTGAGATTCCGGGCCTGACCAAATTCGATCGCAAGAACTACCCCTACCCCGACCTCATGAAGGGGTATCAGATATCCCAGTACGACATGCCATTGGCAATGAACGGCCAATTGGACATCACCACCGACGGCCATGACCGGTCCGTGCGTGTGGAAAGGGTCCACCTGGAAGAAGACGTATCCAAACTCCAACACGTGAACGGGGATAATAGCGACGCCTACAGCCTGGTGGATGTGAACCGCTCCGGTGTGCCCCTGATGGAGGTGGTCAGCCACCCGGACATGCGCACGCCCGAGGAAGCACGTTCCTATCTGACCAAACTGCACTCGATAATTCAGTATCTGGGAGTGTCCACCGCCAACGCCCAGGACGGCAGCTTCCGGTGCGACGCCAACATCAGCCTACGTCCGGTTGGTCAGGAGGAGTACGGCACTAAAACTGAGATCAAGAACATGAACAGCCTGCGCGCAGTATTCATGGCCTTGAACCACGAGGAAGAACGCCAGAAGAAGGTCTTGGATTCCGGTGAACGGGTGGTCCAAGAGACCCGTGGCTGGTCCGAGGAGCGTAACGCCACCTACTCTCAGCGCAGCAAAGAAGAGGCCCACGACTACCGCTACTTCCCAGAGCCTGACCTGCCGCCATTGGTGGTCGACCAGGCGTGGATCGAAGAGATCAGGGAGAAGATTCCCCAGCTTCCCGCCGACCGGCTGAGAGCGATGATGGACGATTACTCCCTGCCGGAGTACGACGCCCGGCTGCTAACCAACTCCAAGGCCATGGCCGATTTCTACGAGCAGGCCGCCGGCCTGCGCCCCACAGCCGGAGAGAAGAGCGGGAAATTTGCCAAAGACGTCAGCAACTGGATACTGGGCGACTTAAGCCGGTTGTTGAACCTACAGGACTTGGACATCAACGAATCCCCCGTGTCGCCGGAGTACTTGGTCGAACTCATCGGCCTGGTGGATGAGGACACAGTCAGCGTTTCCATGGCCAAGAAGGTGTTGGAAGAAGCCTTTGAAACGGGCAGCTCTCCTGCCCAGATCGTCCAGGAAAAGGGCTATACTCAGATAAGCGATTCGTCGGCCGTAGACTTGGCCGTCGGTGAAGCCATCGAGGCCAACCCCCAGGCGGTGGCTGACTACATGGGCGGCAAAGAGACCGCCGCCAAATTCCTGGTGGGCCAGGTGATGAAGATCACCAAGGGCCAAGCTAAACCCGATCTCGTGAACGAATTGGTGGTCGGCGCCCTAGAAAAGCTGAAATAGCAGTCGCTAATTGAACTCCCGCTAACCGCGGATTTCCGGTTATAATGGACGGGCGGAGGCTCTCCGCTGAGGAAACCATGAACGACTTCATGAATCTGATACAACTGCTGGTCTCCATCCTATTGGTGGTTGTGATTCTGGCCCAGGTCAATGAGGGCGGCGGCGGGCTGTTCGGCTCGGCGTCATCCACCATCCGAACCCGTCGTGGACTAGAGAAGACCCTATTCCAGTTCACCATCTTCCTGGCAATAGTGTTCGTGGTGATTTCTATCATAAGCGTCAGGGTTGGATAGCTGCGGTCGGCACTCTCCGCCCATCTCCGCCATGACCTCCCCCTTGGTGGTCTTCACCACCGACTTCGGTCTGTCCGACCCCTACGTCGGCGTTATTAAGGGCGTCGCGCTGTCCATCAACCCCAATCTTCGCCTGATCGACCTAACCCATCAGATATCGCCCCAGAACGTCGCTCAGGGCTCATTCCTTCTGGACTTCAACCACCGCTACTTCCCCAAAGAAGCCATCCACGTCGCTGTTGTAGACCCCGGAGTGGGCACTGGCCGACGCCCCGTCTTCCTGTCCACGCCTTGGGGTCGTTTTGTGGGCCCGGACAACGGCCTGCTCAGCGGCGTCATCTCTGACTACCTCGATTCAGAGCCCGAGACTGCCGGTCCGATTAACCTACCCACCGGTCTCACAGCAGTACACCTGACCAACCCCGACTACTGGCGTCACCCGGTAAGCCACACCTTCCACGGCCGGGACGTCTTTACACCCGTGGCGGCCCACCTGTCTCTGGGAGTGGCAACCAAGGAGTTAGGCGAGTCGTTAGATAACTTGTTCTACCTGCCCGTCCTCAAACCTGCCAAAAACGGCGGCACGATCACCGGCCAGGTCATCTATCAAGACACTTACGGCAACCTGGTGACCAACATCCCCGCAGAATCACTGCCCCAGCTAGAATTGATAGAAGTGCGAATCAAGGGCCGGAGCATCGTCGGCCTGAGCCGCACCTTCAACGACGACACATACGCCACCGACACTGGACTGATCGCCCTGACCGCCAGCCACGGGTACCTGGAAATAGCCCTGGCCAACGGAAGTGCCGCTGACATGCTGTCAGCGGGCGAGGGCGAGGTCGTGCAGGTAGGCATTTCTTCCGGTTGACATAGGCAGGCGGCGTGCTACCATTGTCGAAAATCCGCTTGGTGTATAGACACACCAAGCATTCCCACGCACGACGTAGGAGGGACCATGGATCTCGACCGCAACGGATTGCTTAACCTTTACAAGACTATGACAACCATCCGCCACTTTGAGGAGCGGGGCATCCCGGAGACTGGGCAGCGGGGCATGTCTGCCTCGGTCCATTCCTCTGCGGGACAGGAGGCGGTGCCCACAGGCATGTGCGCCAACCTCTCCGACGAGGACTACATCGGCAGCACTCACAGGGGCCACGGGCATTGCATCGCCAAGGGCGTTGACCCCATGCTGATGATGGCCGAGCTCTTCGGCCGCGCCACCGGGCCCAACAAGGGTAAGGGCGGCTCCATGCACATCTCAGACATGAGCAAGGGCATGCTCGGCACCAACGGCATCGTCGGTGGCAGCATCCCCCTGGCCGTGGGCGCGGGACTAACCTCTAAAGTGTTGAACCAGGGCCGGGTAGCCGTGGCCTTCTTCGGAGACGGAGCGTCCAGTCAAGGCGTTCTCCACGAGTCCATGAACTTGGCCTCGGTCTGGAAACTCCCGGTGATCTTCCTCTGCGAGAACAACGGCTACGCTATGTCCACTCCCAGCGAGTACGGCGTTTCCACCACCCACGTCGCCGACCGCGCTCAGGGATACGACATGCCCGGAATCCACGTTGACGGCATGGACGTCTTCGCCGTGTACGACGCCGCAGCCCAGGCGGTGGCCAGGGCCAGGGCCGGTGAAGGCCCCACCCTCATCGAGGCCGAAACCTACCGCTATTACGGCCACACCGTGTTCGACAACCCCCTGACCTACCGTTCCAAAGAGGAGGAGGACCATTGGCGAAACCGTGATCCCCTCATGCATTTCCGGAACACGGTCATCCCTCAGGGCGAAATCACGGCCGAGGAATTGGATCAGATGGACGCAGAAGCCGAGGCCCTCATGGAAGCGGCGGTGAAATTCGCCGACGAGAGCCCTCTGCCCGAACCGGCGGAGCTGTACGACGACGTCTACGTCGACTACCCCAAAGACATGATGAAACGCGGCGTGAACATGTCGGTTTAGCCCCAACCTGACCACGATCATCACAAAGCGTTTGAGGAGATAGATATGACCACCACATTAGAAACAACGGGCACCCGCGAGATACAGTTCCGGGAAGCCATCAACGAATGCCTCCGTCAGGAGATGGAGCTGGACCCCACCGTAATCATCATGGGAGAGGAGATCGCCGGAGGCGCCGGACGCCAGGAGCAGGGCGTTGAGGATGCCTGGGGCGGCCCCTTCCGCACCACCGTGGGCCTCATCCAGCAATTCGGCAAAGAACGGGTGTTGGACACTCCTCTGTCCGAGGCCGCTTTCATCGGCGCAGCCATTGGCGCGTCGTCCACGGGACTGCGGGCCGTGGCTGAATTGATGTTCATCGACTTCATCGGCGTCTGCATGGACCAGTTGGTCAACAACGCCGCCAAGATGCGTTACATGTTCGGCGGACAGGTCAAGGTGCCCTTCACCATGATGACCCGCATCGGTGCCGGGTTCGGGGCCGCCGCACAGCACTCCGAGTCCTACTACTCCATCTTCAGCCACTTCCCCGGACTGAAGGGCGTGTGCCCGTCCGACGCCTACACCGCCAAGGGCCTGCTGGCCGCATCTATCCGGGACGACGACCCGGTGGTGTTCTTCGAGCACAAGGGTTTGTACGGAGTATCCGGTCCCGTGCCTGAAGAGCCGTACGTGCTGCCTTTGGGCAAGGCCCGGACCGTGCGGGAAGGCACCGATATCACGCTGGTGGGCATCTCCAAGATGACTTGGGTTGCTGATGAAGCGGCCAAAGAACTGGAAAAAGAGGGAATCAGCTGCGAGGTCATCGACCTGCTCAGCGTCTCTCCCATCGACTACGACCACATCAACGAATCGGTGCAGAAGACCCACCGCCTGGTGGTGGTCGACGAGGACACTCCCGTCTGCAGCATGGCCTCGGAGATCTGCTCCCGGGTCGCGGAAGAGGTTTTCGACTACCTGGACGCGCCGCCTTCCCGGGTGACCGCGCCCCACACTCCGGTGCCTTACAGCCGGATCATGGAGAACGAGTACATGCCCAACGAGGCCAGGGTCATCGCTACGGTGAAGGGACTGATCAACCGGTAGGGGCCCAAAGAGGCTTTAGGGCGAGCAAATACACCACCGGTCTCGGATCACCTGGGGCCGGTGGTTAATTTTTGAGCTTTTTCTGGGAGTTGTATTTGAGGCGTCCCCATTACAGCTATGTGATCCTGGCCACCGGGTTCTTCATCCTGTTCTTCAGCGGCGGTTCCCGGTTCGCCTTCGGGCTTATGCTGAAGCCCATGTCCGAAGACCTGGACATCAGCCGCTCGACTTTGTCCCTGGCCGTCACCACGTTCATGGTAGTCTCGGCTTTAGCCTTGCCGTTCATAGGCCGGCTGGTGGACCAGTGGAGTCTGAAGGGCACCATTGGCACCGCGGCCGTCGTCGCCGGGATAGGTATCGGACTGATGGGACAGGTACAAGCGCCGTGGCAGGTGTTCATCGTCTACGGTGTGGTATTCGGGCTGGGGAACGCGGGGGCGTCCATCTCGCCGGTGACCGTGATGATCAGCCGTTGGTTCCCCAACCGCAGAGGCATCGCCAGCAGCGGTGCGGTTGCCGGGAATGCGCTGGGTCAATTGCTCATCGTCATGGCCTTGGCCGCTGTACTAGTGTCTCTGGACTGGCGCTGGTCTTACACCCTCCTGGGTATCGCCAATCTGGCGGTCCTAATACCCCTGATATTTCTGACGGTCAAAGACGTCCCTCGTGCCGGGAACGTTGCAGTTGCAGATGCGCCAGCGCTGGTTATCACCCCTCCAGAATCGCCACTTTCGTTGGGCCGGGCGCTGACATCATCTCAGCTGATCCTGCTTGTTGTGATCTACGGCATCTGCGGGTTGCAGGACTTCTTCGTTGTGACTCATATCGTTGCATTCGCCCGGGACCAAGGGATGGGCTCTGTGCTAGCCGGAAACATGCTGGCTCTCATGGGGTTGATGGGACTGGCGGGGGTGTTGTCGGCTGGTTTCCTGGCTGACGCCTTTGGAGCGGTACGGCCCACCGTGATCTGCTTCATCATCCGAATGTTCATCTTCGCTTTCATCGTCTTTGACCAAGGCACGGCATCGATCATGGTCTTCGGGTTGTTCTACGGGTTCACCAACTTGATCACAGCGCCATTGACCGTGGTATTCGTGGGCAACATCTTCGGGGTGGCCAGGCTTGGGACGCTGGCTGGAGCCATCGTCATGGTGCACCAGTTTGCCGGCGGTTTCGGCGCGTTTCTCGGGGCTTGGATCTTCGACAATCGGGGCAGCTACGACGACGCGTTCAAGCTGATGCTGGTCTTGTCGGTAGTCGCCGCCGTGCTGGTGACGCTGGTGCGGGAGAAGCGGATCGACGAGCCGGTTACTTCATCGCCACCTGGATGATGAAGTCGGGGTCGTAGAGGTCGTAGGTAGGTTTGAAATCGCCGTAGCGGTCCACCTGTTGGAACCCGGTCTCGCGGAGCAGTTCGGTCAGGTGGTCTTGTCTGATGGGACAGACAGTGAGGTAGTGCACCGAGCCGTCGGAGTAGGTGTACTGGAGCCGGACCGTGTCTTCGGTGATGGTCTTGGGCCTGGCGTCCACGGTCTCACCTAGATAGTAGTACATGTGCTTGCTGGAGAACCCCTTGTCGAGCATGGTGTCGTAATTGCGGTGGTCGATAACGGCCACGCCGCCGTCATTCAGCAGGCCGTAGATTCCCTCAAGGGCCTTGCGCCTCTCATCATCACCAAATAAGTGGGTGAAAGCGTTGCCCAGGCACACGATAGCATCAAACTTCTCGCCGGGAAACGCCTCAGAAAGCGAGGTCCACTGGGCTTCCACGAATCGTGCGTCTTTTAGCCCCATCCGCGCGGCATTCTCTTGAGATTTGTTGACCATGTTGGCCGAGCCGTCGGAGCCGGTTACCTGGAAGCCGTTCAGACTCAGGGTGACCGTGTGGTAGCCGGTCCCGCAGGCGATGTCCAGCACGGTCCGGGCGCCATTGTCATTGAGAATCCTCTCGAAGAACCCGCCTTCGGACTCGCAGCGTTTCTCCCAATCGATCAATTCGTCCCAGCGGTCAACAAATTCGGTCGTGTATTCGCTGATAAAGAGTTCTGAGTTATTTTCTGGTGGCATCGTGTCTCTGGTCTAGTTTTAAGGTTTCTGGGCCACGAACATCGCCCACCCGATCTTGCCGGCGTTGGCCGCCTCAACCCAGAAGCTTAGGGCGTCAACGGTACCGTCGATGGTTTCGGCGTCCACGAGTCTAAGCAACTTCTCACGGTGTTCGACCACCTGGTCCCGGACCCAGCCGTAGGAGCGGGCTACGTGTCCTGACCAGTCTTCGGTCTGAGTTACATCCAACCCGAGTGCTTCCAGCGCCTTCTGATAGTCGGCCAAGTCCCACATGTCCGACGACTTCACCCGATCGTAGATGCGGGTCCGGTCGGCCTCAGAAGTGCCGCTGCGCACCAGGATATCGGTAAATGCCAGCGTCCCTCCGGGGAGCAGTACCCGGTTTGCCTCTGCCAGTACCTTCGATTTGTCGGCCGCATGCAGGAACGCCTCTTGACTCCAGACTACGTGGAACGAATCGTCGGCATAGATCAGGTCGTGGAAGTCTCCGTACTCGTATTCAATCAAATTTTCCAGACCCGCCTCTAAAGTCCGTTCCCAGGCCAGCTCCAGCTCGTTTTCACTGATGTTGGTGGCAGTGATTGGGCAGCCGTAGTTGGCAGCAAGATATCGGGCGGTGGCGCCGTAGCCGCAGCCCAGGTCCAGCACCCTGGTGTCGGGCGTCAGGTTAACCGCCTGGGCCATGATCTGGTTGGTGTGCTCCATGGCCTCGGGGTGGGGGCACTCGTCGCTGCAGGGCACGCCCAGGTGCAGGTTCTCTCCCCAGATGGTGCGGTATATCTGGTCCGCCGGGCCGTCGTAGTAGGCCTTAGTGCTGGAGACGATGGATTCTGTATCTTTGTTGGTCATGGTTTGTGACTCGACTGTTTTGTGGGCAAGCGCTTGGTTTATTCCTAGCGGGAGGCCCCCATCTTAACCTTCCCCTCCTTGCGCGGAGGGACGAAGGAAGGGATTTTACGGCCTAGTGGAAGAGTTGTCCGCCGTTCACGTTGTAGGACTGGCCGGTTATGAATGAGGCGTCTTCTCCGGATAAAAAGGCCACCATGTTGGCCACGTCTTGGGCTTCGGCGATGCGGCCCAGAGGGGTGTTCTGGGCGGAGTTTTCGACTATCTGGCCTCGGAATTCTTCCTGGGTGATGCCCCGTTTTTCAGCTTGGTCTCGCTCCCAATAGCTCATGCGGTCGGTGTTGATGGGGCCGGGACAGACGGCGTTGACGGTGATGTTGTAGGAGGCCAGGTCCATGGCCGTCGCCTGGGTCAGACCCAGCACGGCGAACTTGGAGGCCGAGTAGGCAGCCCCGTTGGCGCTGGCTTGTTTCCCGGCGTTGGATGCGATATTTATGATACGACCGCCTCGGCCCGAGTCGATCATGTGCGGGGCCACTGCCTTGGTCGTGAGGAACACGGCGGTGGTGTTGATGGCTAGGAAGTGATCCCAGACCTCTTTCTCCAGCTCGGTCACCGGTACCTTGTCCTTGCCGATTATGGCCCGGGCGTTGTTGACCAGAATGTCGATGCGGCCAAACTGAGCCATGGTCTGGTCCACCATGTCTTCGATCTGCGGCGGGTCCGAAAGGTCGCAGTAGATGGGCACGGCGCGGCGGCCCAGGGCTTGGACCTCTTGGGACACGGTATCGATGCCGCCCCACTCGTTCCGCACCTCGGCCGGAGGCAGGTCTGAAGTCTCACGGTGAACGTCGGATAGGGCGATGTTTGCGCCCAGGCCAGCCAGTTTCATGACCGTGGCCCGGCCAACGCCGCGCATGCCGCCCGCGCCGGTGATCAAAACTACTTTTCCATCTAGTTCTGGCATGGAAACCTCCATCCGCGAATCCAATGGTCGCAACGTCCCGCCAGTGTAATCCACGCTTCTGGTCAATTCAACGCTGGGGCCCTACAAGGGCGGTTTTTCTTGACAGCCTAGATGGCTGCCCATATAGTCCAGCCAATTCAGCCGTAGCCAGCCCAGTGGAGGCCTCATGAGTACCTCAATAATCCGCGGGAAGTATGTCATATGTGAGGCGGGAGTCGATGCCGACAGCAGCCGGGTGATCTCCGACGGGGCCGTGTTCCAGCGCGACGGGGTTATCGAGGCTGTCGGTGCCTACGACGAGATCAAAGCCGCCCATCAAGCTGACGAGGAGCTGGGCGGGCCGGGCTACGTGGTTATGCCGGGACTGGTCAACGCCCATCACCACGGCCGGGGCGTCAGCACCTTTCAGATGGGGTGCATCGACGACTGCCTGGAGACGTGGATACTTTCGGGCTGGGGCCGCCGACCATACGACCACTACCTGATGACCCTCTACACGGCCATCCAGCAGATCGAGTCCGGCACCACCACCACGATGTACAACCACGCCCAGACCCCGGCAAAGGGCCTGGCCGACGATGTGTCCGAAGTGCTGCGGGGGTTCGCCGCCTCGGGCATGCGCACCGCCTTTTCGGTCTACTTCCGGGAGCGCAACCGGGTGGTCTACCAAGACGACGACCAATTCATGTCCAACCTGCCCGGCGATCTGGCTGGTTCTCTCCGGCAGTTCCTGGCCGCCGTCGACCTTCCCGAGGAAGAATATTTCTCGGTGTACCAGAGTCTGCGCCAGGAGTACGACGGCGAGCCCGATTCCAGGGTGACGGTGCTGCTCAGTCCCAGTAACGTGCAGTGGGTCTCCGACGACTTCCTGCTCCGCACCAAAGAGGAAGCCGCTAAGACCGGAGCAGCGATCCACATCCACCTGGTGGAGAGCCTCTACCAGAAGGAGTACGGCATGCGCACCTGGGGCCACACCCCGGTGGAACACCTGAACACCTTGGGGTTTCTGGGACCTGAGGTTTCCTGCGCCCACTCAGTCTGGCTGACCGACCAGGACATCGACATCATGGCCAAGACCGGCACGACAGCCTGCCACAACCCAAGCTCCAACCTGCGTCTGAAGAACGGTATCTCCCCGGTGAACGCCATGCTGGGCAAGGGAGTGAACGTTGCCCTGGGCACCGACAGCACCGCCCTCAACGACGACGACGACCTGATCCAGGAGATGCGCCTGGCCGCCAAGCTACACCGCCAGCCCAGGATGGACATGTCGGCGCTTAGCTCCCACCAAGCCCTACGCTTGGCCACGGCCAACGCCGCCCGGCCCACGTCTCTCCAGGACAAGATTGGAACCCTCGAAGTCGGCCGGTTCGCCGACCTGGTGCTGCTGGACCTTGACGCCATGACTGAGCCCTACACGGACGCGGGTATAAACGCGGTGGACATGCTGCTCTATCGTGGCAAGGCGTCCCACATTGACACAGTCATGATTCAAGGTGAAGTGGTGGTCAAGGACGGCACGTTCATCAAGATAGACAAGACCGAAGTGCTGCGGGAGATCAAAGAACAATTCGCCCGCCCGGTGGAGGGCCAGGCGCTTAAAGCCAAGAAACTGGCCCGGGGGCTAACCCCTTTCGTTGAAGAGTTCTACAAAGACTGGGGCAATGCGGAGATCACGCCCCACTACGGCTACAACTGTCGGGTTTAGGACTATGTGACGCCAAACATTACTCGCCGTCTACCGACCACTTTTCGATCTCGATAAATGCATTAGCCATTTTCCGGCGGGTGGCTTCAGCTGACTCCGGAGTCCAGTCGAAGAATCCCTTTCCTGATTTGGCGCCCAATTCGCCTCTATCGACCTTCTCCTGGAGCAGATTCAAGACATCCATAGATGAATCAAGGTCTGCAAAAAGTTCAGGGGCAGCGGCCAAGACCAGTTCCCACAGGCTGGCTACATCCAGCATCTCGAATACCCCGGCCGACACCCAGCGCCGGGTGTGGCCTAATTTAAGCACCGTGTCTATGTCTTCTGGGCTGGCGACGCCCCGCTGCACCATCGAGAGGGCCTCTCTCAACAAAGCCCCCTGGAGTCGAGAAGCGATGAAACCCGTTACTTCCTTTTGGACTATCACCTGCCATTTGCCGACTTTCGTAAGGACCTGAAAGATTATGTCCACCGTTTCATCGGAAGTCTGTTCAGTGCGGACGATCTCCACCAAGGGAGACAGGTAGGAAGGCCCCGTATAGTGTGCCACCAACACCCGGTCAGGGCGCTGGGTGACCATGGAAAACCGGCTGGGGATAATCGTAGAGGTGCTGCTGGCCAAGATCGTCCTCTCCGGACAGAATGCGTCCAGATCTCTAAAGATTTGTTGCTTCAATTCAAGATTTTCGTAAACGGCTTCAATCACCACATCACAGTCCCGCGACGCTTCTTCCAAAGATGTGGTGGTGGAAATTTTGTTCAGGGCCGCTTGCGGTCGGTCCGACTCGGCAAACCCAAATTCCACAAGTCTATCCAGGTCCGCATTGATGGAATCCATACCTTTTTGCAGGCTCGCCTCGGTGGTGGAATTAAGGTTCACCTGGTAGCCGGCCAAAGCCAGGCCTAGGGAGATTCCGTGGCCAACATCTCCGGCGCCGATGACCGCAATAGTTTTTACATCATTAAATTCCATGGCTACTCCCGATTCCCGGTTGAGTCGGGATTCAACCGTGAGCCCTCCTCCATGGCAACTGGACTGGTTGGCAACAGAATCGTCGGTCCCATGTGTTAGTATTGGGGCGACTGCCAGGCGTGACTTCATACGCGCTCGGCGTCAACAAATAAGAAATAAAAATTCGTTGGCGGGAGAGGCTCATCATGACAACGGTAGGAAGCGGCAAATACACTTACGAATACGTCCCCAACTGGGCAAAGATGCCCGCGGGACAGGGGATGGGCACGGCCAGCGCAGTCGCCACCGACTCCCAGGACCGGGTCTACGTTTTCCAGCGCAAAAGCCCGCCCGTGCTCGTCTTCGACCGGGACGGTAACTTCCTGAATTCGTGGGGCGAGGGTATGTTCGACGATCCCCACGGCATCTTCATCAAAGACGACATCGCCTATCTCACCGACCGGGAAGGCTCCATCGCCATGAAGGCCACCCTAGACGGCAAGCCCCTGCTGTCCATCGGCACCAAAGGCGAATACTCGGACACCGGTTGCGAAGTGGCGGGCGAGGTCTGCCCCCGCTCCGCCGGCCCGTTCAACTATGTAACCGAGATGGTTCCCGCCCCCAACGGCGACCTCTACATCTCCGACGGCTACCGCAACGCCCGCGTCCACCGCTTCTCGGCCGCCGGCGACCTGATCTCATCCTGGGGCGAGCCTGGCAAGGGCGGCCCCAACCAGTTCCACCTGCCCCACAGCCTGGTGGTGGCCGACAACAGCCAGATCTACCTCTGCGACCGTGAGAACAGCCGCGTCCAAGTCTTCTCTCCAGACGGTGAATACATCACCATGTGGACCGACATGCAGCGTCCCCTGGACATCTCCATCGACAGCGAGGGCATCTTCTATACGTCCGAAAGGCCCACCGAGACCGGCCCAGCCCAGATGAGTGTGTTGGACGGCGACGGCAAGGTGCTGGAACGGTTCCCGTGCATCTCGGCCCACGGCTCCTGGGTAGATGGCCGCGGCGACCTATACCTGTCACTGGGCGCCGAGAAGAGCGTCGATAAGTACGTCCGGGTCGGGTAACCGGTAATAACCGCGGCCGGCGTAGGGGCACGGCAATGCCGTGCCCCTACGCCGGTGATTAACGAGACTAATGGACGACAAAAACAAACAAACCAAACGCAGCCTTTCGGGCCTGGAGGTGAAGCCGGTCTACACCCCGGACGATCTGGCCAATACCGATTTTGCCCGCGACCTGAGCCAGCCGGGTGAGTTCCCATTCACCCGAGGCCCTTACCCCGACATGTACCGGGGCCGGCTGTGGACAAGGCGTCAGATAGCTGGCTTTGGGACTGCGCAGGCCACCAACGAGCGGTACCGGTTCCTGCTGGACCACGGCCAGAACGGCATCAGCACCGACTTCGACCACCCAACTCTGACTGGCTACGACTCGGACCACGAACTGGCCGAGGGCGAGGTCGGCCGTCTGGGCGTGGCCATCGACTCGGTTCGGGACATGGACGACCTGTTCTTGGACATACCCTTGGACGAGGTCAGCGTGTCTCTGACCATCAACCACCCGGCCATAGTGCTGATGGGGATGTTCTTGTCGGTCTCCGAGAAGCGGGGCGTCGACTGGCGCAAGCTGCGGGGCACTGTACAAAATGACTCGCTGAAGGAGTTCCACGGGCAGAAGACCTTTGCTTTAGGGCCCGGTCCTTCGCTCAAGCTGACCACGGACATAGTCGAGTTCTGCACCAACCATGTGCCGAACTGGTACACCATTTCCATCTCCGGCTATCACATCCGGGAGAGCGGTTCCGACGCTGTACAGGAGCTTGCCTTCACCATCGCTCAAGGTATGGCCTACGTGGAGTCAGCCCTAGAACGGGGTCTGCTAGTAGACAGTTTCGCGCCACGCCTATCGTTCTTCTTCGGCTGCCATAACGACGTTTTCGAAGAGGTGGCCAAGTATCGGGCGGCCCGGCGCATGTGGGCCCGCATCATGAAGGACCGCTACAAGGCCGGAAAGCCAGAGTCCATGAGGCTGCGGTTCCACACCCAGACCCTGGGCTCGACCCTGATGCGGCAAGACCCGCAGAACAATATCGCCCGGGGCACCCTGCAGGCGTTGGCGGCGGTCTTGGGCGGCACCCAGTCGCTCCACGTCAGCGGCTTTGATGAGGCCTTTGACATCCCCTCTGAAGAAGCCATGCGTATGTCCCTGGCCACTCAACTCATCCTCTCCCACGAGTCGGGCGTGACCAACACGGTGGACCCTCTGGCCGGCTCCTACTTCGTCGAAAGCATGACCAACGACATCGAAGATGCAGCCTGGGAGTACATCTCCAAGATTGAAGCCTTGGGCTCCGGTGAATACCCCATGAAGACGGGCATCCTCAGCGCCATAGACACCGGTTACATCGAACTGGAGATCGCCCGGTCGGCCTACGAGTACCAACTCCGCATCGAGAGTGGAGAGCAGGTGGTGGTTGGCCTGAACCAATACCAGTCCGAGGGCTCCCAGAAACTGGAGCTGTTCCAGTTCGACCCTGAAGAAGAGGACTGGCAGAAGGGACGCCTAGCCGAGACCCGCGGCAGGCGCAGCCCGGCCGATGTAAAATCGGCCCTCTCCTCCCTGAATCAGGCGGCGCGCGACGACAAGAACCTGATGCCGCCGGTGCTGGAGGCCGTAGGGGTCTTGGCCTCCGAGGGCGAGATACTGGACACCTTGCGGGACGTTTACGGCGAGTACGTGGACCCCGGGGTGTTTTAGCCGTGGCAACCCAGCCCGCTAATATCAAAATCCTCCTGGCCAAGTTGGGCTTGGACGG
>Ga0207990_1000909_pt1 | contig 16205 bp, 20 predicted proteins | sample ETNtaG_8_FD_185780 | JGI IMG/M metagenome (GOLD analysis project Ga0207990, IMG submission 185780) | Marine microbial and viral communities from oxygen minimum zone, Eastern Pacific Ocean - ETNP201406SV75 (SPAdes) (version 2) | ecosystem: Environmental > Aquatic > Marine > Oceanic ...
GAGAGGTTTACATGTTATCACAGACGAAGCTATGTTTGTAAGACTGGTGTAGGTGACGTTCTTATTGGTGCTGCAGCTTCTATAGCAGACTATAATGGTGTGCCTAAAGTTTCTCATATCAAAGATAAACTAGTTGAGATGACTCATCTAAATGAGTCGATCTATGGCACTGGTATTGCATCCTCATATCAATCTCAAAAAATGAAGTCTGGAGTTTGGCAAAACGACGAGATGTTAGCAAACGTGTGCAAACACAACGTTACACGCTTTCCTTATCAAATAGGCAGGTTTGCACAAGACATTGCTGGCGGACTAATGGTTACACTGCCATCTGAAGCTGAATTTAGAAGTCCAGAAACTGGACCGCTACTCAGAAAATACCTGAAGGCAAAAAAGGGTGTTGACGTTGAAAACAAGATGAGAATTTTACGTTTGATTGAAAACATGACAATGGGTAGAAACGCTGTGGGCTATCTTACAGAATCAATGCATGGAGCTGGCTCACCCCAAGCCCAAAGAATTCAAATTGCACGCCAAATGCAACTAGGTTACAAGAAAAAACTTGCAAAAGATCTTGCAAAAGTACAAGAGAAAGGCGAAGAAACCCTGGAAAACGCTGATTACTTCAAACGAGTTTTCAAATTAGACAATTCCAAAGAATGATCTCATTCTTTCTCTTTTTCTGATTCCTGTTCCTTATCGCGGAAAAATTCTGGTATATCATCTATTGATTTAGTATCTTCTTTACTAATTTCGTCAACAGATTTTTCATCCTTAGTTAGAAAATCCTCAGAGCTATATTCTTTATCATTTAAGAAATAATCTATTTTTTCGTCTGATTTGGATTCATCTATATCATTTATTATGAGATCTTTTTTGTTGTATTTTTTTGCTATTTGTCTAATTATCATTATTCCAATAATTACAGCTATTATGATGTAATTTATTGGAGGCTGTAAAATTTTTGTTATATAACCAACTTGTGGAATAACATGAACCACGGTTCCAACATATTCTTGCTCAGTTATTGGGAAATCTGTACCAGGAATAGATGCCTGATTATTGTCACCTTTTGTTCTCAATGTTTTTGGGTCATCATCAATTACTGCTACCACTCTATGTACGATGACTTTGTCATGGTCTTTCGGTCTATCAAATACAATAATATCTCCAACTTTGACGTCTTCAAATGGCGTATGTCCAGTGATTACTATAATATCATACATTGCTAATTGTGGATACATACTTCCACTAGATACAACATAAAATGGATTTACGGCACCAAAATAAGCTTGTAGACCAATCCATATTACTGCCACGCAAATAGCCACAATTATGATATCCTTTACTATACTTTTCATTGAAGATGATCCCAAGTTACGTTTTTTCCTTTATGATGATTAGATAAATCTTGTTGTGCTTACTATACTTTCGATCCACAATTTTCACAAAACTTAGCATCCGATTTGTTATCAAAATTACAGTTTGAACATCTCAATCCGTCCGGAACTGGAATATTTTCTCTCTCAGTTACAGTATTTCCGAGTAATACAATCTCACCAATTTTTTTAATTTTTTGCCAATCAACACTTTTGTCATTTCCATAATTATCTGTTATAACTAAAACTACTTCATTTTTGGAATTGACACCCACTTGTTTAGCAACCCCAATCTGCTTAGCATTTTCATCAAATACTATTTTTCCTGTGATTGCACTAAATGTTGAATCTATATCGCCTGATTCAACATCAGTTTCTAAAGACTCGTCTACATTTTCGAATTGCTCATTATTTTCACTAATAATTTCATTCATTATACTTTCTGAATCTTTTTGATCATCATTATTTAATTCCTGGAAAATTTCTGTATTCACTTCAGTTGGTTTTGCATTACCGACGTCACTTGATTCATCTGATTTTTGAAATTCTCTATACTCAGCAATAGGTGAACCACATTCAATGCAAAGATATTGACCTCGTTCAACAAGAATCAAATTATCAGCTACTTGTTCGTTCGGATGTTCATATTCAATTTTTGGACTACCATCATATTCTTTGTCACATGTATTGCAAGAATATTTTTTAATTGTATATTCATCCAATCTACCTATAGGTGCCAAAAAGAGATCTGGACCACCAAGGTTTCCTTTTCTTTGTTGTTCATCGGAAACTTGAGCCATTACATATCCTCCTGAACCTCTTAACTTTTTTATTCGTAAATCGGAGCTCATAGGTGTTCATATCTAAAATCTCATTTAAATATATTCTATGAACTCATAATTCAGCTGAACATTTAAGTGGCGATTTTTTTAGTGTTGATATGGCTGTGGTTCACGTTTCAGATACGAAAACTTGGGAAACAGATGTTATAGGTTCATCAACACCTGTTTTTGTTGATTTTTGGGCTGAATGGTGTGGTCCATGTAGGATGGTTGGGCCTGTTGTAGAAGAATTGTCTGGTGATTATAATGGCACAGTTAAATTTGTCAAAGTGAATGTTGATGAGGCTAATGAATTGGCGTCAAAATACAATGTTTTCAGCATACCCACTTTAATGATATTTAATAATGGTCAAGTCGTTGCTCAACAAGTAGGTGCTGCTTCTAAAGAAACCTACAAAACAATGATTGATAAGGCACTAGAATAATTTAGCCTCAATTATTCTTTGATATAACCTAAAGTAATTATAATTGTAAAATGTGATTAAAATTCATGTCACTAGGAGAAGTTGATACATTAAATCTTTTGAATGATAAATTAAACAAATTATTCGAAGAATCTCAAGGTTACTACGAATCATTTCTTGACACTAACAATATGTATAAGCAAGGAAAATTAACAGAAAGGGAATTTTTTCAGAAACTAGGTGATTATGTTGTTGCATATTCTGCATTGGAATTTTTATCAATCAAAGTAATCTTTGAAATTAAAAAAGCCGTTGATAAAATTTCTGGTGGTGCATCATTGGGCGGAACACAGTCTCCAGGTTTGATGCCAGGAATGGGTACGCCAGGAATGATGCCAGGTGGTATGGCAACTCCACCAGGACCACGTTCTGGAACAGCAGAAAATCCTGTTGGCGGTCCAGCATCTGTAATATCTGCTGCAACCGCTTTCGATAATGCAGGTACACTACCAACACCTGATCCATCACTGGTTTCAAAACCATCAAACACTGCAAAGTGTTCCTTATGTGGTTCTGATTTGCGACAAAATGCAAAGTTCTGCACAAACTGCGGAAATAAAATTTAATCTTTAATTTTTACTATTCTTGACCTGCACCACATTCAGTACAAAATCTTGCTGAGGCAGAAATTTTTTCACCACATTCTGAACAAAATTTTGTTTGACTACCAGAATCAGTATCTGCACTACCATAAAGTCCAGATTTTAATACAGCACCAGATGGTTCATAACTGTCATCGTCTATAACCTGAGTTGGCGCAAAGTCTTTTTCTTCTATGTAGGTCATTAATCTGGGCATTGTTTCTTCTTTATTATTTGGATCAGGAACAATATCTCCAAGCCAAAATGAAAATCGCTTAAGAGTCAAATCAGGAGTAGAAAATGTTAAGGTATGACTTGCCATATAATCTTCTGCAGCCTGTTTTCCATTGAAAACTTTCATTACACATTTTTTCCATGATTTATCTATAATAGTTTATAGATGGACTGGGAGGGAATTGAACCCTCGACATCCGCGTTGCGAACGCGGCATTATACCACTAAACCACCAGCCCTGTAATATTCATTATAAAATCAGTTTTTATTCATTTACTCAAGTAAAAATACTAGAATTTTGCAATAGAATTAGATGACGTATGATACATTGATCGTAGGCTCACACATTATCACACCTACTGGAATAATTGATAAAAATATGATTTTGGATGAAGGAAAAATTGTAAAGTTAACAAATGAAACACCATCATGCGATCATAAAATTAATGCAGATGGATTAGTATCCATTCCTGGGGTTATAGACCCCCATGTACACTACGGAGTTTACTCTCCAATAGAACAGGCTGCACAATCTGAATCACACGCTGCTGCAATAGGCGGTGTAACCACCATGATGAGAATGCTTCGATTAGGTGACTCTTATGAAAAATCATTATCAGATCAACTGACATCCAGTTCAAATTCTCATTATGTGGACTATGCTATCCATGCATCAATTTTTACTTTAAACCAAGTAAATGAAATGCGGTTTTGTGTAGAAAGTGGAGTTACTTCTTTCAAGCTGTACATGAATCTAGGAGGAGAAGTTGGACATGTGTATATGGATATGAAACCTGGGGAGAATGTCTTACGAGAAGAATGTGTAGAAGTAAACTCTGAAATAATTACTAAAGTTGTACAAAATGCAGCCTCACTTGGATGTCCTGTTTTGGTTCACGCAGAGGATTACGAACAATGCGGATGCGGAATAAAAAAGTCTAAAGAAAAAAATCTTGACGGACTTTCTGCATGGTCTAAAAGCAGACCTTCTGAATCAGAATCACATTCAATCAAAACAATTTCGAAACTTGCTAGAGATTTCAACTGTGTTTTGTATTTTGCCCATATAGGCTCTCGTACTGCCTTACAACAAATTAATGAAGAAAGAAAAAATGGAACAAAAATATTTACCGAGACATGCCCTCATTATTTGACACTATCTTATGAAAAACAAGAAGGATATCTTGCCAAAGTAATGCCACCCATAAGAAGTGATGATGATGTTTTAGCTGTATGGAATGCAATTAATGAAAATCAAGTTGATACAATTGGAACAGATCACGTTGCAAATCAATTAAAGCTGAAACTAGATGGAGATACTATTTGGGATGCATTAGCAGGGTTTCCAGGTATTGGAACATCTTTACCATTGTTACTTAGTGAGGGTGTAAACAAAAATAGAATTACACTACAACAGTTGGTAAATATTACTAGTACGAACACCGCCAAAATATTTGGAATGTATCCTACAAAGGGTTCATTTGAGCCTGATTCAGATGCAGATATCACCTTAATTGATCTAAATAAAGAGCAGAAAGTTACAAATGATCTATTTGGTGGATTTTCTGACTATCTAATCTATGAAGATTGGAAATTGAAGGGTTGGCCAGTAAAAACTATTGTTCGTGGACAAACAGTGTCTGAAGATTTCCAAGTTGTCGGTAAATGTGGTTATGGTAAATTAGTGCCTAGAAAAAATAATTCTATTTGATCACATCAAAACGTCCATCTTTTAGTGCCTTGTAAATGATGTCTGGTTTTCTGGTGAAAATACCTACCTCTAAAACCCCAGGTATACTTTGAATTTTTTTCTGCAATGCTTTTGGTTTTTTTATTGTTTTAAAATCACAATCAAGAATGATATTTCCATTTTCTGTAACAAATGGATATCCCCTATCAAGTATTCGAATGATTGGTTTTCCACCAATTTTTGAAATAGCTTTTGTTGCTGTATTTCTAGCCAAAGGATGAACTTCAACTGGCACATCTCTATTGAAATTTGTTACAAATTTTGAATCATCAGCCATAATAATTACTTTCTTTGCAGCACTAATGAGAATATTTTCTCTTAGCAATGCACCACCGCCACCCTTTATCAAATTTTTTTGCTTATCAATCTGATCAGCTCCATCAAAAACAACATCGATTTGATCTTGGACGGTATCCATAAGATGAAGTTTTCCCTTTTCTGCTTCCAATTTAATTTGTAAAGAGGTTGGTATACATTTTACATGAATTTTATTTTTTTTTACATACGAGGATAGTGATTTTACAAATGCAGTTGCAGCTCTTCCACTACCTAATCCAATCACTTGGTTATTTTTTACAAATTTTAGTGCATCCTGAGATAATGCCTTAATGGCACTATCATATGTCAATTATTCTACCTCTACTTGATCTAGATTAGATAATGATTTTTCTATAGACGCTACTACTTTGGTAATATCATCTTCATCAAGTGATTCATCAACATCCTTTACCTGTTCCTTTGTGTTTTCGTTTGTGGTAGGGTGTTTAATCTCAGTCTGTTGAGATTCTACTGATTGGGAACTCGGAATAACTACTTCAGTTTCATTATTTTCAAATTTTGTTTGATTTGAATTACTATGTAACGTACAATGCCTATTTGTAAATTTTGGATTTGTACACTCTGGACGTTCACATACATTAGTTTCAGGTACTGCAATTTTAACCACATTTTCTAAATTTTTTACTACTGGAGTATCAGTACTATGTTGTATGGTTTTTGTTTCTAATTGTTTTTCTTTAAATTTAGTCAGGAAAAATTCCGGTATCTTTTTGGGTACTTCAGTCATAGTAATAACCTCAAGATCTTTTTGTGATTTTGAGTCTATTTTCATATTTGATGTATAGAGATTTAGATCTTCATTCTTTTTTGCTAAAATTTGAGAATCAACCTTCTTAGGTTTTTGGTTGACCTTATACACATCTTCATTAGGTCTGGTGAATTTTGTTGTTAATTCTTGTAATCTTTTTTCTATTCTTGATAACTTTTGATCCATTTCTTTGTAGGATTGATCTTTTGATGATAAAACATCTGGCTCCTTTTTACTTTCTAAATTTTTAATTTTTTCATTTACTACCCTAAGTTGATATTGATATTTTGTCAAAAGTTTGTCTTGCTGTATTCTTGTTAATTGAGGATCTTGTTGATATAATCTTGAAATAGATTTTGTAAGAATATCTCGTTCTATGACCAATGAATTAGATTCGTTTTTTATACTATAGTTAATTTCTTGCATCTAGGTATACCATTTGATCCAAGAATATTTTCTTATTTTGGAATCTGGGAATCCACAACTGGCACATGTGTGATGACGCTTATGATATGAGTTTTTACCACAACGTCTGCATCTAATGTGTACATGTTTCCTAGTAAAACCACCCATGGATGTTGTACCTTTTACCATAGCATTTTCACCTTTAGGATGGTGGTGGAGATATCATTATGACATTATCTCCTCTCACAACTATGGTTCCAAGTTCTTTAGAATCGCCTTCAGAAGGGATCTCTTCTGTTTGGTCGAGTAGCAGGTTCATGTGTTGGTCAAAACCTAGAAGGTTACCTCTTATGGTTTTTGAGCCTTTGAGCTTGATCAGTACTGTTTTGTTAATACTCTCATCCAATATTTTTACTGCCATATCAACGGACATATTTTACACTTATTGTGACTGATTACGAAGCCGTATATTAAACATTCACTGGTATAATTTCCAACCTTGTTCAGTAAGTCAAGATTGACACTCTTTTGCCAGATTTCTAACGATTTCAGCAAGGAACTTCTCTCCGTCCTTCTTTGTTGCACCGGTTGGGTTACCCCACACTCCGTTCTTTGTAACCTGAGGAAATCCACCTGGTTTCGTACTAAGCTTGTTAATTCTTTGTATTTCCTTCTTGCTCAAGCCCTTTGTTGTAAAGCCCTTTTTTGCCTTTTTCATCTTGACCTTGTTTGAAATAGCCAGCATTATTGAAGTCTCTACAAAGCCTGCATGGTCAAATTCACGCTTCATGAAATGCCAATATGAATAAAATCTTATTTTCCGCATTCTACCAGGTCTTTGGAGTATTGTCTTTCTTTCTGCTAGTTTTAGTGATAGAGTATTTCCGTGGTGCCCATTCAAGATTATAACTGACTTGAGTTTGTTTTTTACTACTGATCTATCAATATCGCCTATAATATTCCAAAGAGTATTACTTTCAAGGCTCATATTGAAAAAGGGATCATGTTCCTTAGAAACACCATAACTAATAGTTGGAAAAACTATGAAACCACATTTTTTTGCCAAACGTGAAGCAACCTCTGTAATAATGTCAGTGTCAGTTGTTATTGGTAAATGAGCCCCATGTTGCTCAATAGAGCCGACAGGAATTATGACCGTAGGTTTTTTTGACTTGATTAACTTTCGAAATTCTGGGTCATACAGCTCGCTAGCATCCATTACTTTCACTTAGATTTAACGTGAACTTTTCTCCAGCGAACTTCTAACTTGTTACTTAGATGCATTTTTACAGCTTTCAACAAAGTAGTAGCCTCTAACTTTTGACCGTTCTTTTTTATTGATTCAAGAGTATCTTCTGGAGTTACTTTAAAGGAGTCTTGGAAAATTATTGGTCCTTGATCTAGATTTTCTGTAACATAGTGTGATGTTACACCAACAATTTTTGTTCCTCGTTCAAATGCTTGTGCATAAGCAAGAGATCCAGGAAATGCCGGGAGTAGTGATGGATGAATGTTTATAATTCTGTCTGGATATCTCCAAACAAAGTTTGGTGTTAAAATTCTCATATATCTTGCGAGGACTATTACATCCACTTCAAATTTTTTACAAAGTTTGAGTAATTTTTCTTCAGCCTTTTCTTGGTTTCTATCATTAACAATGACAAATGGAATTTTTGCTTTTTTTGCAAGTGGTGCAAGGGCTTTTTCCGTACCAACAATGACAGAAATCTTACCCTTGATAGTACGTCTTGCTGATAAAATCTCTTTTAGACAATGATCCTCTTTTGTTACAAATATGGCGATATTTTTTTCTGAGTTGGTTTCAGAGTGTGTATTAACCTCCATCCTTATCTTTTTACCTAGTTTTTGTAGTTCCGAATCTAATTTCTTAAAATTAATCCTAGAAGTAAAGGATACTTCTAGATACATACCGAATAAACCCTTTATTACATTCTGATTTACTTTTTCAATATTACCGTGCTTTTGAAATACGAAATTTGTGAATTGTGCTACGATGCCCTCTCTATCTTTTCCAACTACAGTGATTCCAACTATTGTTTTCTTCATTGGTAGAGATGATTAGTGATTCCTTATATTCTTAGGTTTTTGGAAAAATAATTGAAATGGTGCGGGAGGTGGGATTCGAACCCACGAACTCCTAAAAGACAGGGTCCTAAACCCTGCGCCTTTGACCAGGCTGGGCGACTCCCGCAATCATTGTTCAACAACAGACAAATTTATCGTTATTGGATTGCATATATGGGTAAACTGTTTGGAACAAATGGTGTAAGAGGAATTTTTCCTGACGATTTCAATTTAGAGTTTGTCCACGATCTTGTTTTATCAATTTCAGCCTATTTTAAACACGGCACAATACTTGTAGGATATGATGGGAGACACTCTAGTCCCACAATATCAAAAACGGTTTGTGATACGTTAAACTCCGCTGGTTTTGACTGCCATCTAGCAGGTCTAGTACCTACACCCTGTTTAGAATATGCAACTAAGAAACTTGGGTATGATGGGGGAATCATGATCACTGCATCACATAATCCTCCTGAATATAATGGAATTAAGCCGGTTGCCAGTGATGGTGTTGAGATTTCACGTGATGACGAGAAAAATATAGAAGAGATTTTTTTTCAAAAAAAATGGAATAAAAATAATTCTGCTCCGGGTTCTACGACAAACAATTCTAGGGCAATTCAAACATATCTTGATGGAATAAAATTTCAAGTAGATGTAGATAAAATCAAATCTAAAAAATTCAAGGTTGTATTAGACCTTGGAAATGGAGCACAGATTATTACTGCGGAAAAATTATGCGAACAACTTGGCTGTGAGGTTATTATGATTAATGAGCAAATTGATGGAAATTTTTCTGGTAGGGGTTCGGAGCCTACACCATATAATCTAGAAGAACTTTCTTCTACTGTTTTGAATAATAATGCTGACATTGGAATTGCTTTTGATGGTGATGGTGATCGAAGTATATTTTGTGATAATGAAGGAAAATTATTATCCGGAGATAAATCAGCATTATTACTAGCAAAGTATCTTTTAAACAAAAATCCAAATTCCAAAATTGTTACCTGCTTAAATTCTGGAAATTCAATTGACGAGATTGTTACAAATACAAATTCTTCAGTGATTAGAACCAAAGTTGGAAGTGTTGAGGTTTCAAGAAGGATGATTGTTGAAAATGCACTTTTGGGATTTGAGGAAAATGGTGGGTTCATGTTTGGAAAGCATAATCATGTTAGAGATGGAGCCATGACATTGGCATTAGTTCTTGATTTACTTGCTGATTCTGGCAAAACCATAACAGAAGAACTCCAGATATTACCATCCTCGTTTACTACGAAGGATAAAATTTCATGTACAAATGAGGCTGTAAATAGGGTTATTTCTGAACTAAAAAGCGAGTTTCCAGATGCTGATATTACAGATGGAATAAAAATCGTATTTGATAAGAAAAACTGGATTATGATAAGACAAAGTGGAACGGAACCAATAATGAGAATTTATGGAGAATCTGATTCACAAAAAAATCTTGAGGTATTAATGAGAACATATCTAGATAAAATTCAATTAATTCTTTCAGATAACACTTTTAAAACCACTTGATACAATTTTTAAAATGGAAATGATCCCTTTGGGTGATACAAATGACTAAACCGTATTATGTGAAATTTGAGACGCCTGAAAATTTGGTAAGCCCTATTTTAGAATCGCTTCGGGTAGCTGCTGAGACAGGAAAAGTAAGAAAAGGCACAAATGAAGCAACCAAAGCTATTGAAAGAGGTATAAGTAAATTAGTCATTATTGCTGAAGACGTTGAACCACCAGAAGTTGTTGCACATCTTCCAATTATTTGTGAGGAACAGAAAACACATTATGCATTTGTTCCAAGCAAGCAAGACTTGGGTAGTGCATTAGGTATTGAAGTAACCGCAGCAGCTGCTGTAATTTTAGATGCAGGTGATGCTCAACATATAATTGATGAAGTAATTGCCTCGATAGACAAAATAAAAGGTGGCAAATCAGACGAATGAGCTCAACAGAACATTCAGACGAATTAACTCCTGCTGAAGTTATTCAAATTGTAGGTAGAACTGGTATTGCTGGTGAAGTAATACAAGTAAGAGTAAAAGTTTTAGATGGTAAAGATCGTGGAAGAGTATTAACAAGAAATGTAAAGGGTTCTATAAGAGAAAATGACATATTAATATTAAGAGAAACTGAAAGGGAAGCTAAGAAGATTAGGTAGTGAAAATAAATGAGTATGTTAGTAAAATCATGCAGTTTTTGTGACCGTCCAGTGGCAAAGGGCTCTGGCACCATGTTTGTAAAAAATGATGGAACAGTAATGTGGTTTTGTTCCGCTAAGTGCAAAAAGAACTCTCTTGTTCTAAAACGTGATCCAAGAAAATTAAAGTGGACAAAAAAATACGTGAAAGGCGGAATTAGAGTCAAAAAATAAATTGGCTGAACAGACATTAATCATTATAAAACCAGATGCTGTAAAGCGAAATCTGGTGGGAGAAATTCTTTCACGCTTTGAAAAAAAGGGATTTACTATCTCAAAACTAAAGGCATTGAACTTTACTGTAGAAATGGCTGAGCAGTTTTATTCTGCTCATAATTCTAAACCATTTTTTGGAGAGTTGGTTTCATTTATTACATCTAGGAAGGTCGTAGCGGCAGTAATTGAGGGTGAAAACGTTATAGATACAACTAGGGAAATTATAGGTAAAACTAATCCCAAGGATGCTGCTCCTGGAACTATCCGTGGAGATTTTGGAATAGACATAACTGAAAATTCTATTCATGCGTCAGATTCAAGCGAAAGTTTTGATAAGGAAGTGAATGTGGTATTCTAGTGATCAAAGATGCGCATTCGACAACCCATTGTGTCCGTTTTAGGCCATGTAGATTCTGGAAAAACATCATTACTTGATAAGGTACGTGGTACTGGTGTACAAGGAAGAGAAGCTGGTGGTATAACTCAGCATATTGGTGCAAGTTTTCTACCGGTAGAAACAATACAAAAAATCTGTGGACCACTTTATGAAAAACTGAGTAAGGTTGAACACCAAATCCCCGGAATTTTAGTAATCGATACTCCAGGTCATGAGATTTTTACAAATTTGCGCACACGAGGAGGTTCTGCAGCAGATATTGCTATTTTAGTCGTTGACGCAAATAGAGGATTTCAACCACAAACTAATGAAAGTTTAAAAATTCTAGAAAGCCGTAAAGTGCCTTTTGTTGTAGCATTAAACAAAACAGATATGGTTTCTGGTTGGAAGAATACAGAAACACAATTTATTTCACAATCTATTAAGGAACAAAATGTTGAGGTCCAAAACTTTCTAGATGAGAAAATCTATAATGTTGTTACAGCACTTTCTGTTTTAGGATATCAGTCAGAAGCATTTTACAGGATTGATGATTACAAAAAAGAGATCGCAATAGTTCCTGTTAGTGCAAAAACAGGTGTAGGCATACCTGAATTATTTGCAGTTTTAGTTGGATTGACACAACAATATCTAAAAGAGAAATTAAACCAAGAGGAAAAGTCCAACCGAGGAATAATATTAGAAGTTAATGATGAAGTAGGTCTTGGTCCTACAGCAAATATGATTTTAATAGATGGTCAAATGAGAAAAGAAGATTCTATCATAGCAGCAAAAAGAGATTCAGTAATTGTTACAAAACCTAAGGCTTTGTTATTACCAAAACCTCTCGACGAAATGAGGGATCCTCGTGATAAATTTAAACCAGTAGAACACATACAAGCGGCTGCAGGTGTAAAAATCGCATCACCAGATTTAGATGGTGTTTTGCCTGGTAGTACACTTTATGCAGTCAGTGATGATGCAGAGATAGAACATTTTAAAAAGATTATTGAAGATGAAATGCAATCTGTTTTCATTAGTACAGAAACAAATGGAGTTATTCTGAAATGCGATGCTATTGGATCACTTGAGGCTATAACAGAAATGTTACGCCGTCAACAAATTCCTATTTCAAAAGCTGACATAGGACCTGTAACACGTAGAGATGTTCTAGAAGCTATGGCAATAAAGGAAAATGATAGGCATTTGGGTGTAATTTTAGCATTTAATGTAAAGGTTTTACAAGATGCTGAAACTGAGGCAGATAGTAATCATATCAAAGTTTTCACTGATAAAATAATCTACAGTCTAATTGATACATATACGCAATGGGTAGATGATGATAAAGCGGATGAAGAAAATTCTGTTTTCAAAGAATTAACACCGATATCTAAATTTACTTTTTTGAAAGGTTTTGTATTTAGAAATAATAATCCTGCAGTGTTTGGGATCAGGGTAGACGTAGGTCAGCTTCGGCAAAAAATTCCTTTCATGAATAAAACTGGAAAAAAAATTGGCATTATACATCAATTACAACATGACGGTAAAACGGTAAGCGTGGCTAAGACTGGACAGGAAGTAGCATGTTCTGTACAAAATGTTACCATAGGAAGACAAATAGTTGAGGAAGATGTTTTCTATACATTACCTTCTTCTTCAGATGCAAAACAACTGGTCAAACGATTCATGCATAAATTAAGTAGTGAAGAAACAGATGTGTTAAATGAAATTATAGAGATCCAACGAGCAATTGATCCAGCGTATGCATATTAAATAAATCATAAATCAAGAAGATATCTCATTAATACTCCGTCATTTTCATTTATCTCCATTAAATGAAATGTAGGAGATTTGATTTCTATCTTGTAGTTATGTTTTTTTAGATTTAATTTCTCACCAGAGATCTTTGAAATGATTTGATATTCCTTATTTTTTTTAATATTTACGGAAAAATTCTTTATCGCAAACCCGTCAGTTATTGTTATAGTCACAATTTCTTCTAACCAATTATATAACAAATTATGGATGTTTTCTCCAACCACTTTGATATCTTTCTCTTCAATTTCTTGTATATTCTTCGAGTCAATTATAGTTTCAACTACCGATTTACCAGCAACCAAAAATGCTTCTTCCATGGTTTTTGCTTTGACTTCTATAAACGCGTCAGTTGAATGCTCAAGGTATTTGTAACTCATGTTTTTTCTATGAATTTCTGTTATTAATGAGTTAAAGTAAACAGCAAGTCTTAAAGGCATTTTTCACGATTTTTTTTTAAATGGAATTACCACGGGGAATGAAGGATTTTGATAAAAACGAGATGATCAAAATAGAGTTCGTACGGCAAAAATTCTTGGAAACTGCAAGTGTATTTGGGTTTAATTTAATGGAGCCTTCACCAATTGAACTTTTATCTGTATTAGAAGCAAAAAGTGGACCTTCTATTAGAGATGAAATATACCAATTTCAAGATAAGGGTAATAGGGAAGTTGCGCTCAGATTCGATTTTACTGTTGGATTGACCAGATATGCAACGTCACAGAAAACTTTGAAGTTACCTGCAAAGCTTTCTTCATTTGGAGGAGTTTGGAGATATGACGAACCACAAAAGGGTAGGTATAGATTTTTTCACCAGTGGAACATTGAGATATTTGGAAATCTAAACTTAGATTATGATGCGGAGATTATAGAATTCACATCTAGATTTTTTGATAATCTTACTATGGAAAATATAATTATTGATATTAATCACAGAAAATTGGTTCAATCATACATCAATCAACTCTTTGAATCAAATGAAACTTCTCTTTTAAATGATATATTCAGAGCAGTAGATAAAATTCAGAAAAAATCAAAAAATGAAATATTACAAGAATATACTCAAAAGGGATATTCATCAGAAAAATTAGAAAAAATATTAGAATTTTCAAAAATTAAAGGTACTCCATCAGAAATCCAACAAAATTTTGATGTTTCAGATTTAGACGGTTGGGATGAATTAGTAACTTTACATGATTCATTAAAACATAGAGGAATTGATAATATCAGAATTAACTTTGGAATTGTAAGAGGTCTTGATTATTACTCTGGAATTGTTTTTGAAGCATATGATACTACTTCTGACTTAGGTGCATTAGTAGGTGGTGGAAGATATGATAGTTTACCAAACACATTTGGCCGTAATGATTTTGGTGCTACAGGTGTAGCAGGAGGAGTGGAAAGAATTATTCTATGTCTTGATGCACAAAATGTTTCGTATACCCAATCTCATTATACTGTATCTGTTTTATATTCAAATGAGGAATTAAAATTAGAGGCAGTTAGAACTGCATCAAAACTACGAAGTCTTGGCATACCAACAAATATTGATTTAAATGGAAAATCTTTGAAAAAACAAATGGAAATATCATCTAGCTCCAAGTTTTCTATCATTTTTGCACCTCAAGAATTTTCAGAGAAGCAGGTTGTATTAAGAAACATGGTTGATAGAACTGAAAAACGTGTTTCTTTAGAAGAATTGATTACAAATCCAAAAGATATTCTTAATTTATAAACGCTCTAGTTAACATCATGATTTCAGGCCCATTAGTTACTGTACCAACCACAATAGCATTATCATTAGCTAATATTCCAGATGAAACAAATGGAATTCCTCCATTAATAGTAGCAGGTTCAATCTTAACACCTAAGATATTAGAGAAAGTATTCACATCATCTTCATCTGTGAGAGGATGAATTATTCCTCCATTACTTGTAGCTGACATTACAGCACCCACTTGATAAAATCCTGCAATTTTTTTTTGTAACACTTCTATATCTAATACATCTTCAATTTCTTTCACATATTTTTTATCAATAGTTGGAGAAACTATTCCTCCTTTGTCATTAACACAGATCAAGTTTCCTAGAGCATTATATTTTACATCTAATAATTTTATATTTAGATCAGTATGTTTCTTCAAATGATCAATCTCCTCCTGTGAGCATGTATTTGGCAAAAGCATTCCATGATTATTCAAAACAGCAAGAATTCCAAGCAGTCTGGTATTTGCGATTGATATAGTTAGATAATCAGTTTGAAGGTAGTTTGCTAAGTTTTCTGCTTTTGTTTTTGCGAATCCATTTGGTACAAAAACAAATTGATTATTGACTTTGGTATAAATACCAATATTTGGACCGCTGTAAACATCGTATTTTATAATATCCATATTTGATACGTATAATGAAAAAATATGAACGTAAGGAATGTAAAACAGTGTTATATTATTAAATTAAAAATAATGGTTCAGGATCCAATCTAGATTTATATAATATCTTATAATAGAATTCATAATGCCAATTAAAGAGGACTTCTGTAAAGGAGACAAAAAGCCAATTGGAAAGATCAGTTATGCTGACGGTGAATACTTTCACTGGGTTTGGCCATCTCAAGCTGGTGAAGAAGGTAATGACTGGGATGCATCTACAGATGAGAAAGTTCTAGCTGATTACAAGAAACATGGCGAAAAAATGGAGAAACTTGGAATCACTGGTACTATGGTAGCAAATGATTGGGATGTTTGTGT
>Ga0207990_1000910_pt1 | contig 16204 bp, 15 predicted proteins | sample ETNtaG_8_FD_185780 | JGI IMG/M metagenome (GOLD analysis project Ga0207990, IMG submission 185780) | Marine microbial and viral communities from oxygen minimum zone, Eastern Pacific Ocean - ETNP201406SV75 (SPAdes) (version 2) | ecosystem: Environmental > Aquatic > Marine > Oceanic ...
AGGACCGCCAGGGTCACGGTGGCTGAGTTGGTCTCGTCGGCGACAGTGTCGTTGGTGGCTGTCAGGGTGACGGTCTGGGCCGTGTCCCAGTTGGCGTTGGTGAACGTGAGGTACAGGGGAGAGGCCGTCAACTGCGTGGGAGCCGAGTTGGTCACCGAGAACGTGACGCTCGTCGAGGGCTGGGTATCCAGGACCACGGTGAAGGTGTCGGCCGTCCCGGCCTCGGTGGGCGACGCCACGGTCTTGGACACCGTTACGCCTGCAGATTGGGCTATCGCGACCAGAGAATGTGAGTTGAGCAGCGTGGAAAGGGCTGTGAAAAGGATGGCGAACTTCTTGGCGGAGGCTTGCCATGAAGTTCCTGTTCTCGCCATCTCGGACAACCAGCCTTCGGGGAGCAGCAACACTCACAGAGGTATGGAAATCAGGATCCTATGCCCTGGGACCCAATCGTCGCCCAGACTGCAACACGACGTCGGATTTGGCGCCCGATGCCAGAAGGACCCACGTGGCGGCAGGCGCTATGGCTTGTCCCCCCTTTGGCACGCACAACGCCGCGCTAGTTGGCGTCGGCGGTCTTCGCTCCAAGAGTTTGCAGGAGCTTTTCGGGCATGTCGGCGGGCCAGTGCTCCGAATCGACGCCGAGCCTGAAGGTGAAGTAGGCGCCGAGGATCATTGCTGACGCGTAGCTGACGGACACGTTGTCCGGCAGGACTCCTGCGGCAACAGCCTGCTTGAGTGCTGGGTGGAGAAGTTCCATATGGCGGTTACGGGCCATGTCGTCGCGGATCAGGTCCCGGACCTCGTTGGCCTCCTCGGTGCCCATGAGCGCCAGGGCCGGGATTGTGAAGGCGTGTTCCCAGGAGACCGCAGTATGCGTCTCGCGAGTGGCGTACAGGAGGTTTTCGTAGGGGTCGTCACCTGGGAGGTTTCGTAGCCGTTCCGCCCGAAGGGTTGAAGCATGTTCGAGGATGGCTCGTAACACATCGCGTTTGTCACGGAAACGGGTGTAGACGGCACCGGGGCGGACGCCGGCCCGGACGGCAATCGACCCCAGGCTCATGGCGCCATAGCCGACGGTGTGGAACTCCTCGGTTGCCGCCTCGATGATCTTGGTGTCGAGTTCCGGGTCTCGGGGGCGGGACACGGTCAGCCCCGGGACTGCGCGACGACGCGGAGGAACGGGCGTTGGGTGTCCCATCCGTCGGGGAAGCGGATCGCCCCGTTGGTAGTCGACACTGCAAAGTCCGGTGCCAGGTCAACAAGCTCTAGTGCCATCTGAAGACCTCCATCCTCTGGGCGACACCTTATACGCCAACGGATATAAACGCAAAATGATAACGAAAAAGATAACCGAAAATAGTGTTGACAAACACGATTACCGTCATATAATAACGGTATGAGTTATCGGAAACAACTTCCCGCCAAGCGACTTGGCCTCGGCCTGGTGGCCACCGCCCTCCTCGTCAGCTCCTTCTCCGGTGCGCTTCTCTCGCAAGATTCGCCGACACCCGACCAGGGCGACCACGAGTCGCACGCCCGGGCCAACAACGAGGCCTACGCCTGGGCCAACAACCCGGCTGACCGGAACTGGCGAGTCGAGCTTCCGGTCCCCGTGCGCAACCTCCTGACCCTCACCGGGGCTGGCACCACCCGCCATCCCGACCAGGTCGACAACGATCCAGCCTCCGGACTCGCCCTTGCAGGGAGCACGGCGATGTTCGCCGATGCGACCGGTTCCGCCCTGTGGCCCAACTGCACGCCGATCCGAGTCACGATCGACACTGTCGAGTCTTCGGCAGATAGCACAGCTGCCGCTCTGGCCACCCGGGACGCCGTTATCGAACTTGCTGAACTCACCGGCCTGGAGTTCACCCCGATAACTGCCTCAGCCCACACCACCGGAGACGATCCGGCACCCCGATCCAACACCATCCAGATCATCTGGGTCGACCGTGACACCGGCCTACTCGAAGACCACGAGCTTGGTTCAGCCGAGGTCTGGCACCTGGAGGTCATAGATCGCCTCATCGTCTTCCAGGCGGTCGTCCTGCTCTCCGACGAGATTCTCACCAAACACGATCCCGGCACGGCTGCAGGCACTGCCTCCGTCCGGACCACCCTCCTCCATGAACTCGGCCACACAGTCGGCATTGGCCACAGTGCTGATGACGGCTCGGTCATGTACCCCAAACTGACCGGCAAGGCTTCGGTGACCACCGCAGACCAGGCGGCGTTTGCCTACGCGGGCAGTCGGGGCTGCTGAGCAGCCAACCCCAGAACTCGACGTCGAGTCCTGGAGGTCCCTTCTGCCCGGCACACGACGACCAGGGCCAGCTTGACGGAGGCGCCTCCTCCGCTGACGGCATCTACTGCAGGCGGGTGAAGCAAGTGCCGGTCCATCCCGCACCTGGAGATGCCGAGGAGCAGGCCGCGGTGAGGCCGCGAGACGTCGCGAAACAACGCGAACCAGCGCGAACCAGTGATCAATCAGAATGGCAGGCCAGAGACGGTTTCCGGGCGTTTACGCAGGTCAGCGGTTTAGGGCTAATCGATCTGGGGGACCGAAGGTCCCGAGTTCAAATCTCGGCAGCCCGACAAACAAATATCCAGTTTGAACAGGTGTTTCGCCGTTTCCGGGGTTTCTAGGCGGCCAGCAACACCGCCTCCTCTTCGGGCGAGAACCGGTCGGCCGGGGTGGGCCGCAAGCTGCCCGCTGGGGTCATGACCATGGGAATGCGACCTCGGGTGACGGTCTCGCAGAGGCCGCAGCCGATGCACAGGCCGCTGGCGACGACCTCGGCGATGCTGTTCGCAGTCCGGTACATGTCCGGTCAGGCCATCAGACGATGTGCAAAAAGCGCCTCGTAGTGGGGGCGGCATACCGAGTAGGCGTGCCTCAGGAGATCGTTGTGGTCGATCGGCACGTAGTCGCGCTGCTGGACGGTGAGCCCGGTGGACGCACGCAGGTTGTCGTGCCACGAACCGCTGTCGTACCAGCTCATGGCCTCCTCCCTGGGGGCCGCCCAGTGCAGGGCCTCGGCCAGGAACGGGATGCCGACCGCTTCACACCACGCCGAGACGATGCCGTCCGGGTCGGCCATGAGGTTCTCCGCGTCGATGACTGGTGGTGGTGTACCCCGGCGTTCGGTGAGTCGGTCGAACAGGGACCGCTGCTCGGCGAAGCCGGTCTCGGCGATCTCGAAGTCCGGCCACTTGTCGTGCATCGAGGGCAGGGTCTTGGCCGGATCACGGATGAGGAAGGAATGGTTGAAGTGGTCGAGGAAGTCGTCGTCGGCCATGTGGGTCACGTAGTGCGGGAACTCCTTGATGAACACGGGCCCCGCTCCGGCGGCCGCACGGAGGTCGGACCAGACCGAGGCCGAGGTCAGGCCGGGTTTCGGTCCGCCCGCCCGTTGCGGAGGGCACCGCTGGTCCTCGCCGAGGTACCAGGCCTCGCCGAACGGCTCGTGGAGACAGTGGTGGTCCTTCCGTTCGCGCATCATCTGTTCGAAGGCCGTGGATCGTGACCGGGGTACCGCCCACAGGGCGAGGATCGTGTGCACTCAGAGGGTCCCGAGCAGTAGGCCGTGGTCGCGGACGGGGATCCCGAGGTCGAGCTCGCGGAGCATTCCCCAGAAGAGAGCGTTGTCGGATGCCACGACCGGCTTATCGAACATGGCTTCCAGAGCCGGTACATGAGGTGCCGTCCGGAAGCCGGCGCCGGTTTGCACCACGACGTCGGCGTCCCGGGCCGCCTCGTGGGCTAGGCGGATGCTCTCCATGATGTCGCGGTCCGGGTGGTCCCACACTGTCTGGTCCTCGACCTCCAACTGCTCTTCCAGGGTGGCGTACAGGCCCTGGTCGCGCATGTGGCCGCTGGACAGGATCTCGAATCCGGCCTGTTCCAGATAGCGGTTGATGCCGTCCCTCCAGTCATCTCGGTAGTAGGCGTTGCTGACAGCGATCCGCCTAGCCCCGAGGTGGCGCAGTGCCTCGACGATGCAGTGTCCAGCCATGAGGAAGCGGGCACCGATCCGCTCGCTGAGGTCGTCGCAGTACCCGGCGATCTGGTCTGGCGTCGTACCGGTGCAGTGCACCCAGTTGCTGCCGGCCTGACCGATCACTTGGCAATGCGACTCGGCCAGACAGGTGGCCGCTTCGTCCAGCAGGTCGAAATTGCGAGTCCGGTCGTCGAGGCGGTACTCGTAGCCGGGGACGTGAAGCGCCCGTTGCATGGCGCCTACCCCTTCGGGGGCGACGGCCGTGAACTGCTGCACCACGTCGTCGAAATAGCGGGGTGTCGTGACGAAGCCCGAGTAGCCGATGTAGCGCCTGCGGGTGATGTCGGTGGTTAACACGTGTCCTCCCGGGGTTCGTTGCCGCCGTTGGCGAGCGCCGTCCAGAAGCTGGTCAGGTCCGGCGCATGGCGAAGGTCGCGGGCGGTGGCGATCATGGCGTCGGCGTCGATTCGGTTGCCGACCAGCAGCCGGAACTTGGCCTCCAACTCGTCGGAGGTGAGGGGCTGGTGCATTGAGCCCCTCTGGCCGCACACCCGCACGTGGTGCTCCGTGCCGTTCGTGCACACCACTCGCAGGCCGCCGGCCATCTTCCAGGCGTAGCTGGCATCACACCATTCGGCGGCGGCCATGGAGACCACCCGGGCTTGGAGGTCGGCTAGCGCCGGATCGGCGATGCGTTCGGCGGTGTAGGTGGACGGGTCGGACGGGTCAGCCAGAAAGGCGGCCGCCACGTTGAACGGTCCGCTGTACTGAGACGCCATCACCGAGGTGGTTCCATCCTGGGAATTCTGCTCGGCGGCCTTGGTCGGCACCTCGGCGTGGATCTCGGCGATGTCGTCGGCACGGACGCCCCGACCGCGGATCTCGAGGGCCGCGTCAATGAGCGGGTGGATATCGCTGCAGGCCGCATACGGCTTGACGGTGATCTCGTCGATCATCCACCGATCACCGAGGTTGTCGGTGAGGAGGTTGACAGCGGGTTCGGTTGTCGAGATCCGACAGAACCCATATCTGCCGGCCAGTCCGTCAGCGGGTCCGTCGAAGCCGTCGGCTGCCAGCAGGGCGGCCGTTAACCCGCCCTCCGCCGCCCTGCCGGCGTGGAGTCGCTTGGTGTCTCCTCCACTCTGGTTGAACTCGGTGGTTCCCGACGAGAAGGTGGCGGCAATTCCCAGGGCGTGGGTCATCATCCCGGATCCGAAGTCCAGGAGGTGTCCAACCGCTGCGGCAGAACCAAACACCCCGGACTGGCCGGTGGGGTGGTAGCCAGCCAGCATGTGGGATGCCGGCCCAACGGCGATGCCGGCCCGTCCCATCGCTTCGTACCCAACCACGATCGCCTCCAGGACGGCCAGCCCCGAGGCGCCGGTTTCGGCGGCGATGGCGAGCACTGCTGGGATGACGACCGCTCCGGGGTGCGAGATGGCCTCCTCATGCACGTCGTCCAACTCGAACGCGTGGCCTGACGCCCCGTTGGCGAAGGCGGCCATCGGAGCCGAGGTAGCGAACCCTGAGCCGACGACCGGACATGGACCACCGTCACCACCAGTACGACGGGCGTGGGCGGCTGCCCGCTGGCTCCACGGCTGGCCGGCTCCGAACACCATGCATCCCAGAGTGTCGACTAGGCAGTCGACGGCACGGTCGATGTGATCGTCGCTGATCCGCAGTGCCGGGTCGGCGAGGAAGCCTCCCAGTTCTCGGGTAGCGGTCATCGTCCCAGCGCAGCGCGGACGAGGTCGTGCAGGTGGGGGACGGCGTCCTCGGAGTGGACGGTGGCCACGCCGTCGGGACGTTCGATGAGCGGACCGGGGACGTAGCCCCGGCTGCGCAGACCCCGTTGGACGGAATCCAAGATTGAGAGGTCTTCGCTGACCGTGGTCCGCCAGTCCAGGTCGATGATCTCGTCCTGTTCAGCGGTCGGGGTATCGCCGTCGAACCACCACTCGCGGATCAAGAGGGTGCGGTCCACGGCCAGGGGTACCCACCGGAAGGTGTTGAGCACCTCGCCGGGATAGCACTGGATCGATGACACCGGGAACACGAAGAACGATTCGTACGGCTGGCCTCCCTCGGCCAGGGCGTACCCGGTGCTGGCCGGCGCTTCGGCGCTGTGGCGGATGGTCTGGCCGCGACCGGCGATGCGGTAGCTGCCGGGGGACACGACGCCCTTGGTGAACGACTTGTGCACGTTGGGGCAGTGGTAGCACTCGTTGTAGTTCTCGACGGCCAGCTTCCAGTTGGCGCTGACCAGGTGGGTGCGTCGATGGGTGAGGGTGCGGCCGGCCGCGCTGGGTGCCACGGCCAGCAACTCGTCCTCGATGTCGGGCACGGTGTCGGACAGGCTGGCTGCGTCGTCGTCCAGGTTGACCCACAGGAAGCCGCCGAGCGTGTCTAGCCGGACCGACGGCACGCAGATCTCGCCGACCGACTCGCCGCGGGCGTGCAGCAGGCGGCCGTCGAGGTCGTAGTTCCAGGCGTGGTACGGGCAGGTCAGGCTGCTGGTGTGGCCGGCATCGTCGGTCAACAGTTCGTGGCCGCGGTGCTGGCACACGTTGTACATGGCGTGCAGCGAGCCGTCGGCCAGCCGGGTCACCGCCACCCCCTGGTCGCCGACGGTAGCGGTGAGGTAGTCGCCGGGTTCGGTGAGTTGGCCGACGTGACCGACTAGCTGCCAGGTGCGGGCGAAAATACGGTCCAGTTCGTCGGCGAACACGACCGGGTCGGTGTACCAGTCGCCGGAGAGAGCTCGGCGGTGGTCGCTCAATGGGGCTCCTCGACGGTGAGAGGGACGGTGTAGCCGGCGCAGGCTAGGGCAGGTCGGCTAGGGCGTCCACCAGGTGGTCCATCCGGTGGGGGAGGTTGATGTCGCTGCGTAGATAGCGCTTCTCGAGACCCCGGAAGGACACCGAGCCGTCCTTGACGATGACGCCCCGTTCGAGCAGGCCGTTGAACACCAGTGTGGAGTCGGTGTCGTGGTCGAGAATTTCGATGAGCATGAAGTTGGAGCGGGTGCCGGGCACCAGCCGGAAGCGGTCCAGTTCGGCGAAGCGGGCGGTGGCGTGGGCTTTGCCCTCGAGGATGGCGGTAATGGTGCGGTCGACGTGCTCGTCGTCGGCCAGGGCGGCGATCCCGCCGGCGATCTGGAGTCGGCCCACGTTCCAGGTGGGCTTGACGGCCAGCAGCGGCGGGATCAGGTTGGGGTGGGCCACACCGAAACCGAGTCGCAGCCCGGCCAGGCCGAACGCCTTGGAGAAGGTGCGTAGCACGATGAGGTTGTCGTATTCGGCAGCCAGGTGGATGTAGCCGGGCGTGTCCGAGTAGTGCACGTATGCCTCGTCGAGGGCCACCAGGGCGTGGGGGGCGGCCTCGACGATGCGGCGTACGTCGGCCTCTTCGAGCCAGGTGCCCGACGGCGAGTGGGGGTTGGTGACGAACACGATGCGGGTGTCGGGTCCGATGGCGTCGATGTAGGCGTCGACCTCGCAGGTCATGGTGGGTGTGTCGATGTACACCGGCTGGCGGCCTTCGGCTTCGGCGAACAGGTGGTATATCGGGAAGCACGGCCGGGTCATGAGCACCTGGCCGCCTGGTTCGGCGAACGCCCGGATGATGAGGGCGATGACTTCGGTTTCGCCGGAGCCGCACACGAAGTTTTCGGGGGTGTAGCCGTATTTGGCGGCCAGGGTCTCGCGCAGCGGTTCGGCCGTCCACGGCGAGTACATGTGGACGTTGTCCAACTCGGCGGTGATGGAGGCCACGGCCTTGGGGGAGGGGCCGAACGGGTTTTCGGCCGAGCCCAGCTTGGCGACCTCGTCGGCGGGGATCCCGTAGTGGGCGGTCACCCAGTCGGCGGGTAGTCCGGGCACGTAGAACTCGGGGTTTTTCAGGTTGGGGTTGGCCAGGTGGAGGTCCATAGGGTCACTCCTCGACGTACACGCCGGCAGCGCGTCGGTGCTGGTGGAACTGATCGATGGCTTCGGCGGCCTCGGTGCGGCTGTCGGCCACCATGAACGCCAGCAGGGTCTCGAGCAGGGCGACGACGCCCAGCACGCTGGCGAAGAACAGCGGAGTCTCGGCGGGGGTGGTGAACACGTGGTCGGCGTCGAGGGCCGGCGGTGCGGTGCGACTGTCGGTGACGGTCACCACGGTGATGTCGCGTGCACGGGCCAGACGGGTGGCTTCGACGATCTCGGCCCGGTACGGGGCGAAGGTCATGGCGACCAGCACGTCGCCGGCGCCCATGCGGCCGATGTCGTCGATGGGCAGGCCCTCGTTGGTGGGGAGGGCCCACAGCCCGGGGACGGCCATGGAGCCGACGTAGCAGAAGTGGCGGGCTAGGGGCAGCAGGGCACCGACGCCGAAGACCCCGGTGCGGGGGGCGGCGAGGATGGTGTCGGCCACCGTCTGGAGTTCGACGGTGTCGAGGTCTTCGAACACCTGCTCGACGATCGCCAGGTTGGATGAGGCCAGATCGGCCAGCAGGTCGCCGTGGTGCTCGGCGCCGGCCAGGGTCTGGAGCCAGCGGGCCTTGTCGGGGAACGAGGTTCCGGGGGCGGTGACCTCGTGGCGGAACGGATCGCGCAGGTCGTCGTAGCCGTCAAAGCCGACGGCCCGGGCCAGGCGGACCAGGGTGTTGGGCTTGACGCCGGCCGCTTCGGCCAGCTGGCGCATTGAGAGCACGGCGACCTGTTCGGGGCGGTCGAGCATGTGGCGGGCCGCCTGGCGGACCTGGGGGGTGAGGTCGTTGTAGGCGTCGGCCAGCCGGTCCAGCAACTCGTTTGACGACAGCGACTTGCTGGAGGACAGCGGTGCGGGGGCCATGGACGTCGCGTTCATGATCGTACAAGTGTACCATTATTGAAACAATATCGGACAAATGTCCGCTATCTCGTCAGTCGTTTCGTGGGAGTCCCCTCATGGCCATGCCCGATCACGCCCGGGTCGTCGTCGTCGGTGGTGGCATCGTCGGTGCCAGTGTCCTTTACCACCTCGTCAAGGAGGGGTGGACCGACGCCCTACTCATCGAGAAGGCCGAGTTCACGTCCGGCTCCACGTGGCACGCCGCCGGCCAGGTCACCCACTCGGTGTCCAGCTACACGTTGGCCTTCATGCGCAAGTACGCCACTGAGCTCTACGCAGCGCTCGAGGCCGAGACCGGGGTGGCTACCTCGTGGCACGAATCAGGTTCCTTCCGGGTGGCCTACGAACCCATCGAGGTCGACTGGTTGAAGGGCCAACTGGGGGTCGGCGCCTACGCCGGGCTCGAGATGGACTGGGTGGGCCCCGAAGTGGTCGCCGAGCACCACCCCCTCTACGACGTGTCGAACGTCGTGGGCGCCATCTGGACGCCCCGGGACGGCCATGTCGACCCGTCAGGCGCCACCAACGCCATGCTCACCGGGGCCCGCAACCGGGGCGCCTCTACCTCCCGCCGCAACCGGGTGCTCGAGATCAACCGACGCCCGGACGGCGACTGGGACGTCGTAACCGAACAGGGCACCGTCACCTGCGAGCACGTGGTCAACGCCGCCGGCTGCTACGCGGACCGGGTGGCCCGCATGGTCGGCCTGCGGGTGCCGATGGCCAACGCCCTTCACGCCTATCTCATCACCGAGCCGGTGCCTGAGATCATCGCCCTTGACCGTGAACTGCCGGTCATGCGCGACGACTACCTCTCGGGATACATCCGCCAGGAACAGGAGTCGGGCCTCATCGGCATCTACGAGCAGGTCGGAGCCGAGGCGGCCTGGAATGACCAGCCGGGGTGGGAACTCGAGAACCCGCTGTTCCCGATCGACTACGACATCATCGGCGACCGGCTCATGCGGGCCTTCGAGTGCATGCCGTGCCTCGAGCCCCGAGGCATCAAGCAGGCCATCCGAGGGGCCATCACCCACACCCCGGACGGCGAGGCCATGCTCGGCATGTCGGGCATCCCCAACTTCTGGATGGCTTGCGGCGCCCAGGTCGGCCTGGCAGACGGCCCCGGGCTGGGCCGGGAGCTAGCCCGCTGGATGGTGCATGGCGAGACGGTTCTCAGCGTGCGGAGCTACGACCCGCGCCGGTTCGGGTTCGTGCCCGACGGCGACTACGGGCGGGAGAAGGGCGTCGAGGACTACATGTACCGGCACCAGACGCCGGTGCCGGGCCTCGAGCACCCTCATCTCCGCCCCTTGAAGGCCACGTCGGCCTACGAACGCCAGGCCGAGCTGGGCGCCGTGTTCACCCAGGTGTACGGCTGGGAGCGCCCTAAGTGGTATCCGGGGGCCGCCGGACTACCCGTCGAGGACGATGTCGGGTTCCGGCACGTGCGCTGGTTTGAGCCGGTGCGGGAGGAGGCCCGGGCCGTGCGGGAGGGGGTCGCGCTGCTCGACATGACAGCGTTCGCCAAGTTCGACCTGATGGGTCCGGACGCCTTCGAGGTACTGGACGGGCTGTGCGCCAACCGGCTCCCGAAGGTAGGTCGCATCGGCCTCAACTACTTCCTCACCCCAACCGGACGGGTCGAGAGCGAGATGACGGTGACCCGCTTGGCCGACGACCACTTCTACCTCGTGTCGGCTGCGGTGGGGGAGCTCAAGGACCGCGAGTACATGACCACCCACTGGCCGACCGGGCTCGACGCCATCCTGACCACAGTGTCCGAGGCCTTCGGTGTGCTGTCGGTGGTCGGGCCGTCGGCCCGCGACCTGCTGACTCGATGCACCGCTGCCGACGTGTCCAACAGGGTCTTCCCGTGGCTGACCGCTCAGCAGATCATCGTGTGCGGGGTGGAGGTGCGGGCCCTGCGGGTGGGCTTTGTCGGCGAGTTGGGCTGGGAGCTCCATACCCCGCTGGCCGACATGGGCACCCTGTATGACGGTTTGTGGGCCGCTGGTACCGACCTCGGGGTCGCCAACGCCGGCCACCACGCTGTCAACTGCCTGCGCATGGAGAAGGGCTACCGCACCTCGCGGGACATGACCCACGACGTCGACCCTGTCGAGGCCGGCCTCGGGTTCTTTATCAAGCGCGACAAGGGAGACTTCGTCGGCCGGGACGCCCTGCTAGCCCGCGACGAGCAATCCCGCCGCTGGGCATCGGCATACCTGGAGATCGAGTGCGACATCGCCGAGTGCATCGGCGGTGAAGGGGTGTTCCGTGGCGACCGGGCCGTGGGCCTCACCTCGTCAGGCGGTCACGGCTACACCACCGGCAGGGTGTACGCCTTCGCCTTCGTGTCACCCGACGACGCTGTGCCCGGCACCGACCTGGAGGTCATGATCCTTGGCGACCGGTACCCGGCCCGGGTGCTCGCCGAGGCCGTCTACGATCCCGGAAACGAACGGCTCCGGAGCTAGGGGCGGATCGGCCCGGAATCGGCCGGCTCCAGAGTTGGGGACAGTTCAGGCCGGGGTGAGACGACCAAGGGGGTGTGATTTGAGGATCACCCGGATCACGATGTGGGGGCTGGACCTTCCCCTGAAGCGGCCTTACTCGCTATCGGGCGGGCGACTCCACTTCGAGCGCCTTGACTCCACCATCTTGCGGCTTGACACCGACGAGGGGCTCGTCGGCTGGGGCGAAGGATGTCCATGGGGGTCCACCTACCTGCCGGCCTTCGCCGGTGGAATCCGAGCCGGCGTGGCTGAACTGGCTCCCACCGTTCTAGGACTAGACCCCCGTCGTACCGACGTCGTCTACAGGGCCATGGACCTGGCGCTACCCGGTCACGGCTACGTGAAGTCCGCCATCGACATGGCCTGCTGGGATCTTGCCGCCCAGGCGGCTGGCCTCCCGCTCTGTGACCTGTTGGGCGGGAGGACAGATGGCTCAGTGCGGCTCCACTCGTCCATACCATCAGGCACCCCCGACGAACTCCTGGCCGAGATCGACTTGGCTAGGGCCGAGGGCTACACATTTCACTCGGCCAAGATCGGCGCCGATGTAGAAGCTGACGTTGAACGCATGCGGACCCTCGACGCAGCCATGGTCCCAGGCGAGGAACTTACTTTCGACGTCAATCGCTCCTGGACTCCCGCCGAGGCAATCACCGCGCTGAACACCACCCGGGAGATTCTCCGAGTGGTAGAGCAGCCCTGCGAGACCTACGGGCAACACCTGGCAGTGCGGGCCGCTGTCGGCCAGCCCCTGGCTATCGACGAGTCGCTCGTCACCGTCGATGACATGATCCGGGCGGTTGGCGACCGGGCCTGCGAGGTGGTCGGCTTGAAGGTCGGCAGAGTGGGAGGGATCACCCCGGCCCGTCGCATCCGGGACGTGGCGGCGGCTGCGGGGATCCGGATGAATATCGAGGACACCGGGGGTACCGCCCTATCGGCCAGCGCGACGGTACATCTGGCCCAGGCGACTCCTGAGCCGTTGCGTCGGGCCACCTGGCTGTGTGTCGGCCACCTGACTGACAACCCGGTGGAGGGAGGTGTGGCCAACGACGGGGGTACGGCTACCGCACCGGATTCCCCAGGCATCGGTGCGGTTCCCGACCAGGCCGCGCTCGGCCAACCGCTGGCCATCTTTGAGGCCGACCGGTGAATAGCCCCCTCGGTCGCCTACTCGGATGGGACCGAAGAACCGTTTCACCTAGGCCTTCGTTGCACACGCAATTGCACAGAATGCACACCACCAGACAGACACAGGCGTACCCGTCAGACACACATCCCTGAATCCACGGGCGCTAGCGGTCCAGACGGACGTCCTGGACAGATTTCTGTGATCTGGGGGACCGAAGGTCGGGAGTTCAAATCTCCCCAGCCCGACCACCCGAAACGAGCCTGGAGGCCCCTTCTGGCTGTCCTGCTGGGAGGGACGTAGGATCGCGCCTGATGAACTCACCATGTTTGGCATGAGTCGTTGAGTAACAGTGATGGGCTTCGCCCCCAGCCTCGCACCGAAGCCGATATCAGCGGGTTGCCGACCCACATGTGGTGCCAGTACGACCTGTTCCTGTCCCACTATCACCACCTGCACGCCCACCGGATCCGGATCAGCTGAGGCGGTGACCGATGGACCAACGTGAAGCCAAGAATGCGGTAGTCGCCCTGATCGGCGAAGACGGCATTGCCGCGGCCCACGCGCCGATCGAGGAAGCATCGGGCCTCCCCAACGCGGCGTACGTGTCCGACGACTGGCTGACCCTCGAACGAGACCGGATCTTCGCCCCTACCTGGATCTTCGTCGCCGCGGAGGCCGAGTTCGACGCCATCGGCGTTCAGAAGCCCGTCGAGGTCGCCGGAGCACCGGTGGTGCTCGTCCGCTCCGCGACCGGGATCAACGCCTTCCACAACGTGTGCCGGCACCGTGGCGCGCAACTCGTTGTTGAACCATGCGAGAAGTCAACGGTGACCTGCCCGTACCACCAGTGGACGTACGGGCTGGACGGCGACCTCCGGTCCCGCCCTCACTTCGGCGGCCCCGGCATCAACAGCCGCTTCGACGGCGACGCCGGGCCGAGCCTCGATCTCGTTCCCGTGCGGTGCGCAGTCTGGAACGGGTGTGTGTTCGTGAATCTTGATGGCTCGGCCGAGCCACTCGAGACGTGGATCGCGCCGTTCGTCGACATCGCCGGGGAGTACGACTTCACCACCGTGCGGTGGGCCGGCAAGATCGATTTCGAGGTTGATGCCAACTGGAAGTTCGTCTTCGAGAACTACATGGAGGGCTACCACGTCTTTTCGCTCCATCCGGCGTTGCTCAAACACGCTCCGATGAACACGCGGTGGTCAGGGGAATGGGTGCAGTCCGTGTTTCACAACGGTTACATCGCGCCCAAGCTCACACCCGGTCGCGGTGACGAGCTGCCCCACTATCCGGGTCTCACGGATGAGCAGACGAGAGCTGGTCGTTGGTTTCTGATCTTCCCGACGTTTGGCGCGGAGGTGTTCGCCGATCAATTCTGTGTTCTCACTGCGCACCCGGTTGCCCCCGATCGGACTCGCGAGGAGATCCACATCTTTTTGATCGGCGACGAGGCCGCCACCGGCGATCGCTATCGAGAGGCTCGTGAGGGGGTCTTCGCCATGTGGGACGCCTTGAATCGTGAGGACCTCGACGCGGTCGAGCGCCTCCAGAAGGGCCGCCGGTCCCCGGCCTATGACGGTGGCCGCCTGTCCCCGCACTGGGAGGGTCCGACCCATCAGTTGGGGGCTCACGTGGTCGACGTGATCCTGCGCTGATGGACTTCCCTGAGCTCTTCTCGCCGACAGAGATCCGCGGTATTCCGTTCAAGAACCGACTCTTCTTCGGGCCTCACGGCACAGGGATGTCCGAAGGCGGACTCCTCGGAGTCCGCCAGATCGCCTACTACGAGGCCCGAATCCGCAACGACATCGGTCTGATCTTCACCGAGGCGCACCACGTCGAGCCGCTCGAAGGAATCGTGTACCCGACGTGTTCCGCGGCGACCGATGCGTGCATTCCCGCGCTCGCAGAGATGGCCGCGTTGTGCGAGACCCACGATGTGCGGTTCTTCGGCCAACTGTTCCACGAGGGCCGTTCGGCGCTCAGCCTGCGAGATGGCCGTCGCGAGGTGACCGTCGCCCCATCGGCGATACCTGATGAGCGCCACCACACCGTTCCCCGCGCCATGACCGTGCCGATGATCGAAGAACTCGTCGGGCACTTCGCTACCGCGGCAGAACGCATGGTTCGCGCTGGTGTCGACGGGATCGAGATCCTCGTCGGGATGGGATACCTCCACGCCCAGTTCTTGTCACCGCATGTCAACCAGCGCACCGATGACTACGGCGGCTCGCCTGGAGGACGCCGGCGTTTCCTCGAAGAGACGCTGATCGCGATCCGAAACGCAATCGGCGATCGGCCGGCGCTCGGGTTCCGCATTGTGCCCCAAGACGACGACCCCGACGGACTCGACCTCGAGGAGTCCGTTGCGCAGTGCGTCGCGATCGCTGACGCGGGGGTTTGTGACTTCATCAATATCGCGGTGGGAAACGTCAGCACGCTCGCCGGCGTGCCCTCCATCGTCCCGTCGATGTACACCCCGGCGGGGGCGTGCCTCCCGCCGGCCCGAGCAGTGCGATCAGCATTGATCGAGCGCGGCATCGACAACGTCAAAGTGCTCGCGGCCGGCCGCATCAACCAGCCGCAGGAGGCAGAGCGGGCGCTTGCTGAAGGCGATGTCGACATGGTTGGGGCGGTTCGCGCCTTCATCTCCGATCACGAGTTCGCGACGAAGGCGAAGCAGGGGCGCGCCGACGAGATCCGCGCCTGCATCGCCTGCAATCAGGCATGCATCGGCCATCGGGCCACGGGGCACGCGATCTCGTGCATCCAACACCCTGCGACGTCTCGCGAGCGCACCTACGGAAACGTCGACACCGCACTGAACCAGAAATCAGTCGTGGTGGTCGGAGGCGGCCCCGGGGGAATGAAGGCCGCAGCGGTCGCCGCCGAGCGGGGCCACGTGGTCACGTTGATCGAAAAGGCACCCCGGCTCGGCGGCCAGGTCTTGCTGGCCGAGAAGCTGCCCGGCCGGGCCGAATTTGGTGGTGTCATCACCAACCTCTTGTCCGAGATCGACCGCTATGGCGTGACCGTCGAAACTGGGGTCGCGGCAACCACTGAGCTCGTCCACCAGCACCGACCCGATGTGGTGATCATCGCTACTGGCGCAACACCGTTCGTGCCGGACCCGGAGTGGTTCGAGGGAGCGCACGTCGTGACGGCGTGGGAGGTGCTCCGCGGCGAGGCGACCGTTGGGAAGAACGTCGTCGTTGCCGACTGGCGATGCGATTGGATCGGTCCCGGAGTCGCCGAGCTTCTGCGAGTCGACCAACGATGCGATGTTCGTCTCGCCGTCAACGGCGAAACGGTGGGCTACACGGTGCAGAACTATCTGAAATACCAGCTCGCTGGTCGCCTCCATGCGGCCGGAGTCGACGTGATCCCGTACATGCGGCTGATCGGCGCCGACCAAGACACCGTGTACCTGCAGCATGTTGTGAACGCGCAGCCAGTGCTCCTCGAAGGCGTCGACACCCTCGTCCTTGCCAGCGGGCACCGCGGCGGCCTCGGACTCCACGACGCGCTCGTTGGAGAGGTGCCTGAGCTTTACGCGATTGGTGACTGCCTCAGCCCACGAACCGTCGAGGAAGCGATTTCAGAAGGGATGGAAACAGCGTTTCTTCTCTGACCGCTCGATGTCCAACCGTGGGACAACCCGGTTA
>Ga0207990_1000913_pt1 | contig 16164 bp, 17 predicted proteins | sample ETNtaG_8_FD_185780 | JGI IMG/M metagenome (GOLD analysis project Ga0207990, IMG submission 185780) | Marine microbial and viral communities from oxygen minimum zone, Eastern Pacific Ocean - ETNP201406SV75 (SPAdes) (version 2) | ecosystem: Environmental > Aquatic > Marine > Oceanic ...
CTGCCAGGGTAATGCTTGGAAGATGCTTCGTCGGCCTTCGGCCCTCCTCAGAATGACATTACTGCCGGAAGACCTCAGCCCAGGAAATTGACTTTGGTCCGGTCGGCCGAAGTTACCCGCTAGCTCTTTGCAGGCAAGTAGACCTGATACCAGGCGAGGGTCTCTCTCATGACCTCGGAGAAGGCCGGCTCCGCATAGACCTCGTAGTGGCCGACGCCTTTCAGGACAACCAGTTTCTTGGGTTCTCCGGCATTGGCGAAAAGCTCTTCTGATTCTTCCGGCGGCACCAGACGGTCGTCGCTGCTGGTGATGAATAGGATGGGCCTGGGGGATATGCGGCCTACGATCCACTCGGGGTTGAAGCCGATGGTGTCGTCCACATATTCCACAGGAATGGTCCCCACCGCGGCTGGGTTGTTCTTGCGGGCGGCGGCGGCTAGTTCGGCTGATTGCCGGTCGGGGAGCAGTATGTCGGCGCGTTCGACCATATCCGACTTCCCAGTCTGGACGCGCTGTTCTCGGTCGGTTTTTGAGCGTTCCAGCAGGTCGAACCATTCATCCATGCGCCGCACCCGGCTCATCCACCGGGCGCCATTCCCGATGCCGACCACACTGACGATACACTTGGCCCGCTGGTCGACGGCCCCAACCCAAGACACGGTGGCGCCGCCGTAGCTGGTGCCGTAGATGCCAATGCTATCTTCATTGACCTCAGGCTGTAGTCCCAGGTAAGTCATGGCGGCCTGAACGTCGGCCACCCGGCTGTAGGGGGCCAGGCGATGGGGGCTCTTGCCCTCGCTCTCGCCCCAGCCCTTGTAGTCGAAGGTCATCACCACGTAACCGGCCTCGTTCAAGACCCAGGCGTTGTCGGGCAGGTACAGGTCTTTGACCCCGGTGTAGCCGTGACACAGGAGAATAGCGGAGCGAGTCTCACCCGCGGCCAGGTCATCGGGGACATAGACATCGCCGCAAAGTTTGAATCCTTCGCTGTAGAACTCTATTGCTCGTTTCATAGGTATTACTCCTGTTACTCGTCAACGCCTAGTCCGGCGGTCTGGAAATCGGCCTCGGTCATTCCGGCAAACCGCTCGGGCAGGAATAGCTTGATGGATTCCGGCACCTGCTTGCAGCCGCCCTGGATGTATTCGGCGACGGCCTTGGCGGTGCTGGGGCCCAGGTGGATGCCCTTGGTGGTGTGTCCGGTGGCCAGCACCACCCCCTCTTTTCCAGGCACCGGGCCGATGATAGGGACACGGTCGGGACTGAGGGGCCGAGACCCGGCCAGTTGTTCCACCAAGGCTGCGTTCTCCAGGTCTGGGAATACGTCGATGGCCCGTTGCATGATCTCGACGCGCGCCGTCTCGGTCGGCACCCGGTCCATGTCCTCGCCTTGGTAGAGTTGGTCTTGGTCGTAGTCCCTTCCGCCGGTGCTGCCCACGCTCAGGAAGCCGTCCAATCGGCTGATCATGTGGCCGCGTTTGGGGGAGCTGATCAACACCTGGAGAGGGTCGCCGTCATACTTCAGCAGCAGACGCTCTCCCTTAAGGGCTCCAACAGGTATTGGAAAGCCGAGGTCTCTTTGGAAGGGAGGGCTCCAGAGTCCGGCAGCCACCACCACGGTGCCGCAGGAGATATCACCTTGGTCGGTCTGCACGCCGGTGATCCGGTTGGCTTCAGAGATCAGGCCGGTCACCTTGCGGTTGATGATCTGTGCGCCCTTCTTCTCGGCTCCGGCGGCCAGGGCCAGGTTCAGCCGGTAACTGTCCAACTGGGCCGACTCATCTTCGTAGACGGCGCCGATGAGCGACTGGGTCAGCCTCGGCTCCAGCTCATGGACCTCGGCGGCAGTGATCCAATGCATGGCGACGTGCTCTTGCTGCCAGGTCATGAGTTCCTTGATCAGCTCTTCTTCCCTCTCTTCGAGGGCCAACCGCAGAGAGGGACGCCGTTGGTAGAACAGGTCCATCCCGGTGGCTCCTTCCAGTTCTGCGACCAACGACGGGAACTCGTGGTAGCTTTCCAGTCCGAATGCGAAGGACGGTCCGGGGGTGAATTCGGTGCCTAGGAGGCTGATGAACCCTGTGGCGTGGGCGGATGAGCCGCTGCCGATGGACTCGCGCTCCAGCAGGGCGACCTTGATGCCTTCTCTGGCCAGGTAATAGGCGACGGAGCAGCCTATGACTCCCGCGCCGATAACGGCTACGTCAACTTTTTCTGCCATGTGTGGTTGGACTCCGGGTAGAGGATGCAGGAATTATGCGAGGGCCACTCGTAGCTGTCAACAACGAGGCCGAGCCTGGGGAGTTAAACCGAGAACGTTGAGGGTATGGGTGTCTCTGACGGGAGGCCGGTCAGGCTGGCGCTCAGTTCCCAGAGGGCGGCCGCCTGGGCTTCGTCGAAGCTGCGGAATGAAGAAGGCACGATCTGCCTCTTGTCCAAGTACTTGCCGGAAACGCCTACCAACTCGGGAGACGAGGCTGCGTAGACCGAGGTGAGCGCGCCGGCTTCGACGCTGATTCCCCGTACACCTAGCAGCATATTGAGGAACCGGCCCAGGATGCCGTTATTGGTCAGGATATTGGTCGCCACCAGGCCGGGGTGCAGGGCGTTGGCCGTTACTCCGGTGCCTTCCAGGCGGCGGGCCAACTCATAGGTGAAGAGCAGGTTGCACAGCTTGGAACGGGAGTAGGCCCGAAAACCGGAATAGCGGCGGGGCGCATGGATATCAAAAAGGTCGATCTTGGCTTTCTCATGGACCGAGGATGCCACGTTGACCACCCGAGCCGGGCTCGAAGCCGACAAAACATCCAGCAGCAGGTTGGTGAGCAGGAAACAAGAAAGGTGGTTGAGCGCGAAGGTCAGCTCTATGCCGTCGGCGCTTTTCCTGCGGCTGATGTTGATGGCGCCGGCATTGTTGAGTAGAACGTCCAACCGCTGGCGTCGCTCCTTGAACTCCTTGGCCAAGCGGCGCACCTCCTCCTGAGAAGAGAGGTCGGCCACCAAGAAATCCACATTGGGATTGCCGCTTTCTTCACGGATGTCGGCGGCAGTCAGGGCGCACCTGGCAGGGTCTCGACCGGCGATGAGCACATCAGCGCCCATGTGGGCCAATTCGAGGGCGGTCACACGTCCGATGCCGTTGGTGGCCCCGGTCACCAGGCAGGTTTTTCCGACCATCAACTTGGACCGGCAAGATGTTTTAAAGTCCATCTGGCCTCCTAAGACCGTGGACACTAGCTATCTTATTATCCTCTCTGAAAAAATAGCTTAATACAATGCCATTACGAGGACAGACTGGCCTGAATAGAAATTGATTCCCAGAGGCTCAGGGAGTAATCTGGTGCTCGGTAAATATCGGGCATCTGAATGTCCTATTAGACACGTCAGGTTAGATACCCCAATTAGAAACCCCAGGGGGAGCTCCAAATTGGACTTTGAACTTAAAGCGTTGACCGATCCCGGGAAACGCATGGTCGAACTGGCCGAGAAACACGCCGCAAATTTCGCTGTCACCGCCGCCGAATACGACCGAAAGGGGGTATTCCCAGTTGAGAACGTCACGGCCCTAAGGAAAAGTGGTTTCGCCGCCGCGGCAGTGCCCGAAGAACTTGGCGGGATGGGCGTGACCTCCAACCATGACTGCATGGTTGCGATGAACCGGCTGGGGCGGGCGGAGGGGTCAACCCCGTTGGCTTTCATCATGCACTTGTCCCGTACCCTGGGCACGGCCCGGACCCTGCGCCGGGCAATTGCCACGGGGAATAAGGCCCTGCGAGACCGCTCCGAGGAGTTGCTCAAAAAGATCGGGGTCGGAGAAGCGTTCATAACGGTGGCCAACTCCGAACCAGGGGCCAACATCCGGACCTCCCGGACCCTGGCCACCAAAGTTGAGGGCGGTTGGCTGTTCAATGGCGCCAAGACATTCGCCACCGGATCGCCCGCCGCCGACATGCTGGCCGTGCGCGCACGTTTCGAGAATGAGGCTGGGGATCAGCGCATGGGGGCCGCTATCGTGCCTGTGGACCGACTCGGCGTTGAGATCAAGTCCAACTGGGACGGTATGGGCATGAGGGCTTCCGGCAGCCACGATGTCATCTTCACCGACTATTTAGTCAAAGACGAAGAGTTCAGTGACATCGGCGAGTACGGCAAATACAACGCCCCATTTCTGGCCATGGCTTCCGTTTCAAGCATCGGCCTGTCGTCGATCTTTCTCGGGATTGCCGAGTCGGCCCATCAGATCGCGGTCGACGCCATCAAAGGGAGGGACGGAGGCGCACATTACTCAATGAACCAGGTCACCACTGCCGACAACGAGATTGACCTGGCGGCCTGCCGCGCCATGCTGAGCCGTGCAGCACAGATGCTGGACGATTATTCTCTTGAAGGCGACGAGACGGAAGAAAGGGCATTCCAGATCATCAAGAACGGAGCCGTTGCCAAGAAATTCGTGATGACGACATCGGGGGCGATCGTCGACCGGGCGTTGACATTGTATGGGGGCGCCGGGTTCCTGGCCAACAACACCCTATCGCGGTTATACCGGGACGTCAGGGCCGGCCCTTTCATGCAGCCCTGGGCCACCAACCAGGCGATAGAATTCATCGGACAAGTCGCATTGGGCCTGGACCCTAACGAAGCTTAATCGCCCGGACCTGAACGGTCCCAGGAGATAACATGGCCGGTTCGAAAATCACCTTTGGCGTCAACCTTTCAGTCGATAACTATTGGGACGTGCCCGAGTTCGCCCGCCGGGCCGAGGACCTGGGCTACGGTCGGGTGACCATGGGCGAGCACATCATGGACGGCAACCCGCCGCGGCCGACCCTGCTAAACCTGCCGGCCATGGCCGCCGCCGCCGGAGCCACGACCAACCTGAGGGTGATGACCGGCATCGTTGTCGCGCCTCTGTACGATCCGGTGATCCTGGCCAAGATGGTGGCCAGCGTGGACCAGGTGTCGGGCGGCCGCTTGGACTTCGGCATCGGCATCAGCGGTCAGCGCGGCACCAAGATCGAGTTCGATGCCGTGGGCGTTGATGTCCACACCAGGGGCAAGCGCACCGACGAGATACTCCAGGTGATGAAGCGGCTCTGGACCGAAGAGCACGTGTCCCACCACGGCGATTTCTTTCATTTCGACGACGTTACACTGCTGCCCTTCCCGGCCCAAAAACCGTATCCGGCCATCTGGGTATCGGGCCGCAGCGAAGCGGCAATGCGGAGGGCTGGAGTTATGGGCGACGGCTGGTATCCCTATCTGTTCAGCGTGCGCCGCGTCAAAGCCAGCAACGACATGGTGCGCCAGTACGCCGCCGAGGCCGGGCGCGACCTGACCAGGTTCCATTGGGGCCTGAACCAGCCAACTGCCATCTCTTCCGATGCATCAGAGGCCCTGGCACTAGCGGTCTCCAACGTCGGGGAACGCTACGTCACCCCGGAGCGGAGCGCCGAGAGCATTGCCCGGTCGCTCTGCATCGCCGGGACGCCCGAGGACTGCATCAAGGCTGTCGAAGACCGTATCGACGCTGGAGTTGAGCACATCAATCTGGGGTTCCTGGCCTCCGAGCCGGACTCTTTTTTCAGCCAGATGGAGATGTTTGCCTCCCACGTCATGCCACAATTCCAAGCATAGGAGAATAACCATGCCGGACTCGATCTCTTTAAAAATAGAAACCAACATCGCCGTCGCCATGCGAGACGGCGTCACCCTCTATGCCGACATCTACCGGCCCGAGGGCAATGGGCCGTTCCCGACCATCCTGCAGCGCACGCCCTACGACAAGACCAATGCTTTGAGCGCCTCCATGTTGGATCCCATCAGGTCGGCCAAGGCTGGGTTCGCGGTGGTGATCCAAGACACCCGTGGACGGCATGCGTCGGAGGGTGAGTTCTACGCCTTCGTGGATGACATCGGCGACGGCTATGACACCGTGGAGTGGGCCGCCGCCCAACCGTGGTCCAACGGCAAGGTCGGCATGTACGGAGCGTCTTACGTGGGAGCCACCCAATGGCTGGCGGCCACGTCTCGGCCGCCCCATCTGGTGGCCCTCGCGCCCACCGTCACCGCCTCCAATTACCACGACGGCTGGACCTACCAAGGCGGGGCATTCGAATTGGGCTTCAATATGTCTTGGACGCTGCTCCAGTTGACCTTGGCCAATTTCGAGAATGTTTCCAGCGTGCAAAATGTGCCTAGAGAACGGCGCGGGGAGTTGATCAGGGTCGTGGACAACATGACCGAAGGTTTTGAACACCTGCCCACCAAAGACTTCCCCGGCCTGGACTCGGGAATGGCTAAGTACTACTACGACTGGCTGGCCCACCCCGACTTCGACGACTACTGGAAGAAGCTCTGCATCGAAGGCCACCACTCGGAGATCGACGTCCCTGCGATGCACCTGGGCGGCTGGTACGACATCTTTTTGGGCGGCACCATCCGCAACTATCTAGGCATGAAGGAGTCCGGGGCCAATGAGACGGCCCGCGGCGGACAAAAACTGATCATCGGCCCGTGGGCTCACGGCGCACGCGGCTCGACGATGGCGGGCAGACATTATTTCGGGATCATGGCCGACCCAGCAGCCACCGACATCGACGGCATGCACCTGCGCTGGTTCGACCACTGGCTTAATGATGGCAAAAATGGGATCACCGAAGAAGCGCCGGTGCGCATCTTCGTCATGGGCGACGACCAGTGGCGGGACGAGCAGGAATGGCCGCTGGCCAGGGCCATCGAGACCAAGTACTACCTCCACAGCGGCGGCAAGGCCAACTCCAAGAACGGCGACGGCAGTCTCGAAATAGACAGCCCCCAGTCGGAGCCGCCGGACGTGTTCTTGTATAACCCGGCCGATCCGGTGCCCACCGCCGGCGGCGCGCTCTGCTGCAACCCCTACTACGCGGCCAACGGCGCCTACGACCAAAACGAGGTGGAGGAGCGCCAGGACGTGTTGGTCTACTCCACGCCCCCATTGGAGCGCGACATGGAGGTCACTGGGCCAGTGACAGTGACGCTGTGGGCGTCGACCTCAGCCACTGACACCGATTTTACCGCCAAGTTGGTTGATGTCTGCGAAAATGGCTGCGCCCGAAACCTGACCGACGGCATAATCAGGGCGCGCTATCGCGATTCCATGTCCAACCCCACTATGTTGGAGCCGGGCCGGCCCTACTGCTACGACATTGACCTCTGGGCCACCAGCAACGTGTTCAAGGCCGGACACCAGATACGCCTAGAGATATCCAGCAGTAATTTCCCGCGGTTCGACCGCAACACCAACACCGGGAACATCATCGCCGAGGACACGGAGCTGCGGCCGGCACTCCAGACCATATTCCACGACGGCCAGCAGGCGTCTTACGTCAGCGTGGCCATCGTGCCCCGGTAATCAACCTAGATAAGGGGAAAGAATGCCTGAAGAAACCTCGGAAGAATGGGAGGCCAGAGAAACGGCCTCGGGCGACCCGTTGCGGGAGTGGTATTCCAAGGAGATCTGGGGCAAACGGGCCACTGGGGACGATGCCCTTTTCGAGGTGATGAGCCTGCAGGTGTTTCAGGCCGGACTTACCTGGCGGATGGTGCTCTCACGCCGAGACAGTTTCAGGGCCGCTTTCGCCGACTGGAACATAGAAACCGTGGCCGCCATGGGCCCAGCCGACCTGGAGCGGCTGAGGGAGGACCCGGGGATAATCCGTAACCGGCAGAAGATTCAGGCGGTGATCGCCAATGCTGGGATCACCCAGCACATCCAAGAAGAACACGGCGGCTTCTGCAAATGGTTCTACGACCTGCTAGAAGGGACGGACTACCCGTCGCTTCAGAAAGAACTGCGCTCCACATTCAAGTTCATGGGGCCAGAGATATCCCGGATGTGGCTGATGGCATCGGGCCGAATCACCCGCCAAGAAGGCGACAAATACGCCCCTACGGCCAGCTGAATCATTAGCGCGATCAAACATGTAAGATTGCTCACATTCCGGTGATTCGGCTCGCATTTAACGCTGTTTAATGCCTATGCTTGGTTGATGACCGCCGGGTCAGCAGGCACGAAGTGGGCCACATCTTTAGGCTGCAACACGCCCGCGCCGGCGGGGGCCGGTTGCTCTTCTCCGGCACCAATGGCATGACCCTTACCCAGGAGGAGATCACCCTGGCCCGGTATGTGGCCGGACAGTTACTAAAGGCCAGGAATTGAGCCTTTTGCATTAGGGCTGACGGTCACATCTAGCAGGAAGATACCGGGCTCGTTGGTGTTGGAATCGCTCTTGAAGAATGCCACCAGGTCTTGCTCGCCGTCACCGTCGCCGGCTGCGTATAAGCGGAGCCTGAACTAGGCGACCGGTGGGAGTCGTCCAAGGAACTCTGGACCGCTGCGGAGATTTCGCATGTGATCGGTTCGCCGGCTGCCTCGGCCAAAGTGCACGCCGCGCCTCCCGCCACCGGGCCTACATTCCAGAGTTGAGACGAGAACCCATCGAAACGGAATTCCTCAGCCCTCAAGGGGCCCAAGTCTTGGAACGGCGTGCGTATGACGGTGGCATTGGCAGCGCTCAACACAGCCGACTCGACTTTCCCAGGGGGCATCCCACTGAGATCGAAGGCCAGGAAAATCTGGACACCGTCGCCGTCAGGAAAGTTGCGGTTCAGGTTGTCGCCGGCGAAGAGGCCAGTGCCTGAACCCTGAAATCCCCCGGGAGTGTGGCTTTCCATAGAGCCGCCGTGGTTCTCCAATGTGAGACTGACCGGCTGGCCGTCATTGGCGAAAGTGGGAATGCTGGTAGTCCCAGCAGGAGGTTCGGTGGGCGAGCCGCCGCCGCAGGCAGCGAGCAAGACCAGACCGATGATCGCCAGTAGGGGAGCGAAATGTAAGAAACTCGTCATATCGGGACATTTGATTCCCCGTCCCGCCTGAAGGATGCACAGGTTTCCGCTTTGCCGTTGGTTACTCCGCCAGCACAAATTCCCCGGCTTTGCCGCTGGTTACTCCGCCGGTACGAATTTCATCGAAATGGAGTTGATGCAGTGGCGGGCGTTGGTAGGGGTAAAACCTTCTCCCATGAAGACGTGGCCCAGGTGTCCGCCGCAGTTGGCGCACTCAACCTCGACCCGGTGGCCGTCGGGGTCGGGAAGGTGCTTCACCGCGCCCTCTACCTCTTTGTCGAAGGCCGGCCAGCCGCAACGAGCGTCGAATTTGTCGGCGGAGCTGTAAAGTTCGGCGTTGCACTTGCGGCAGATATAGGAGCCAGTCTCATAGAAGTCGTCATATTCCCCGGTGAAAGGCCGTTCGGTGCCCTTGTACTCAATTATGTACTTCTCTTCAGCCGTTAGAGGGTTATAGCTTTGGTTGGTCATATCAACTCTTTCTCGTTCTGAATCGCGGGGCTTAAATCGCCTGGTCCAAGTTGGCCGTATCTCATGAGATTCTACGCCTCCGGTCCCTCATCTGGTCAAGTTCGGCCCCGACCCATCGTCAGTGTCACGCGCCGCACTTCTTCGCTGGCATCACTGATGGCGTATTCTATGTGGAGTTGGCCTTCCTCCTGATCATGGAGGATGATGCAACTGGCCTCGGCGTCAACCGCCGTCTCTGACTCCTGTATGATCAGGATCAGAAGTTGGTCCATATCATGGATCGAACTGATGAACCGATTCACCGGGTAGAAGGTCTGGATCTGCAGGTCCAGCAATGCCTCGTGCCGCGCGACTTCTGTGCTGTCTACCATAGGCGATATTCTCGATCGCCCCAACCTACCTATTTCGGTTGATTGGGGAGCACACATGATTTGTGGATTTTTTATACTGGTAAAGTAGCAAAATATCGGCAGTCTCTCAAATCGGCCCTCCGAGACAGCCGGTGCGGGCAAGCTCACAGCTTGTGATATTCTCCTCGCACTACTTTGCCGCGCGGGGGACAAAACTAAATACGTATCAGGTGGGTTCATCAGGTCAACAATGGTCACAGTCACAGACAAAGAAACCGAGCGGTCCCAAGGCACCGGCGGACGTTATTGCGAGGGGTGCCCGAGGTGCACCGACGAAGATGCCGGGTTCTGCAAACAGAGACATCCGCAGCATAACAACCTGCACCCGGTCTGCCGGAAATGCGGCCACTGTGTTCTTAGAGGCAGTCATTCTGACGACACTTCAGACCTGCAGTAGGCCTCGAGAAATCCCTTGGACTGGACCGTCTACATCCTGCGGTGCGCCGACGGCACGCTGTACACCGGCATCTCCAACGACCTGGAGCGCCGAATAGCTGAACACGAGGCTGGGCACGGCGCGAAGTACACCAAAGGCCGTGGCCCATTTCAACTCGTGTACCAAGAGAGTTGCGAGGACCGGGGTCTTGCCTCAAAGCGGGAGAACGAGATCAAATCGTTGGACCGGCAAGCGAAGCTTGCGTTCGTTGCGCAAACGCCGATTCCTCTTAGAAAACCCCCTCTATAATCGCCCGATTGGCTATGCCCGCTTGAACTTAACAGTTCGGTTGTTACCCTGAAGTTAAGGGAACAAGCCATTGTGAAGTAAGCGCATGACCAACGTGTTGATCGACGAGGACGACGCAGACATCAGAAACTTACCGGGTGACCAATTACAGGACCAAGGCTGCCATGTTTGACGAGCCAGTAACGGCGATAACGCCTTGCTCCGTCTCAGTGACGAGATACCCGACTTGATCTTCGTCGATACCATGATGCCAGTGATGGATGGAATAGGCCTGATCGCTGAGCTACAAAAAAACCGAAGAACCAAAGATATCCCAGTAGTGCTGATTACCGCCGTCAGCACCCCTGACGTCACGCTGTGGGCGATCGAATCGGGGGGGCACTGCCTGACCAAACCCTCGGAGCAGGGAGAACTCGACTACGTGGTCGAACAAGCCATCGGGTTAAAGAACGGCGAACAGGATGTCCCCGCGTCCCGGTAGTAAAACTTGGCAGCAGTGAACTTCGAAAAGTCCCCGGCCAATTCAGCGTGGTAGGGGACGTTTTGTGCCTTAAACGCCCCTGGCTCGCCCTCTGCTTGCACTTAACACGGATGTTGCTAACCAGAATCTAGGGGAAGAAACGCGATGGAGGTCCGTAGATGGTCTACGCACTGGTTGTCGAGGACGAAGAAGACATCAGAAACCCATTGGTTGAACAGTTACAGGACAAAGGCTGCATAGTTAAGAAAGCCGACAACGGCGCTGTTGCCCTAAAGCGGGCCGCCGAGCAAACCCTGGACATCATCTTCGTAGACGTCAATATGCCGGTAATGGACGGTTTCTTTTTTTATCTCGGAGTTGCAACAACACCCGGACACATTCGAGATTTTCATAGTGGTGGTTACGGCCATCGATTTTCCGGAAGTGAAGGACCGGGCCGATGCGTTGGGGGTAAAGCTAGTCTTGAACAAGCCTTGGTTGCAGCACGCATTGGACCTTATGATCGTTCAGGCCGCGATTCAGTTGAACGTCAAATGGGAGATTCCCGCCTCCGCAAGTTTAGAGTAAACGATCTTGACGGCCTGTTATTGGCAGCGTCAGGATCTTAGCCGAAGCGTTCCGGCGTCAGTGAGATGGACCCGCGTTCCATGGGTGTGCGCAAGGTCCAGGTAGATCAGGCGGTAGCCCATGAAATTGGTGATAGGTTCATCGGTAGCGAACCGGTAACCCCAGCTTCGGTAGTCGTCTATCACCCGGTCCAGGTCCTCCACGGTGTAGCCCACATGGTGCAGCAGCGGCGCCGCCTCCCCTTGCAGCGCGGCCGGGTCCTCCGGTTGGATGAACTCAACCTCCACATCTCCCACCTGAACGAACCCCACTTCACCAAGTCCCGGCACCACTCCACGTCCGGTCTCTCTTCCGCCAAATGTTTCGGCGTAGGACTGGACGGCGGCGCCCAACTCCGGTACTAGATAACTGGCGTGGTGAAAGTTTGTGAACATACGACGCTCCTGATTTGGGGTTGAACGATTGATGCTAGATGTTGCCCGTGGAGTGGACCTCTTGCCCACCAACCATGGTCAACACCGAGTGCAGTCCAGAGATATTGTCTTCGGGCACCGTCAGGTAGTCGTCGGACAGGACCGCCAGGTCGGCCAGCTTGCCCGCCTCCAAAGACCCTCGGCGTTCCTCCTCAAATGAGAAGTAGGCCCCACCCATGGTGATTGCCTTCAACGCTTCCATCCGGGTGAGAATCTGCCTCGGGCCAAGCACTTCGTGGGTCATGCGCTCCTGCCTGGCGACCGCAGCCCAGATCGTGGGGAATGGACTGTATGGCTTGTTGTCGGTGCCCAGGCCAAACCGCACGCCCTGTTCCAGGTAATCGCGGTGGGTAACAGCCGTATCCGCCGCCTCGGCTCTGCCCACGTATTGGCGGCCTCGCAGCCACAGGTGGGTCAAGGGAATGGTCTCGACGATCAGGCCCAGTTCCCGGATCACCTTCAACTGCTCTGGAGATGTCTCGACCACGTGGCCGATCATCCACCGCTGGCCGCTGATCGGAATCTCCCGGTGGACATCTTGGAAGACATCCAGCACCTCTTCCAAACAGTCAGCCACGATGGTATTGACTCGTAAATTGTGCTGGGCCGCCAGTTTGACCAGCCGTTTGAAAGTCGCAGGAGGATTGTAGCTTTGCGCGAAACCTGCCCAGCCGGTGAAGGGAAGTTCGGCGGTCCGGGCGCGGGCGGTGTACCTACTGCCGCGGTAGTGAATGTAGTAGCCACTGATGCGGAGCATGTCATCGCCGAAACCCTGGCCCGAGGCCGAATGCGCCCATCGTTCCATCTCTTTGTCCGCTTCGGCTACGGATTTCCATGCGGGGCTCAGCGTAAGGTGGGCCCTAACGGTCATCTCGTTGGCGTCCCAGACTTCTTTGTACACCCGCAAGACCTCGGGGGCGACGCCATGCCCCTCATAGGTGCCGGTCGTTCCAACGGCGTTGTAGAGCCGCATTGACTCCTTCAATGCGGCCAAACGTTGTTGGTGGGTAAACCGAGGTACGACCTTCATCAGGGTGAACTCGACAGACGGGAACCTCCCAATGTCCACCAAGATGCCCGTCGGTTCGCCGGTATCGTCATGCTCGATGGTCACACTGGAATCGGGCGACTGGGTGTTCCGGTCTATGCCGGCGAGTTGCAACGCCAGACTGTTGGCGATGGCCACCGATGGCGGGACGTTCCAGGGCGTCCAGGTGCCCCGGATATACACAGGGTTGTTTGGCGATACTTTGTCGAGGTCCCACCGGTTGGGGAAGCGCCCTTCCTGAAGGCTGGCCGGCATATCCGCGTAGTTGGGCGGATCGCCCACCGGCATGGTGGTCACCCATTCGCCGGGGCGCTTTTGGGCCACCTGTTGCTTGATGAGGCCAAGTATCTCCGGAATGGAAGTTGCGCCCCCAAGGGAAGGGAAGATTCTCTTGAGGCCCTCGCGGTCCATGTGTGCGTGGATATCGATGATGCCGGGGATGACCGTGCGTCCCCTAAGATCGATGGTCTTGGTGCTTGGACCGCCCAAGGCCAGTACATCCTGATCAGTGCCGACGGCTTGAACAGATTCACCTTTTATAGCCACCGCCTGTTCGATGCTGTCGTTGGTTGAAACGGTGAGCACCTTGCCCCCATGCAAGATGATGTCTGCTTTATCAGATTTTTGTTGTCGCACGGCCACCTTCCGAATTCTGGGTAAAAATTATTGACAATATTGACGGACGGGGGCTCCGGTTGCAAACAGTGTTCGGCCTGGGTGACATCACAACAAAAGACCCAGACCTCATCAAAGTGGTCTGGGCTTTTTCATGCCTAAAACTGGCGGAGGGAGTGGGATTCGAACCCACGATGAGGTTGCCCCCATAACGGTTTTCAAGACCGTCGCTTTCGTCCGCTCAGCCATCCCTCCGTTGAGCGCGGACTCCAGTCTCGCGGCCGGTGGTCCAATCATATATTGTAACCGCTACTGGGTTGGCTTTAAAGGTATCTAAATTTTCTGCCTGGAAGCTCGGAGAAACCGGCCCATATGGGCGGCTTCTGCAGGCTGTCGCCACGCTTGTTTTGGCTTGACACCCCTATAGGGCGATGCTAAAATCAGGCACGATTTGAGGGCGGGGTTTTATGTAATTCTGCACCCGGTTTTCAATCGTTTTCTCCCCGTAAATAGCTGTGATTGTTTTTGCGGAGACCGCCCCGGCGGACCCGTCTGGATACCCTGAAGGAAGGTGGACCCATGCCCCCAGAGATCATCAAAGGACTCAAGGATGTCTATTTCGACACGACCGAGTCCAGCTTTATTGACGGCATAGAAGGCAAGCTGCTCTACCGCGGCTATAACATCCACGACCTGGCCGAGAAGTCGACCTTCGAGGAAGTGGTCTATCTTCTGCTCTATGGCGACCTCCCGAACAAGAAGCAACTCGCCGATTTCGACAGCGTGCTCCGGGCCAACCGGATCATCCCCAACGAGGTGATTCAAGTCTTGGACCTGGTCAAGGCCTGCCACCCCATGGACGCGCTCCGGACCGGCATCTCGGCCCTCAGCGCCTTTGATGACGAAGTGACCGACAACTCGGTTGAAGCCACCATTCGCAAGGGCATCCGCCTCACGGCCATGGGGCCGACCATCGTCGCAGCCCACCACCGCCTGAGGAACGGCCTCGAGCCCGTGGCGCCCAACCCGGACCTGAGCCATGCCGGGAACTTCCTTTACATGCTATTTGACGAACTCCCCGACCAGGAGACCACCGATCTGCTGGACGTGGACTTTATCCTCCATGCGGAGCACGGCCCCAACGCGTCGGCATTCGCCGCCAGGGTGACTGCCTCCACGGTCTCAGACCTCCACTCTGCCGTCGTCACCGGCGTAGGCACCCTGAAGGGCCCCGCCCACGGTGGGGCAGCCGAAGAAGTCATGAAGATGGCTTTGGACATCGGCAATCCAGAGAACGCCGCCGAGTACGCCAGCAACCTGCTGGACAACGGCGACCGCATCATGGGGTTCGGCCACCGGGTCTACCGCGCCGAAGACCCCCGTGCCCGTCACCTGCGCGAGAGGTCCAAAGTACTGGGTGAGAAAAGCGGCCACCCGGAGTGGTTCCAGATCTTGCAGCATCTGGAAGAAGAGACCATGCAGCCCTACCGCTCCAAAGGGATCTGCGTGAACGTGGACTTCTTCGCCGGGTCGATCTACTACCTGCTGGGGATTCCAGATGACCTGTTCATCTCGATCTTCGCCCTGGGGCGCATCCCTGGATGGACGCTTCAGTGTGTGGAGCAGTACAAGGACAACATGCTGCTCAGGCCGCTCACCGAGTACATCGGAGAGATGGACCTTGAGTACACATCGATAGACGACCGGTCCTAGACCGGCCACACCTGGCAAGCAACAAGCGAAAGGGGCCAAAACGGCCCCTTTTGTCTTTGCCCAGCGACCCACCAACCGATGAGTGCAGAATCAGAAGTAAGACAGCGGATCCAGAGTCGCGGCAAGATTACCTTTGCCGAGTTCATGGACGTTGCCCTCTATTGGCCCCACGGCGGCTATTACACCGCCCGGGAGCCCGTCGGAGCCCAAGGCGACTACTACACCAGCCCGGCAATGCATCCGTTCTTCGGAGCACTTCTATCGGTCCAACTCTTCCAGATGTGGCGCGAAATGGACCGTCCCTCTCCATTCACCGTGTTTGAGCTAGGCGCCGGCAATGGACTGCTATGCCGGGACATCTGCTCTTATGCAGCCGGACTTCCCGATGGATTCGCCGTGGCCTTGCGTTACGTCTGCTTGGACCGCAGGGCCGCCGGGCCAGTTGAGTCCGGGGCATTGGGGGCTAGTCGTGTTCTGGCCAATGGACTGCCTTTCAAAAACTTGACCGGCTGCGTCTTGTCCAACGAATACCTGGATGCCTTTCCGGTGCACCCGGTCGTCATGACCAGCGACGGCCTGCAAGAGGTCTACGTCGGCTTGAACGGTGATGAGTTGGTGGAGCTGTACGGCGAGCTGTCACAGCCGGGGCTAGCTGGGCGCTTGGATGACCTAGGGATAGAACTCGCACCAGGCCAGACCGCCGAGATCAACCTGGCACTGGAGCCACGGCTGATTGAGATAGCGGCGGCGCTGAAACGGGGGTTTGTCCTGACCGTCGACTACGGCCGCACCGCCCAAGACCTCTACGACCCTGAAGC
>Ga0207990_1000914_pt1 | contig 16162 bp, 12 predicted proteins | sample ETNtaG_8_FD_185780 | JGI IMG/M metagenome (GOLD analysis project Ga0207990, IMG submission 185780) | Marine microbial and viral communities from oxygen minimum zone, Eastern Pacific Ocean - ETNP201406SV75 (SPAdes) (version 2) | ecosystem: Environmental > Aquatic > Marine > Oceanic ...
CTTGAAGTAAAATATTGCAACTGCCTGTTATAGCTCCATTACTATTTAGTAAAATCCATGATAAATTTGCCCTTGAATTCTCCGCCTAAACGCATTTTCAAACCACCGACTGGAGTATAAATATTTCCTTTAATACGTGCATTACCTAAAACTTCTACCAGCTTACCAGCTTTTAGATTACCCTCAACCCAACCATCGACCTCGATCACGGGTGCTTTTATTTCTCCCATCACTCTTCCTAGTCTTCCAACTACGACAGATTGGCTACTTGATACATTTCCAACAAAGGTGGCATCAATACGAAGACTGTCATTGGTTTCGAGATTCCCATCCATTCGTACATCAGACCCCAAAAAGCCTTTAACTGACTTCATTCTTAACCCTTTTTTTAAAAATCTTATTGACTGCGTCTTTGCGTGATTGCAATGTGACCGTTATTTTCTCTCTTAAACCTGTTACTTTCCAAGCTTTATATCTGCATGAATGGTGCCTGTATTTTTATACAGCAAAGCATTTCGGGTGAGCCTGAAAACAGAGTTTAACAGCCCTTGCTGATTTAAGATCAATGTAAATATTTTTTGAATTAAATTTAACATATTTTGCTGGATAATGTTCAACTAAGCCACTTTTCAATACGCTCAGCTGCATCCGCCAATTTTGGAAACAGGTTTGGAAACATTTCCGGAGTGAGCTGATTTTCCTCTGGGAAATTATTAAGCAACTGTGCTCCATCATAATCTACACTTGCAACACGGACTACTAAAAAGTCGTTCGGCATATAAAAATCTGATCCCGGAAGCAATGCAACACCTGTCTCTTCCAATAGACGTCTGCTCAATTTTTCACTCGTAGTGATTCCGCGGGAACTAAGTTTATCTTTATAATTTTCAAAGTCAGGAAATAGATAAAAAGCTCCTTGAGGTTTTGGACAATTCAAGCCAATATCTGTGAATCGCTGATGTAAAAAATGACCTGCTGCACAATGAATATCACGGCAGCGCTCAACATGTTTCCTCACCGCTTCATAATTTTCAAATCCAGAAAGTGCTCCGTACTGTACTGGGGCACTAACGCAACTGAAAGTTTCACTCACAAATGCAGATAATGGCGGTACTATTTTAGCTAATTCATCCGGAATCATCGCAAAACCAAGACGCCAACCTCCGGCAGAAAAGGCTTTTGAAACACCACTTGTTGTAATTGTTCCTTCAGGATAATATTTGGCAATTCCCTCAAAGGGTTGTTCACCAAAATTAGTCAGCGCATAAATTTCATCCGAAATTACAATTATTCCATGCTTCCGGCATACTTCAGCCAAATCCTTTAATTCCTCCGGAGTATGTACACTTCCTGTTGGATTGCTAGGATTATTAAGTATTAATAATTTTTGCGGAAAACTCAGACCGGAACATGTTTTTTCCAATTCTTCTGCCTGTAACCGATATCCTTTTTTTCGGTCAGTTGGAATTGGAATGAATGTTTTTGAGCGAATTTTTGCCTGCGGCCCATAACTGACCCAACTCGGAGCGGGAACCATGAGGGGGCCCTCCAATAAATAAACTAGTTGGAATATCAGTTCCTTACTTCCCGGGCCAATAAATATTTTTTCAAATGAGTAGTTATAGCCAAATTCACTTTTAAAAAATCCTGCAACTGCCTTCCTTAATTCCGGTAATCCATATCCGGAAATATATTGTTTGCGGTAAGCGTTTTCCTGTAAAGCAATTCGCATTGGTTCTGGTACCGGAAATGGTGATTCGCCAAAACCCAAGTGACAGATGTTTTGCCCTTCACTGCGTAACTTTAAGGCAAGCTGGTTAATGAATAAAGTGGCAGATTCTTTTAAACTGCCGATTTGATTGTTAATAACTGGCTGCATTAGAGCATTAATAATTTTGGTTAAGTGAGTCAGTATAGATTAGTGTGAATCCAGGAGATCAAAAAGTATTCGTCGAACCATAAATTGATTATAATCCGGATTCTACTTATCCAAGATCCCGGTAATCAACGACGATGGATTCCCACAGTGAAGAAGCCAAAGTTGATGTGCCGCGCGTGTAACTCCCACATACAACAATTGTCGAGATCGTATGTCCGGTCCATATGTTGAAGCATCTGCATCTGCGATGATGACTGAGTCGAATTCCAGGCCTTTTGTCTGGGTGATATCTGTAACTTCAATACCAGGTGTGAATGTAAACTCTTGATCTCTGATTAAACGCAATTGAGAAAGATCTGTGCGCTGCAAACCATCAAACAGCTTCTCTGCAGATTCCTGAGTTCGTGTCAAGACGGCTACACTGGCCAGTGGTTCGCGAATAGACAGGTCTTTCAATGTATCTGCAAGGAATGCCACCATTGAACCACGTTCCTTGAAACGGAAAACATCAACCGGAGCACCATGCCGTGTTGAGTGCCAAACTGTATTTACGCTATGTTCGGCAATAACTTTTTTTGCAACTGTCATTATTTCATGAGTAGAACGGTAACCAATTTTTAAAGGAGCCAAGGCAGTCACACCTGGTTTTGAACCATCGGGTAATGTCAAATGGCCCAGTGACTCTTCCCAGGTTTCATGTTTACGTCCAACCATAATACGCTGATCCAAATCTCCTGCCAATGTAACACTGGGAAGATTTTCCGGAGTTAAACTGACTAATAGCTGAAACTCAAGTGAACCAAAATCCTGAGCCTCATCGAGCATCAAATGCGTATATTGGAGAAGCTTGCCGTTTTTACGATTCAAAGGTCCCAACAGCAGTTGATATAGTAAAAGCAAGAGTGTATCATCTTCTTCATCAAGCGAGGATTTTTCATCTGTGAAATTCAAATCTTCGTTAAAGAAGTCTTCCGTTTGTTCGGTCAACGAAACCAGATCTGACTCTACAATTTCTTTTGATTCCTGACGCTTTTGATATTGTCTGACTGCCCAAGACCAAACCCCGGTGAGTTGAGATTCATTAAATTCACCAGGTGCAAGTCTCTCAACTGTCTCAAATAACAATTCTCGGTTGACTAGACAATCATTCCAAATTTGAGTAGTTAATAAATGTGGGGAATCCATCAGCTCAGGGAATACTTGTTCTAATGCATTATGGAGTTGTTTTTCCATTCTGGCACTGGGAAACTGTGGAACACCTTGAATTGTTTCTTCACCTTTTGACCAACCTGCCAAATTCTGCAGGCGTGGAATCAGAGCTGTATCAGACATTGCATCCCAAGCCTTGAGCAAAATTTCCAATCCCTCGACTTTGGCTAGTTTATCCTCAAACAGTTCGCGGAACTTTGTTGTCCGGTTTTGTATTTCTTCACGGTAGTATTTCAACCACAACGGATGACGCTTAAGTTCGATCACATCCATTGGAGTGTTTTCAGCATAATGAACGGGTAATTCGGGCAGCATACGGAAGCGCAGTCCGGACGACCATTTATGATAAGTACGTGGTCTTGCGCCATGAACACCCAATGCAGGCAAGACCCTGGACATATAGTTTGCCAAAGCCGGTCCGAAAACAATCGGCAGGACAGTTTTTGGTTTAAAGTATTGAGGCTTTTTTGACATCAAATATGCCAGTCTATGAAGGGCAACGGTGGTTTTTCCAGAACCGGCACCTCCCTGTATCAGAACAATCCCGTATTCAGAATGTGTTATTACTTCGAATTGCTCGGGATCCACCAGCGCAGTAATTTGCCGCAGATGCTTGTCCACCCTGTAACCGGAAAAATTAAGGTCTGTTGTTTTTCCATTGCTGCTTATATATTTGTCAGGTGGTAGTAGTTCATCCAGCGTTTTGTCCTGGCCGCTTTCAAGCTGAGGTGCTTTATGACTGACCAGGTGCCATTTATTATGTTTATCTGGCTCTGTAGATAAGTCTTCAAGTACACCTCCAGGCCAGTTTATTCGCATAAGAATGCCGTTTTCAATCAGCAGCATTCTTCTCGTTATCAACTCACCTTCCAATTCGCTTTCACCAATATCTTCGACGTATTCATCGCCTTCATGATAGCGGTAAAAAATCTGACTAACTGGGGCGTTTTTCCAATCAACAATTGGACAGGGTAAGTGTGTGGAAAAGCAATTCTGATTTCCTATCAGCAAATCCCGTTCACGTTTGTTTTCACGCAAACGGATATGTGCAAAATATGGAACATCCTGGTTAAAGCCAAAAGCAGCATTGTGTGAATCCTGTTGACTGTGAAGTAATACCATCCTTTCCATTTGCGCCATAACCGCAGGCACATCTTCGGGCAAAGTATCTGCAAGGGAATCCCGCAACTCAATGATATTATCCAAATGCAGGTTACTTATATTCCTTTCTTTATCTTCAGCAGCAAGCATAAGCAGCCCTTGTTTTACAAGGAGCAGAAGTTGTTGTTCTTCCTCCAAAACCTTTGCTTGCTCCGAAGATAAATTCTTATTTTTTTTCATTTTTTCCACTACTCGCTTACTCTCAGAATTTTGGCACCCAGAGCATTAAGCCGTTTGTCAATTGTTTCATATCCACGGTCAATCTGGTCAATATTATGAATTTCCGTAATCCCTTTTGCACCAAGTGCTGCAATCAATAAAGCCATTCCTGCCCGAATATCCGGAGAAGAAACCCTTGCCCCTTTGAGTGGCGTAGGTCCTGAAATAACTGCTCGATGCGGATCACACAGAATAATTTGTGCTCCCATTTCTATCAGCTTGTCTACCCAAAACAAACGGCTTTCAAACATTTTTTCAAAAATCAAAACCGCACCGGAACATTGTGTGGCAACTACTGTCATAATACTGGTTAAATCTGCTGGAAACCCCGGCCAGGGTGCATCATCAATTTTTGGGATTCCTCCACTTGGATCCTTCCTGACGATGAGTTTTTGTTTTTTTGGTATAAGCAAATCGTCGCCCTCAACCTGAATTTCTACTCCCAGTTTTTCAAACATTAGTTGAGTCATACGTAAATATTGCACTCCGGCATTCCTGATGCGCAATTCACTTCCAGTAACAGCGGCCAATCCAATGAAAGAACCAACTTCAGTGTGATCCGGCTGAATCGTGTACTCTCCTCCACTCAATCCGGATACGCCTTCAATGACCAGTAAATTACTTCCTATACCTTCAATATTTGCTCCCAGCAACTTCAGGAAATGACACAGTCCCTGAACATGTGGTTCACAAGCCGCATTGTAAATATTTGTTTTTCCCTGTGCTGTAACTGCAGCCATGACCGCATTTTCTGTAGCCATGACGCTGGCCTCATCAAGATAAATTTGTGTTCCTTTTAAACCAGAGGTCTGCATCTGATAAAACCCATTTTCATTTAGATCAATTCTGGCACCAAGCTTTTCCAGTGCCGAAAGATGGGTTTGCACAGGTCGTAAACCAATTCTGTCTCCCCCTGGAGCAGGCAAAACAATTGATTTCTTGCGGGCAAGAAGAGGCCCTGCAAGGAGGAATGATCCACGAATCCTAGAGGCCTGAGTTGAATCAGGATTGGCAGATTTAAGATTACCGGAATCAAAACTAAATGAATGTTTATCAATTTTCTTTACTTCTACACCTAGACTTTCCAACAGTCCACGCATAATAGTGATGTCAAGAATGTCTGGAACGTTATGTAAAATAACAGGTTCTTGTGCCAGTAAAGTTGCAGCAAGAACAGGCAGAGCCTCGTTTTTGTTGCCTGAAGGAGTGATGCTTCCAGAGAGAGGAATTCCACCATGCACTACAAATTTTTCCATTTAAATTTATTTAAATATTAAGAATTTTAAAGTCTTTTAATGTTTTGATTGAACGTCCAGAAAGTCAGCTATTAACAGTCCACGTAAGATACGCAGAATAAGGTACATACTATTATTTGTTAAAACTCCTTTGTTAAAAATCCAAACCTCGAACAGTTATCTCATTTCTGTGTAGTCACTTCCTAAGTGATGTCGTAAACGCTCCAAATTACCGGGAATTGCAGTTAGTGTCATTAAAATGCCCTCCTCCTGGTAATCAATGTTGTCCACCCTGCTCAATTCGTAAATATTAGCTAACTTCTGTGAGTGCAGATAATCAAGACGAATTGTCATTGTTTTCATTCGTTCATTAAAAAATAGCAGTATCTGTTTTCTTAATTGTTCAACAAAAGCTGAATTTTTTCCCAATCCGTTTTTTCCTCCATTTTCGCAGGAACCAAATACTGCTTCCGGAAAAGATTTCTCCAAGATCAGTAAACGTGTAGGGGAGATCCGGTCAATTTTGTTAAATACTTTAATAATTGGAATACAGGCTGCGTCCAAATCTTCCAAAACCTCAGAGGTTGTTTGCAAATGTTCTTCGATGTTATCGTCGGCATCAATAACCTGCAGCAGCAGATCTGCATCTCTCACGGTGGCTAATGTGGAACGAAAAGCTGCTATTACTTCATGTGGAAGATTACTGATGAAACCAACGGTATCCGAAAGCAAAACTTTGGGTCGAGAATCCTCTTCTAAAAGACGCGTTGTCGAATCGAGCGTGGCAAACAAACGGTCTTCAACTAACAAACCGGAATTGGTGAGCGCATTCATTATAGTGGATTTTCCGGCATTGGTGTAGCCGATCAAACTCACCTGCAAACAATTGGAGCGCCTTTGCTTCTGAGTGTTGCGTTCCTTTTCTACACGTATTAACTGACTTTTGTAACGAGTAATTCGCTGGCGCAAAAATTGTCTGTCTTTTTCAATCTGCTTTTCACCTGTTCCTCTTGATGCGCCAATTCCTCCTCGTTCCCGGTCAAGGTGTTTCCACAAACCCACTAAACGCGGTAATAAGTATTCAGACTGAGCCAAGCCTATTTGCAGCTTTGCCTCACTGGTACGGGCATTTTTTGCAAAAATATCTAAAATTACCTGGGTACGATCCAGCACTTCGCAGTCCAATAAATTTTCTAAATTTTGCGTTTGTTTAGGACTAAGTGGATTGTCAACAAGTACTGCATCCACCTCATCAATTTGTATTCTGGATTTAATTTCAGTGAGCTTACCCTTTCCAAAATAATATGCTGGATGTATTTGTGTGCGGGCCTGAACGATTTGCCCGGTGACTTCCCCACCGATAGAATATACGAGCGATGAGAGCTCATCCAGTGAACTCTGGACCTCTGAATTTGATCTATGTGGTAACTGCAGCGAAACAAGTAATGCGCGGTCCCAATTTTTAAATAATCTGCTATCGCTCAAATAACCTCAGGATATAGACTAAAGTAGTGTTATATTATCGGGCAAAATTGTAGCATATAATTAGGGTAAATGTACAATGAAATCTTTTACGCGAAATCAACAGAGTTACCAATAATTATGATTAGCATACCATCTACTTAAAAATCAGTGAGAAAGCCCACTAAAATTCTAATGTGTAAAGAATCAGTTGTTAACAAAGATTTCACGCATTTCACGCTTTAGTGTTTTTCCAGCAATATTTCGCGGAAAGTCTTCAAGTACTTGTACATCAGCCACACGCTGAAATTTTGCGTCCACACGTTGATTAATCCAGGTTTTTAAATCCTCTTCAACAACATTTTGCTCTTTATGAAAAATGACAGCGGCAATCGGGATTTCTCCCCATTTTTCATGAGGAATTCCAAATACTGCAACTTCTGAAACCGCCGGATGTTGGATTATTACTTCCTCAATATCTTTGGGATATACATTGACACCTCCGCTGATGATCATGTCTTTAACACGATCCACCAGGAAAAGGAAACCGTCCTCATCCATAAAACCCAAATCTCCGGAATGAAGCCAGCCGTCAACAATAGTTTTTTTTGTTAAATCCGGACGTTTGTAATATCCGGGCATCATCATTGGACCCCGACCACAGATTTCTCCAACCTCATCAGGTTCACATACTTCACCGTTTTCACGCAGAATTCTGATGTCGAAAAATGATGGGGCAGATCCGACAGATCCGACTTTGTGCAGGGCATCGTCACGATCCAATACGGAAAAAAAACCTTCAGTGACACCGTACAATTCGTAAAATATTCCCGGCAGTACTTCATTCAATTTGTGTTTGTATTCCAGAAGCAATGGAGCACCTACGTTCTGAAGCATTTCCAGCGAACCCAGTTTTTCCGGCATAAATTCCGGATGATTGAGCAGGGCCATTATTTGTGCGGGTACCATGACGATGTGCGTTACTTTTTCTTCCTCAATTGTCTTTAAAACTGTTCCTGCATCAAAGCTGTGGTGTAAAATATAAGTTGCTCCCAAATACATCCATGGCATCAAATCCAGCATTGCTCCGTTAAAAACAATCGCTCCGGCATGCAGCACAATGCTTTCCGGAGACATACGCCAGGCTGAGGCGAAATGGGTGCAGTAATTCGCACGGACATAATGAGTATGAATAATCCCTTTAGGCGCACCGGTAGTACCACTTGAATACATGATGTTGTAGATATCACCATCCACTATTTTGGCATCAGGCGGCTCCGTTTCTTCTGCTCCGGAAATAAAATCCGCATAAGACTTAAATCCGGAAACTGTAAGTCCACTGCTGTGCCTTTTGCCGTCACCAACGAGTATCCAATACATATTTTTAATAGCTGGTAAATCTTTTTTTATGCTCTGCAATGTTTCTGCAAAGGATGCATCTGCAAAAACAATCTCTGTATCTGAATCACGTAGCAGTGTCGTTAATCCGGAAGCCTGCAGTAAAGGACTGCCTGGTACAATTACGATTCCGGTTTTGGCTGCAGCCCAGTAAAGCAGCATCAATTCTTCACAGTTTGGCAGAACCGTCGCCATTTTTTGCCCCTTTAGAATGCCGACAGCCAGCAAGGCATTAGCCAGCCTGTTTACACGAATATTAAGTTCGCAGAAGTTTAATCGTTCCTCACCGATAACAAAGGCAAGGTGCTTGGAACGGTAACGGGCATGTCTTGGCAGTAAAGATCCAATGTTCATTTGTTTATTATTTCCTGTGTTAAAAAATTATCTAACAGGTAATTTATAGTGATGTGATAAATAACATAGACTCTTTGCACTTTCAAGTAAAAGCTGGAATTATCAATATGAGGTTTAGTAAACTTGAAAAAAACACTTCTGGACAAGAATCAATACTGCCCTACAAAATGAAAAAGAATAACATACATTTCAAATGTTTCGTAATTCTGCTGTCAATGTTTTTGGCAAGCTGCAGTATTTTGGGAAGTTCACGGGAAAGGGGGATAGCTGCAGTGCAGCCTCCACCAGAAGCTCCTTTGCTGGCAGAAGTGCTGATGCATCTGCAATTAGATTATGTTGAGCCAGACAAACTTGATCCTGAAAGCTTGCTTCAAGGCGCGTTGACAGAACTTGGGCGGATGATTCCGGAAGTAACAGTTGTACCTGAATTGCAGGATAAAACTTTGGGTCCAGTTTTGAACATAAGTTTTAAAACCGAAAAAACTCTCTTACCGGTTTCAAAAATTGCAGGGCTGTATGATTTGCACATTTCCTTGCAAATGCTGATGAAAAAACTTTTAGAAATGAATCCTCAACTGACACAGTTAAAAATAGAGCAGATGTTCGTTCGTGGGATATTGAATCAGTTAGACGCCTATTCTGTTTTGCTGCCGAAGGAAATTTATAATGAATTCAACATCAATATTGGTGGTCAATTTGCCGGAGTTGGTCTGGTTGTTGGAACACGAGATGATCAACTGACTGTAATTGCACCAATGGACGGCAGTCCTGCAGCACTTGCCGGAATGAAGCCGCTTGACAGAATTGTGGCAGTTGACGGAGAAAAAACTGAACACATGACCCTTGATGAAATCCTTCATCGTCTGCGGGGAAATATTGGAACACCTGTTACGCTCAGTGTTTTACGTAAGGGACACGCAAAGGCTTTGCGGTTTGAACTCTTACGTGAAGATATTCAAGTCGAAAGCGTTGAAACACATGATTTGTCAAGCAGCGAACAAACTGTTCGTTACGTTCGTATAAAAAATTTTCAAATTGACACATCCCTCGAACTTAAAAAAAAGCTTGGTTCTTTGAAAATGGTTGATGGAGTGATTTTGGATTTACGCAATAATCCCGGAGGATTGCTGGAAGAAGCAATTCGAGTCAGTGATTTGTTTTTGCCGGGGAAAAAACGCATCGTAAGCACAAAAGGGACTGTCGTTTCATCAGTCCATGACGCAAAACAATTTTTTGCCGCAGAACATTTATTGAACATTCCACTGGTTTTGCTGATAAATCGAGGGAGCGCTTCTGCTGCAGAAATTGTTGCTGCTGCCTTAAAACAAAATAAGCGTGCAATTGTGATTGGCGAACAAAGTTTTGGCAAAGGTACAGTTCAAACACTTTGGGATTTAAAAGACGGTTCAGGACTGAAATTAACCATAGGAGAGTATTTAACACCTTCCGGACGCTCAATTCACAACATAGGTGTGACGCCGAATCTGCTGCTTATACCAGTCACTGTTCCAGAGCTCAAGAATAGTGAAGTAGAGCTTGGCGGTCAGGAAATTATCGCTACCGAAAAACGGTTCGGTCTGCTTTCAGATTTTGATGCAGAAAACAGGGTAAATGATTTAGATGAGCTCAGTATCAGTTATTTGTCACATACTCCAATTCTGAATGAAGATTCTGATATAATTGATAATAATATGAAGATAGAAAAATTAAAAGCAGATATATTTGTCAAAACTGCAGAACAGTTACTATCTCAGTGGAATCCTAAAAATACAAACTCTGTTATTCAGAAAATATCCAGGGAAGTAGAGCAAAAAGAATCTGAAATAATTACAGAAGCACTGTCAAAGCACGGAATTGATTGGAGTTTGAATCCGTTCATAAAATCAGCAACTCCGGAAATGCTTATTTTAACCTGGTCTGCGGAAATGATTTCTACAGATCTTTTACGGGTGAAAGTTAATCTCCGGAATTCTGGTATAATTGACGCGCAACGTTTGATTGCGGTAACACGGGCCAGTAACGGGATTCTAGATAGCCTGGAGTTTCCCCTCGGAAAACTTGTGTCTGAAGAAAATACATCCCGCACAATTGACGTTAAAATTCCTGCGGGAATGATGGAGGAGCAAGAACCGGTAGAAATTCTGCTTTTTGATCATAACTTGAAAAAATTAAAATCAGTACGAAGGCAACTGCATTTTTCACCGAAACGGAATCATTCTTTTTGGTTGAGAATGAAAATATTTGATAATGGGAGGTTTGGCAGTCGTGGTAATGGTGACGGAAGAGTTCAAACCGGAGAAACCGTCGCACTTGAATTTAAAATTGAAAATAAAAGCAAAAGTACTGTTCCTGAATTGTTGCTGAAACTGCGAGGAACTGAGGGTGCATTTAGAATTAATCGAGGAAAACTTTTATTGAAAAATCTAAAACCTCATAAAAAACAAAAAGACTATTTTCTTTTTAAGAGTTTAATGGACTCCGGGACTTTAGGAAAAATCAGCCTGGAGATGGTTGATATTAAATCTGGTACTCCAGGAATTGCCTACCTTTGGAATTTGAACAATATGCTTCCGGAACAGAAACTTGTCACACCGGAGCTACTGGGAGTCAGTTGGCAAGACAAAGATGGAAATTATGTGGAAGCTGAAACTGATTTGAGTTCCTTGATTTTACAGGGGAATGTAAGCAATGTTAATGATGTACGAGATGTTTATGTTTACTTAAATAATAAAAAAGTGTTTTATTCTTTGAACAGAAACTCAGGTCAACAAGACAAAAACACAGAATTCCACTTTCAAACTGAAGTAAATTTGGATACCGGAAATAATCAAATCTCAATATTTTCACGGAGTCGCTCAGGTTTTACCTCTGAACGCAGATTAAGAATATTCCGGAGGCAATGAAGAGTAGAATGTTCAAAAAAACGCTAATGTAACTGAAAAATTAACTGCAACAGTATTTTATCAACGGTAATTTGTGAACTGTACGTCAAAGTCAAAATCCTGTCCCTTGATAGCCTGCATCACTGCCTGCAGGTCATCTTTCTTTTTGCTGCTCACTCTTACAGAATCACTTTGAGTTTGTGGTTGAACTTTTGTTTTGGTTGATTTGATAAATTGATTAATTTTTTTGCACTGATCCTTGGACAAACCTTGTTGGATTAGAATTTCTTTTTTTTGAACTCTGCCGCTGGGTTCAGTTTTTCCGTAAACCAGTGACTTTACAGGTACTGAGCGTTTAATCAGTTTTGTAAGCAAAATGTCGATGGTTGTCTGCATTTTCAACTCATCATCTGCAGTGATCATTAAAGCAGGTTTTATTTTGTCCAGCTCAATTTCACAATTTGTACCTTTGAAATCATAACGGTTATTGATTTCCCTTCGTGCCTGATCAACGGCATTTGTAACTTCCTGGATGTCAACTTCGCAGACAATATCAAATGAGGCCATTTTCTAGTTGTTGGTTTGGGTTATTAGTAAAGCTGTCTGTTAACACACCTTCTGGGAAAGTGCGTCTTTTATGAAAGCATTTATGTCACCGTTGAGAACTGCTTGTGTGTTTCCTGCCTCTCGGTTTGTACGATGATCCTTTACCATCTGATATGGGTGCAGAACATAGCTCCTGATTTGGCTGCCCCAGGCGTTTTCCTGCTTTTTGCTGCTCTGCAAATCCTTTTCTTTGTTCAACTCCTTTTGCTGTAAATCGAAAAGCTGGGCCTTGAGCATTTTCATTGCAGTGGCCTTGTTTTTATGCTGTGAGCGCTCGTTTTGACATTGCACCACAATTCCGCTGGGAGCATGTGTTATTCTAACAGCAGAGTCGGTAGTATTTACATGCTGACCTCCTGCACCACTTGCACGGTAGGTGTCAACCCGAATATCGTCAGTCAGGATTTCAACTTCTACATCTTCATCGATTTCAGCATATACAAAGACAGATGCAAACGAAGTGTGCCGGCGTTTTTGTGAATCAAAAGGAGAAATTCGGACTAGTCGATGAACTCCAATTTCAGTTTTTAATTTACCATAAACATAGGGGCCGGAAACAGAAAAAGTTACTGACTTAATTCCGGCTTCATCGCCAGGTTGATAGTCCAGCAGCTGAAATTTAAATCCTTCCTGTGCGATCCATCTGCGGTACATGTCGTAGAGCATTGACGCCCAGTCTGTGGATTCAGTTCCTCCTGCACCCGGATGAATTGAGACGATGGCATTTCTGTCGTCCGCCTCACCATTAAAGAGACCGGTTATCTCCAGAGAATCGATATCATTATCAAGTTTTTCACAAGAATCAAGGATTTCTTTAAGTAGATCTGCATCGTCTTCTTCCCGGTACAATTCTGCAGCAGCTTCCAAATTATCATGCAGGGAGTCCAATGTTTCCCAACCCTGGATGGAATCACTCAAGCGCGAAACCTGCTTCAGGAGGACAGTCCGCTCTCCCTGGGCCAACTCCCAAAAACCATCATCGGAAGTCTCATTTTCCAGATCCTGCAATTGTTTCCGTTTTGAAGTGACTTCAAAGAAACCCTTCTAAGTCGTCCAGCCTCTGAGTCAAACCATCAATTCTCGTACTGATTTCTTCGCTCAACATTGGATCAAATCCTTTTCAATTATAGTAATATTTGGACATTAAATGATAAGATTATATATTTGAAATAACAAGTTTAAATCTTTAAACCTTGTGTTTGATCTGCAGGCCAGTATGGTGGATTAGTGTAATAAAAACTTTTTGATAAATGATTTTTTGACATGGTAATAAAAACGAATAGAATTTGTTTTTCATTTTCAGTTCTTATGATAGTTGTCTGTATTTCCGGACTGATGTTGCTTCTTGGAGGATGTAAAACAATTGACGTAAAAGGCAAACCGGACCTTTTACCCTATATGCAAAAACCTGTGGCTTTTTTGACAATCAAGTCACCAGATAACCTGCAAAAAGTCTGGCCGGAATTGATGGGCCAGGTGGAGTTACACTTAAAGGAGATGCCGACTCTGGGCAGAGTAACAGGTTTCAAAGAGCGAAATCTTAAATTGGATAGTAATCCTAAACTTCGCTCAGGATTCAGGACTTACCTCAGCACTTTGACACTCACTGGAATTTCAGAAAAAAATCTTGCCTGGAAACTTGAAGAGGAACTGAATAGTCCTCTTTTTTTACTACTTGATTTTGTGTCATTTCCCTGCACTAAAGAGTGCCCCTCTAATGTACAATGGGTAATCCGTCTAAAGCTGATTGAAGCTCATAGCGGAGATCTGATTTTTCAGGTTAGATTGCAGCACAAGCTGGATGAAGATGAAAAAACTGCTGAAGCATACAATGAATTAGCCGCAAAACTTACTACAAAGGTAGTAGATGAATTTGCTTCAGGATTCATAGTGCCTTGGCATCGCTGGCGTTTTGAACATTTGAAGCCAAAATCTGTGCGCAAATTACGCAGTGAAATTGGCATCTAGCAATTCATCTTTTCTAAGCATTAATGTTTATGAATCAATGGGAGTCACGCTGGCAAGAAGGTCGAATCGGCTTTCATCTTCCGGAAGTAAATTCGTATTTGTTGCGTTATTCTGACAAATTGTTAACGCAGGATCCGGAAAGTGTTTTTGTTCCACTTTGCGGAAAAACCCTTGACTTGCCCTGGCTGGCAGGAAGAACCAAAAAAGTGGTTGGTATTGAATTGGTTCACAAAGCAGTTCAAGATTTTTTTAAGGAAAATAAACTAACTCATTCGATTCAGCAGTCTGGAAAATTAAATCTTTTCAGTAGTGATACCATAGTCCTTTTTCAAGGTGACTTTTTTGACTTAAACAAGGAACAGACGGCCTCATTTGATGCTATTTATGACAGAGCATCGATTGTTGCGTTTGATCAGCCTGAGAGGGAAAGATATGTAAATCACCTAATGTCATTTCTTGAACCGGGAGGACGAATTTTACTCATTACTCTGGAGTATGATCAAAACCAAATGACAGGCCCTCCTTTTAGTGTACCTGCTGATGAAATTGAAAGGCTTTATGCTCCATATGGTGAATTGAAACTTCTTGAAACCAGCGACATTCTTGATGAGCGTTTTCGTAAAATTGGTCTGGATGGAATGCTGGAACGAGTCTTTCAGTTTATAAAGCATTAATTAATATTTTCTTTAATTACAAGAACGTTTGTGAGCACATCTACATTGGTAAAAACTTTAGCTATTATTCCCGCACGCTATGCTTCCACCAGGTTCCCGGGTAAGCCATTAGTAGAAATTGCTGGAAAATCAATGATTCAGCATGTCTGGGAACGTGCCATGCAGACTCCATCAATTGATGAAGTACTGGTTGCAACAGATGATCAGCGTATTCTGGATGCAGTTGAAAAATTTGGAGCAGAGGGGGTACTGACCAGCAAAGAACATAAAACTGGTACAGACAGAATTATTGAAGCGCTTTCCGGAAGATCCTGTGACTGGGTACTGAATATTCAAGGTGATGAACCACTGGTTTTGCCTGCCGACCTTGAACGACTAATTCAGAAAGCTGTACAAACAAGGGATACCAAAGGTGCTACTCTTATTTATAAAATCACAGATGAAGCAGAACTGCACGATCCAAATGTGGTTAAAGTTACATTAAATCAAAGCGGCCAGGCTTTGTATTTTTCACGTTCGTTGATACCATTTCCCCGTTCTCCACAATCCAGTAATTTTAATGCTTGGCGTCATTTGGGTGTCTATTTATTCAAAAGGGATTTTCTTCTCCGATTTGATCAGTGGGCTCAGTCACCGCTGGAACAGACTGAACAATTAGAACAATTGAGAATATTGGAAAACGGAGAAACTTTGCTTTGTGTGGAAGCCGAAAACGATGGTGTAGGAGTTGACGTTCCCCAGGATGTAGCGATTGCAGAAAAATTAATGAAGAAACAAAGACTTTAAAAAAAGGGATCTATTTTTTCAGGATTATAGATTTAAATTTATTCAGACTTGATTCAACCTGTGTAATAGTCCGGGCTGACCCCAAAAATCATATAAAGAGCAAATAGTGTCACCACCGTTGCCAGGCCAAGCATGATGACGCTTACATGATTGTCGGTTCCATGGGAAATACCAATTTCTCCTGCATCCATGCGCTGGTGAATGATTTTATCAAGTGCCTCACCGTCTTCAATACTTTTCTGTCTTTTCTTTAAATCTTGATCAACGCTTGCCTTTAACTCATTAACCAACTCTTCCTGGTTGCTCATATCTCACCTTTTTAAAATATTT
>Ga0207990_1000915_pt1 | contig 16159 bp, 17 predicted proteins | sample ETNtaG_8_FD_185780 | JGI IMG/M metagenome (GOLD analysis project Ga0207990, IMG submission 185780) | Marine microbial and viral communities from oxygen minimum zone, Eastern Pacific Ocean - ETNP201406SV75 (SPAdes) (version 2) | ecosystem: Environmental > Aquatic > Marine > Oceanic ...
GGTGTGTGTGAAACTATTTTAGCCTTAAGCGCATTTAATCAATGTGTTACTGCTGCCCCCCCCCATACTCGTTTAGATAGACGCAGTGCTACAAAATACGTTAACATGACAAGTATTGTAGCACAAAACCTGTTGCTTGGGTTGAAGGCTAGCCCAAGGTTACACTAATGCAATGGTCAAAACGGGGAATGATTCGAAGAAATGATTATAATGAAGAATAATCGCCAAATCGGAATATTAGGTGGAAGCTTCGATCCTATTCACAATGGACATCTGGGGCTTGCGCAAGAAACCCGCGAAAAATTTGGTCTGGATCAAATTATGTTTATACCCGTGCTCCAGTCCCCGCATAAAACCCGTGCCCCTCTGGCTTCCACTGTCGACCGGAGGGAGATGTTGCGGCTCGCTCTCAAAGGCAACGCCTGTTTTAGTATTTGCGATGTGGAGACTTGCCGGAAAGAACTTTCCTACACCATAGACACATTAAACCATCTTGAATTGGAAATTCCGAATAGTGATTTATTCTTGATTATAGGACAGGACAATTTGCAAGACCTAGACACGTGGAAAGACTCACGAAAAATTATGGAGAAGTATAATATTTTAGTGGCATCACGTCCGGGTCAAAAATCATTCTCTCCAGAAGAAAAGGTCTTAAGTTTGTTTAATGGAGATTCCCCTTACAGGTCTGGTAAAATAGAAAACGGAACACAGGAATTTTTTCACCGCGAAACAGAGCGCAAATTGGTTATTTTTCAAATTAGCCCACGCGATATTTCCTCAAGTGCAATCAGGAAAAAAATAGCACACAGGGAAACACCCAAAAACTTGTTGCCACCCGAAGTTGAAGCATATATTATTAGGCACCAAATTTATAAGACCAAAACTTAACCTAACACGAGTGAATGGTAGATACCGTAAACGACCTTCAGCAGTTAGCCGTTCAGGCTGCCGCTGAAAAAAAAGCTTTTGATATTCTGGTTCTGGATTTGCGGAACCGGTCTGACTTGACAGATTATTTTGTTATTTGCAGTGGAAATTCCAGAATGCAGGTTCAAGCCATCGCGGACTCTGTTCTGGACGAAGTTTACCAATCAGCCCATAGACTTTCTTCTATAGAAGGTTATACCTCAGGAAACTGGGTGGTTTTGGATTTGATAGATGTTGTAGTTCATATTTTTCACAAAGATATACGGGTTCAATATGATCTCGAACGACTGTGGGGAGACGTTCCGGTTATTGAAGTAGCCTGTCAGGAGTGTTAGGAATACTATTATCATGAATGAAACGACACTCGCCTCGTTCAGGGCGAAACTGGAAGAGATTCGTTCCGCCTTGGTTGGTGATGTAAAAAATAATATCAAATCAAAGGCGGACAAGCCCAACGAACAGGTGGCTGACCTCGCAGATGATGCCGCTCAGTCTTATGACCGGCAACTGATGATGGAGATTGGCGAACAGGAATGGAAAAAGTTGCGCCTGGTGGAAGAAGCACTTGAGAAAATGAGCCAAGGGCAATACGGAATTTGTACAGAGTGCGAGGAACCTATTCCCGAAGCAAGATTAACAGTCATCCCTTTTACAGAGCATTGTGTCGACTGCCTTGAAACCATAGAAAAGAATAGCAGTTAGGCTTATAATTAAATGTTCATAGCTAGAACTCATAATGAGCGATGCGGCTTTAACCAGTCGCAAATCAACTTGAAAAATCCTCTTGCTCGTCGGCCAATTTATTTTAGAAACCCCTTGATGTTGACCTGTTGAGCAAAACAATCAACCACGAGTATCCCAGTGACACTTAAATCAATCATTTCCTTTCTTTTTTTAACACTTCTGTCTGTCTACTTTGCCTTTTTGAATCCGCATGAGGTGGATATTCATTTCACACAAGCCTATTCCCTGCACCTGCCAATGGTTGTCTTGTTTCTAGGGTCTGTTTTTTTGGGTGTGCTGATAGCCGGTCTCTTACACGGGACAATATCCATAAAAAGATTTTTCAGTAATTTGAAAGTGACCGGTCGCAACAAACGTCAGGATAAAACCAACCGTCGCGTTGGAATACTTTTTGAGGAAGCCGAAAACCTTGTGGCAAGCGGCTGTGTCCCAAAAGCTATTCCTGTTTACGAAAAAATTTTAGATCTTTCACCGAACCATGTGATCGGCCTAACCCGGCTTGGGAACAAATTAAGAGAAGAAGGAAATTCTGACCGCGCATTAGAACTTCATTTAAAAGCAGTTCAAGTCGCGCCCGAAAACCTCAACGCATTGTACAGCCTGGCCGATGACTACTCCGCCAAAGCAATGCACCAGGAAGAAATGGCAACCTTGGGGAAAATTCAACAACTCGACCGAAAATCTCCCCGAGTTCTTTACCGCCTGAGGGAAGTTCACTTAAAAACAGAAGACTGGGCGTTGGCTGGAGATATTCAGAAAAAACTGATTTCCAGAATTGAAGGAAAAGAGAAAAAAGCCACCGAGAAAAGAACCCTGAGTCGATATATTTATAATAATGGAGTGCGGTACTTTAATAACGGTAATTTCGAGGCGGCAATTCCCGAGTTTAAAAAAGCAATACGGGAAAACGTTCAGAATTTATCTGCTCATATTATGTTGGGCGATGCCAGCCTTGAAGGAGGCAACGGGAAAGCGGCTTTAAAAGCCTGGAAGGCAGGTTACGAAAACACCAGCTCGCCAGCGTGTCTCATGAGAATGGAAAAGTTTTATCGAGAGTCAGGCCGTGTAGGAGAAATGGTAAAGGTATATAAGCAAGCTATAAAGAATTCGCAAAACTCAACCAGAGAAACCTTGAGCCTGTTGTTAGGTAGCCTGTATCTGGAAGAAGGTAATCCACAGGAAACGATACAGGTGATTGAGGAAAATATAGACCCCCAGAAAGCCATAATCCCTTCACTTATTTTAGCCGACGCCTACAAGCAACAAATGGACGAAAAACAATCCCAAGGCGCTCTGGAAAATGCGTCTCACCAAATTAGAAGCGCTATCCTAAAATTCCAATGCGGCGAATGTGGCGGCACCCTGACCGAATGGGTAGATAGCTGCCCCGCCTGCAATGCTTTCGGAAAAATTGAATGCCGCCCAGGGGTAGACTCCCGATAACCCCCCCCCACCCATCCAAACCACTCACAATGAACTCGCTTATTTTTTTAAGCAGTTTGTACTCCAGAAGTTTACGATTTTTATCGAACAACTTTGCCGACATCAGAGTATCGTTTTTCAAGAAAAGATACATTCCAGAATATAGGATATTTGGCTATATGAGGGTTCACTGAATCAGGAATACCAAAATTCTTCAAGATCTCTGGATACTTTGCCCCAATTTTTACGCCAGCAGAAAACCTACCTTTGAATGTAGAAAGGACTTCCAGCGCTTCAATTTTTAGTTTTATTGGCAAGAGCGTGAACCCTCACACCGTGATCCAAGTACTCAATGGATATGCTATCCATTTCCGCTTCAGTTCCTCTTTGAGCCTTAATAGATTTTGGTACGCCTAGCAGAGCGGTAGCTTTTTCCAAAGACATACCCACCTTCAACGAATAACTTCTTTTCCCTTTTTTTCTGCCGCCCATGCAGGCTGAGCTATAACAGCCGTTCATAATAAGGCGATAAGTAGTTTAAAAATTTTCACGGGATGCTTCTTTAAAATGGTTTAACGATTCCCCCGCTGTTCACCCAAACTACAAAAAACAGTTAGGGCAATTTATAAATAAAAATAATACATAGTCCGGTTAACGGTTTTCCTGCGACAGAAGAATACCCGTTAATCATCATCGTCATTTTCTTTTAAATGTTTCCTTCGGTCCTTCTTCATACGGGACTTATCCTTATGAAATTTTCTCCAACTTGCCGTATCAGACTTTTCCGGGATAACAGGTTCATCAGCAGAATCATCTTCCCAGGAGAGCATGGGCCTTGGCGTTGGTCGCGTAAATTTAGTTGGTGCTTTTTGGAAATATTTTTTCCCAACCTCAAATTCCTTAGAAGTCAACCCCAGTTCCATTTCATAAATATCCTTTGCTCCCTTGGGAAAACGTCTGGAAAACAACCCTTCTCCCCGTAACCGGACTTCCTTACCATTAACCAGGCCCGATCTCCATGATTCAGGAATCCCCTGCCATCCATAAATCGCGCCAGACCAGGCACCAACCAAAACCCCAACCTTGTCAGCCGCCTTTCCCATATTGAGTCCGCCGGTCAAAGACGAATCGAACCCGCGACCCTCACGTAAAACAAGAACCAGACACAGTGGCAGCAAAGTTAAAACATAACCCTGAGCCGGACTGGTAACACTCGTCTTATGCAAATCGGAGGCATTTTGACAAACCCATTTCAACAGTTCATCTAATCCGACATTCCATCGTTTGCGAAGACCCTCCAGCGTTTGCCCAAGCATCCCGCGTGCAGACTCCGCAGTCTCATCCCAAAGTCCGGGCGCGGTTTCGCGGAACCGAGTTTCAGCTTTTTGGCAAAACTCTTCAGCGTCAGTCAGAATCTGTTCCGCTTCAGCCACAGGTCCTTCTGCGTTCCCAAGTTCCAGCGACAAAAATCGAGACGCCAGATATCCGGTAAGCGCAAGCCCTGTGACTTCACATAAGTTACGGCTCAGTAACAAACCGATATCCACATTTAGCCGAATGCCCGCTTCCGGCCTGTCCCTGTGAATAATTCCTGCCGGAATTCCCATCGTCAGGAATGCCGCATCTGCCTGATCATGTTCCACCGCCCGCGGAGGCTCTTCCTTCAGTGCGCAGATTGATTTATAAAATCCTTTTTCCGGACGACGGTAAACACCAAAATAATGTTCAGGGCCACCCGCACTTAATTTAAGGAGAAGCTGAGAAATTTCACTCACGCCCCCTTTTTTATTTTTTAGAAGACAGTCAGCAATGACCAACGAGCTTTGAGTCAGGCCCCCATATAGTCCCTGCATAGTAAATCGTTTAATGCCTTTGCCAATAAAAGGCCGCACATCCTTAAAACTATCCATCGCGCCGAACAACTGGCGAACGGTTTCGGGCTTAATACTTTTTGCGGCGAGACCCATTGCATCGCCCACAGCCATTCCATACCAGCTACCCGCAACCTTGTCCTTAAGAAAATCCATGGCACTTTTCAAAACCACATTTAATTATAAAAACCATGGGGCCTCGACACTGCGGGAAACGCGGTCTCAAACCTCCGTCAATTCAGTTGGCTGATCCTGCCGGGCCAAATCCAAATGGGGAGTGCGGCTCCCCAACGCCTGAAGCGCCGTGACACGGGCTATTTCAGGATGATTATTTGTTTGGCTCAAGTGCATCAGCAGTACCCGCTCCAAGTGTTCATGGCTGACGGCGGCCAACAAGTCGCCGCAAGCTTCATTGGATAAATGGCCCAACTCACCTTTTATTCTCTGCTTCACAGGCCAGGGATAAGGTCCCACATCCAGCATCTCAACATCATGGTTGGACTCCACCAGCAACACATGAGAGTCCTTTAATTTCTCCCGCACCTCATGAGTAACTACCCCCATGTCGGTTGCGTGTCCCAGTTTTCTGTTTTGGCACCGGACAACGTAAGCGACAGACTCCCGTGCATCGTGCGCAGTGGCATAAGGTTCGATCTCCAGCCCGTCCACCCGGACCGTTTCACCTGCGCGGATAGTATTGAGTCCGGGAATGTTCCCTAACTTTTCACCCGCCTGAACCGTTCCCTCAGTCGCATATAGCGGAATGCCATGTTTTCGAATCAGAGGACCCACACCACCAATATGATCCGAATGCTCGTGAGTTAAAAACACTGCGTCCAAATCTTCGGGGGCTCGACCAATCGTCATTAATCGCCGCTTCAGTTCCCTGACACTAAGCCCCGAGTCGATGATAATCTTTGCGGCATCAGACTCAAGATAGATACAATTTCCTCGACTGCCACTGGATAAAACAGAGAATTTAAAAATAGAACAACCTTTCTGTTAAAATCAAAAACCCGGAGGTTTTGGAATATTTACAAATTCATCAGTCTTGTAGCGTTTTTCACACTGACTGATATCAGACTTAACAATAGAGTGACGAAATGCGTCATCAATTTTCAGCCACCGGGTAGTAAGTTCTTCCGAGACGCCGCTTTCCTGCAGGCTCTCTCTTAAAATTTTCGCCCGAAGGTCAAAAAGTTCCGCCGAGACGAACATATGCCGGTGAACATTTTTTGGAAATCCACCCGAATAAATTTTTCCTCCGCCCATATTGGAGGTCATGAAATCCGTTTGCTGATTTTCGATAACCTTCTGATCAATCTCCTCAAAAAACCCTTTGGGCCAGGGGTGTTCGTATAACTTGTCATTAAAAACCGGTCGTTCACGTTAGCGAATTTCGCGGCGACTATATAACTTTCCGAACCTTCCTCTTCCGAAGGAAGATAACGAACCACTTCGGCTTTCAGTTGCGTATTTTCCACTTCTGCGCTTTGAATAAAATCTACAAAAATACTGGACCCAATTTCCAACTCGCGGCTGATTTGAAAGCTAATCCCGTTAACAGTCAAACCCTCAATTTTTCCCGGCATGATCTGACTATCGTCTTCAATTGCCACACCCGTCCTGAATTGGACACGAGGAAAATTTATATGTTCTTCTGCCTGATTCTTCCTAAGCCACTTTTCTAAAAATTATGAAGAACGGTCAGTCTTCAATTTGCGCTTTTTGCAAAGTACCGCTGTAGTCGACGTACACTGCTTTCCATTCCGTAAAAACATCCAACGCCGCCGTTCCCGCTTCCCGGTGACCGTTACCCGTCCCCTTGGTACCACCAAAAGGCAGTTGAATCTCTGCCCCGATAGTAGAGGAGTTAATATAAGTGATTCCCGTATCCAGCGTCTCAATCGCCTTGAACGCACGGTTGACATCCCGAGTATAAATCGCCGATGACAAACCATACTTCGAATCGTTAACTATCTGCACCGCGTGGTCCAGGCTCCTGCAAGAAATAATGCTGAGGACCGGGCCAAAAATTTCCTCCTGCGCAATACGCATTTTTGGAGATACGTTCGCAAATAAAGTAGGTTCAAAAAAGAATCCCTTGCTCAAACCCTTTCCAGAAAGACAAGAGCCTCCTGTTAAAAGTTTCGCGCCTTCATCCACACCTATCTTACAATAGTTGAGAACCTTTTGCCGTTGCGCCTCATTGACAAGCGGACCCATCTCCGATTTTTCATTGAGTCCGTCCCCCACCCTTAAATCTTTGGTGCGCTTGAGAAGCATACTGGTGAACTTTTTAAGCACCTTCTTATGCACGATGACTCGGCTACACGCCGTGCACCGTTGTCCAGTGGTACCAAATGCTCCCCACAAAACACCTTCAACAGCCAGATTCAAATCCGCATCATCCATCACGATGATCGCGTTTTTACCGCCCATCTCCAGCGAGTACTGCTTCATCTGCTTCGCGCAATGAGCGGCGACGATGCTTCCCGTGTCCGTCGATCCGGTAAAAGAAACCAGATCTATTTTTGAGTGGTCCATAAGCGGGGTCCCCACGCTTTCCCCGGAGCCTGTGACCATATTCAGCACGCTAGGCGGAAGACCCGCTTCCTCGCATATTTTAACCAAGTGGTAAACAGAAAGCGGAGTATCGCTCGCGGGCTTCATCACGACCGTATTACCGCAGACCAGTGCAGGGATCAGTTTCCATGAAGGGATCGCGATAGGAAAATTCCACGGAGTGATCGCGGCAACCACACCCACCGGCATACGTACCGACATATTGAACTTGTTATTGAGTTCCGAAGGGACTGTTTCCCCGAGCAAACGTCGGCCTTCGCCTGCTGTGTAATAAGCCATGTCGATCGCTTCCTGCACATCGCCACGAGTTTCCTTGATGATTTTGCCCATCTCCCGTGTCATGTCCTGAGCCAGCGATTCCTTGTATTTCACTAATAACTCTGCAACACGGAACAGGATTTCCCCTCTATGAGGCGCAGGAGTTTTTTTCCATTTCGGGAGAGCGGCAGTAGCGGCTGTTACCGCATCATTAACATCTTTACGGGTGGACTGCTGAAATCGACCTACTATTTCGCGGGTGTTCGCGGGATTGACATTGTCAAAGGTTTCTCCACTTGACGACGCCTGCCACTTGCCGTTGATGTAGTTTTTAAAAACCTTTACCCTAGCCATGATCCGCTCCTTGAAGCTTTGGGTTTAAAGTAGGTGGATTGAGGAAGAAAATAAGAAGAAAGGAGACCCCCCCCCACAGTCGCCATTTTTTTGGATTTTAGAGCAATGATACCCGTTAGGATGAAGGCCGATACAAGCACACTCCCACTGCCCTATGATACCAGAAACGCCTATAAAATCAAGTGTTTTAGGTGTTTACGGTCGTCAGCTGAGGGGACTGGAGACCACGTTGTCGAATTGAGCTTCACCCTAGTCGGTGATGATGGCGACTCCGCCGCTGGTATAGTTGGCATCGGGTGCAGTATCAATCTATGTACTTATAAAGCAATTATCGAACCAAAAATAAAGGTATTCCATGGTTCGCGAGCTTTTTGAACGAAAGCTATTGTTGTTAAAATGCTTGATTAGTACAAAAAAATTAAGCTATTTCTCCAAGGCTTTTTTCAGTTAGAAAAACGCCCGGCAAGTTACAATTTTGGATACAGTAGGTTACCAAAAATTGTCCTAACCCGCTTTTTCCAGCACTGCTTTGATCGGTGTTTCGGGAACGTCATCTACGATCTCGATAGATCCTATATCCTTCACCAGTATAAACCGAAGCTGATCGCGTTCTGTTTTTTTGTCGTGGTACATCGACTCAATGACATCCTGCGACTTCACATCAGGCGGCTGGGTAGGCAAACCAAATTTTTTCAGTAAGTCTTCTATTCGTTGGGGCACATCTTCGCTACACCTTCCTGTTTCTGCCGAGAGCCATGCGGCCTGGACCATACCTATAGCCACAGCTTCTCCGTGAAGGTATCCGGTATAGTTGGTCAGGGTTTCGATGGCATGGCCGAAGGTATGACCGAAGTTAAGAATCATTCGGTGACGGCTTTCGCGTTCATCTTTTTCTACTACATCGGCTTTGATGGCGCAGGAGGTTTCGATGATATGCTCCAGACAATGACTGTCCAGTGAAAGAATTGCCTTGGCGTTTCCTTCCAGAAACGCAAACAGGTTCTTATCGGCAATGACTCCGTATTTAACCACCTCGGCAAGTCCGGCTCTGAATTCTTTTTGGGGCAGGGTGTGCAGGGTGTCGAGATCGATAACGACAAGCTTGGGCTGGTAAAACGCGCCGATCATATTTTTTCCACGCGGATGGTTCACTGCGGTTTTGCCGCCGACACTGCTGTCCACCTGTGACAGCAGTGTGGTAGGTATTTGTACAAAGGGAATTCCACGCTGGTAAGTGGCCGCGATGAACCCGGTGAGGTCCCCCACTACTCCGCCACCCAAGGCGACCAATGCCGACTTGCGGTCGCAGTTCATCTCCAGCAAACGGTCGTAAATGGATTCCGCCTGTTGCAGTGACTTTGATGATTCGCCTTCGGGAACTTCTATGAACTCGGGAACATGACCGACGGCGGCTAGCCCAGATTCAATTGGCTCACCAAATAAATTTCTGATGGAAGGATGTGTGATGATCGCAACCCGGCTGGGATTAAATCGCTCGGCAATTAACTCCCCAGTTTTAGCCAAGAGGTTCCGACCGATCAGGATGTCGTAACTCCTGTTGGCCAGATCAATGTTCAACCTCTTCATAAGTATATTTACCTAGCTTTGATAATGGTAGGAGTAACAAATATGAGTAGTTCGGAAACTGTATCGCTATCGTCTACGTTTTGAAAGAACAACCTAAGGATCTTCTGACATTCCTTAGATGCATTGAAAATACGGTGGTTAAGCAAATCACTCACACGCGCGAGGCTATAAAGTGTTAATTTTTGTATATAGATGCGGTTGATTTTTTTAACAGAATGAGTCATTTTTTAATCTTTTTCTAAAGTTTGCTGAGATTGTTCTGATATGCGCATTGGGTCAGTGTAATAAATATCGTTTTTTGTAAACGCTGAAACTTTTTTCTCATTTTCACCCACTCTTAAACCTTTGTTAACTTGTTTTATTTAAGGTGCGATAAAGGGAACTTCCCCATCACACATTCAAGCTTTTTCCGATTTCTTTTTGTTGGCAGTCGGCTTTTTCCCTGGCCCTTTTAGACCTTCCTTAACTAAAGATCCTTGATCGATCGGCTAGTTTATAGCCTAGCGCCAGAATAATCTTACGCTTCGTGTCGAGTCGGCAGTCGTTTCCCTTCTCTATTCGATCAATTGTTTGGACAGTTACATCAGCCTTACGTGCCAGCTCTGCCTTGCTCATCATCTTTGCTTCGCGAATTTGACGAACAGAATTAGACTTGGCCACCCCGTGAACCCTCCTTCAAATTTGACCCTAAAACAGCTCCAACTGTATGGGTCTTTTGCTTTCTTTTATTGGATTAATAGCAGGTTAGTTTAAAAAGAAATGTTTGTCAACTAAAAATATGAAAAATAATTAAAAACAAATATAGTTTATATAAATTTATATTAACTTATATTAATCATGCGTTTTTTGACTCTGACACAAAGCAACCTCTTTTACTCATTTCCTGATTGAATGGTGGGTGGGCTTGGCTTAGAGTTTCTATTACTCACTAGCTTTGGGTCACTTGAGGTTCCTGTTATGAATTCGGAAAATGTTTGTGCCGTTCTTGCCTTGCCGCGTCCGCCGGAAGAATTGTCGGCGATAGATTGGTATTGGGAGAAAATTTGCGGGGTCCCATTGTTAGTGAGAAACATAATCAGTCTCCAGCGAGTTGGCCTCAACTCCCTTCTCATTTACCACAATGGTGAGGGAGCAGAACTTTACAAACGACTCGGTGAAGAAAAAAAAATATCCATCAAATTGAAGTGGATAACAGATGCCAGCGAAGTTATTAAATCTATTGAGAATTATCCGGTCCTGATTTTTAACGGTGCCGCGCTTCACAGCAAGCAGGAAATTCAATCTGCCATGGATTCCATGACCAACAACATTGAAACTCCCTTGCGATATATCGAGCGCGATGCCATGACTGAATCCCTCAATCAAATAATTCTCGGAAACGAATTATCATTGACTCAGTCAGTGGGCGATCAAGAATTAAGCGTTGCCTTCTTGCCGGGAAAGGAAGACAGGCGGATGAGCAAGCCGCAGGACTTTCTCACTCAACACGAGCGTCTTTTGAAAGGTAGCGGGCTCAGCAATGACACTTTTATGGATAGGACTGTCACCCGTTTTTTTTCACGTCAATTCACGAGGTTGTTTTTACAAACCCCCCTCAGTCCCAACATGATCACTCTATTGAGCCTCGTTATAGGTTTAATCTCAGCGCTGTATTTTTTTCAAGGTACGTATGAAAACAGCATAATTGGAAGTGGACTGCTTTTGCTTTCTGCTTGGATCGATTGCACGGATGGGGAGATCGCGCGGCTTAAATTCATGGAATCAAAAATAGGGGGAAAGCTGGATATCCTTTGCGATAATCTGGTGCATTTTGCTGTATTTTTTGCCATTGGTATGGGACTGTATCAGTCTACCGGACAAAGTATTTATAAACTCGCTGGCGCTTTCGCTGTGTTGGGAAGCCTGATTTCCTTTCTTCTCCTCAGTTCATCTATTATTGATGGAAAGGAGAAGGCTTCGGGTAGCGCATCGGGCGCAAAAGCGAAAAATAATTTGAACGATAAGCTGGCCAACAGGGATTTCATTTATTTTCTATTTTTTATGGCAATGGTCGGCAGAATGGATGTTTTTATATGCATCACCGCTGTTGGCTCAAATATCTTCGCGGGCTATTTGATTTATTCGCGGTTTAAAAACACATCCGCTGATCGATTGAAGGTATGAAAATTATCTTTCTGAGAGAATGTTAAGCAAATGATGAATGCGTGGGTTCCAATTGACCGAGTGATCAAATCACTTGAAAAAGCTAAGGAGAAAAAGCGTGGCGTCGTTTTGCTAATGGGTGCCGGTTGTTCGGTAACTGTAACTCTCCCGCCACACTGAGAGTCATCGAACCTGCTGATTATGTTCAGGCCTTTCAATCCTCCAGCGAATAGGTTGTTCGCAAACTTGAAAAAAATTTCTTCACCTCGACCAGATCTTCCACCACACGGCAGGGAGGCAACGAAGCAATAAACTGTTTGCCATAACCCCGGCGAACAATTCTCGAATCCAAAATAGAGACAATCCCCGTATCTGACTTTTTGCGGATTAACCGACCAAAACCTTGCTTCGTTTGAATGATCGCGCGTGGTATCTGGTAATGCGAGAATGGATCAATCGACCTTTGGCGCAAATCTTCAAGGCGGGCCTCGGTAAGAGGTTCGCTTGGAACATCAAAAGGAAGTTTAGTGATGACAACACTTTTGAGAGCTTCTCCCGGAATATCTACTCCCTGCCAGAAAGAGTTGGTCCCAAAAATAACAGAAGGCGTTTCTTTGAATCGTCGTATCATCTGCCCTGTGGGAATTTCTCCCTGCTTGAGCAGTTGCAGATGACTGGATAAATGCCTCAGTCGATCAAATACCTGATGCAGTAAAGCATAACTGGTGAACAAAATAAAAGTACGTCCCTCAGTTATTTCTACCAACTCGCCACATCGTTTGGCCATGGCCGAAGCGTATTTCCCCATCTCCTCAGAAGGTTCGGGCAAGTCGCCGGAAGTATAAAGAAGAGCCTGATTTGGATAATCAAAGGGAGCATCCAGAATGCTTTCCTCCTTTGGCTCAAACCCAATTCGCTCCTGAATAAACTCAAATCCTTTGTGCGTGGTCAGCGTTGCCGATGTCAACACAACTCGGTCTATTTTTGAAAATACCTGGTCTTGCAATTCTTCCGCCGCGTTAATGGGAACACCCTGAAGAACCACACGGCTGAATCGTTTCTTCTCTGTTATTTCCAGCCAGTAAACATATCCATTGAGATGCTGATTCAGGAAAGCGGTTAGAGTATTGTTGAACTCCATGCACCGATTCGCGGCGGCTGTGACTTCCACGCGTTCTTCTTCCGTCTGTAGCATTCCTTCGAAAGTTTTTAAACTTTCATGCAATTCCTTCATAGGAATATAGATGGAATTGTCCATCGCGATAGGTTTGTAAAAACGAAGCACACGGTCCTTCTTCCCGAACTCCTCCAGAATGCGAGTGAAGAAAGTATCTACAGCCTGCCGAACAGAGGCAACCTGGTTACGCAGTTGAAGTACATAATCATGCTCAATGCGTGAGAGCATGCCCTTGCGGGTGCGCGGGTGGTACAATCTGTCCAGAAAATAAAACAGGTAGGAGTTGGAAATTTCCAATCCAAGAAAAGACGTGGCCGACTCTTCAATATTCTGCGCTTCATCAAATACAACAGCGTCAAACCTGGGGAGCACCGCCCCATTGCTTGCCACGTTGGCGAAAAAGAGATGATGATTGACAATCAGTAAATGTGCGCTGAACCAGCGTTTTCGTTCCTTGAAATAATAGCAGGAGCTGTATGTTTCGCAGTTTTTGCCAAGACACAAATCTTTTTGTCGCCCCACATCTTCCCATACGGATGAGAGAGGCTCGAAAGGTAAGTCCCCTCTGATACCCGTTGGCGTCTCACGGATCCAATCGAAGATAGCCTGCATCTGTCCATCCTCCTCCGCCTTGGTGAACAGGCCAGTCTGGCTCGCACGCTTCAATCTTCTTAGCGAAAGGTAGTTTTCGTGACCCAGGCAAAGCGCATAGCGAAATGGGATTTTCAGTTTTTCACGAAGGAGGGGGATGTCGTGGTAGAGAAGTTGTTCCTGCAAGGCTTTGGTGTAGGTGGAAACCACAACCTTTTTATTGAATTTCACAGCCCATAAAATAGCGGGAATCAGGTAAGCCAGACTTTTTCCCGTACCGGTTCCAGCCTCTACGATTAAATGGTGTTCATTGTCAAAGGCCCTTCCCACAGCTTCGGCCATGGCAATCTGTTGAGGGCGGTGCTCGAAATCTTGTATGCCGGTAGACAAAAGCCCGTCTTTATCAAGGTATTTCCCTGTTTCCTTCTCAATCATAGCCAAGCATGTTATGCGGACAAGGTCCGGCGGTAAAGAAAATTCTCTATATTAATTCCCGTTATCCTATTTGCTCTATTGACCTTGGGCATTAAATTTTTTATTCTGACCTAAGGCGATGGCCCAAATGTCTATCTGGAGATTTTTATGAAAAAAATGGTCTTGTTTATATTACTCCTCTCATTTTGTTCCGCAAATGTTCAAGCCGAGGAAGATGAGAGACGGAAGCTTCTCAGAGACTCAGTATCTGTGATGGAAGAAATAATGAACACGCCCGATCAGGAAATCCCTACAGAACTAATTTCCCAGGCAAGGGCTATTCTCATTTTTCCAACCTTGATCAAAGCCGGATTTATGCTTGGGGGCAGATATGGTGAAGGAGTAGCTTCGCTCCGATCAAAAAAAACAGGGAAGTTTGGTCCGCCAACATTTCTTATTCAAAGCGGATTGAGCTTCGGATTTCAAATTGGCGCGGAAGCGGTGGACCTTGTCTTGTTGGTAATGACAGAACGTGGATTGGAAGGCTTGCTTAAGGATGAGTTTACTTTAGGAGCCGATGCGGCAGTCTCCGCCGGACCGATCGGACGTCATGCCGAAGCGGCGGCGGACATCATGATGCAAGGCGAAATATATTCTTATTCCCGAAGCAAAGGGGCTTTTGCTGGTATCTCATTCAAAGGGACGGTCATTACGACAGATGAAGACGCCAACAATATCTACTATGGACAGCCTTTTAAATCCAAGGACATCCTGCTAAGAGGTAAGATTAAAAAACTTCCGCAATCGGGCCAGCGTTTTATCAAAGGATTAAATACTCTGGCTCCGGCTAAAAGAAAGAAAAAATAGTCAGGCCTCTAAAACCTCATGGCTTGAGTTCAGGAGATTGTTTTTTCACGCACCCTGGCGCTGATCATATCCAGAATGATCACTACACAGGCGATTGCGAGAAGCGCTGTTCCCGCCTGATTATACTGTAATAGATTGATCCACTGCTGGAGCAGAAACCCGATCCCTCCTCCACCCACAAACCCGATGATGGTCGACATGCGGACATTGATGTCCCAACGATAAAAAGTCAGCGCAAGAAACTGAGGAAATACCTGCGGGACCACAGCAAACAAAACCACCTGCACGGGTGTTGCCCCTGTCGCGGTAATGGCCTCGACAGGGCCGGGATCGATGCTCTCCACCTGCTCTGAAAATAGTTTTCCCAACGCGGCAATGGAATGAATCGCCAACGCCATCACACCCGCGAACGGACCGATCCCCACCCACACAGCAAACAGGATTGCCATAATCAATGGTTCTACCGAACGCAAGACATTAAATATGGTGCGGATTGTGTAATAAACAGCTGTGTTCGTCAGGTTTCCCGTCATCAAATTCCGCGCACCAAGAAAGCTCAGCGGAGCCGCCACGAAAATAGAAAATGTGGTTGCCATCAAAGCGAGAAAAACCGTTTCCATCATTTTATCCATCGTCAGCTTCAAAGTATCGCTGACCCGCCATTCGCCTGTCTGCCATTCCAAAACGGCTCTAACCGTTTGCGTGCTTCCTTTCGCGGTAGGCGGAACAATAATTTCACGATGAAAATTTCCACTCGCATCCGTTGCAAACGAACCTAGAGGATATTCCTGTTCTATCGAGTTGAACCAGGCAATCGTTCCATTTGCATGAGGACGGAATCCCTTTCCTGATACATTGATGCTGTCTCCTGTTTGTCCCGTGTGTTTTGAAAGAACGAGAGATGGTCCTGAATCAGCGTTCTTCAACGGAGGAACCTGAGATTGCTGGCTGGATAAAACAAAGAAGGCGTTCGCCGATTCTTTTTCAGTTTCAAAAGTAAAAAGATCGGGATGTAGAAGGTCCCGGACCAAAGGTTTAACCAGATGGATATCGCGGACCAGTTCGCCCGGTTCAATTTCAGTCACACGCCAGCCATAGCTGTAAACAGCGGCTAGCAACAAAGCGACAAATAAAAACCGAGTCTGGGCGTAAAAAGGACGCTCGTAAGAAACATTGGGAGGTGAGTTAGAATCTGCCATGAGAAATCGTGAAAGAA
>Ga0207990_1000918_pt1 | contig 16073 bp, 15 predicted proteins | sample ETNtaG_8_FD_185780 | JGI IMG/M metagenome (GOLD analysis project Ga0207990, IMG submission 185780) | Marine microbial and viral communities from oxygen minimum zone, Eastern Pacific Ocean - ETNP201406SV75 (SPAdes) (version 2) | ecosystem: Environmental > Aquatic > Marine > Oceanic ...
CTATTTCTTCGGTTTCCAGCTTCTTGCCATTTCTTGTGCTTTCTCTACTTGTTGTTGGGTCATTTCTTCTTCCAATATATCCCTATTTTTTCTTGCACTTTTTTGCCCCTGAGAACTAGAAAGGTTCCACCACATATACGCTAATATATAATCTTGTGGAATTCCTTCACCGCTGTAATACATTAAACCCAAGTTGTATTGTGCTTCGGCAAGCCCCTGTTCGGCGGCAATTTTCGACCACTTGACTGCTTCCTTGTAGTCTTGGGGAACTCCTCGTCCAAAGTGATATACAACTCCCAAGTGGTATTGTGCTTTGGCATCTCCCTGCTCTGCTGCAAGACGATACCATTTGACTGCTTCCTTGTAGTCTTGTGGGCCCCCAAGTCCTTCGCTATACATGCCTCCCAAGATGTATTGGGCTTTGGCATTTCCCTTTTCTGCTAACGGCAAAGTTAACTTGTAAAGTGTTTCATAGTCTTCTCTATCAAAAGCGTCTAAAGCATCTTTAAAATCATCGGCAAATGCAACAGAAGAACTGCTAAAGAGAAACAGAAAACAGAACAAGAGTACAAGTGTGAGTGGTTTGGTATTCATACAGTAAGAATACCGTATTTTGAACGATCTCCGCAAGACAGCAAGGAGGCACTCAAATAGTTTCAACTTGATGCAAAACACAGCGGACGTCCACACCACGTTCCTGGTGGTGAGATCGTCTACACTGAGTGGAGCACGAGGCCCTCTGTAAGTTTTTGAAAGTTTGTGCGACACTATGTTCAGTTCGTTCCTTCGGTAAGATTTAAGGACGTTTAATATCACCCTCACTTCAATAAAAATGGGGGTCTTTGCTCTTTCCCGACGGGGAGAGGGAACCCCAAAGAATAATGGCAAGGTACGATTACAACATCGTGGTAATTGGCGCGGGATCGGCAGGGCTGGTGTCAGCTTATATCGCGTCCGCCGTCAAAGCAAAGGTCGCGCTCATCGAAAAGCACCGGATGGGCGGGGACTGCCTGAATACTGGGTGCGTACCGAGTAAGGCGCTCGTTCGCACCACCAAAATTCTTTCCTATATCAAGCGGCACCAGGAGTTCGGATTGAAGTCAGCTTCGGCTGAATTCGATTTTGCTGAGGTAATGGAACGTGTGCAATCGGTCATTAAAAAGATCGCGCCGCACGACAGCATCGAGCGCTACACCTCTCTCGGCGTAGATTGTTTCACCGGCGCGGCGCGGATCCTTTCCCCACACGAGGTTGAGGTAAATGGTAAAACGCTCTCGACGAGAAACATCATCATTGCTACAGGAGCGCGCCCGACCATTCCTCCTATTCCTGGACTGGATCAGGTCGATTACCTGACAACTGACAACATCTGGGATCTGCGCGAATTGCCGAAGCGGCTGGTGGTCGCCGGCGGTGGACCAATTGGATGCGAACTGACGCAATGCTTCGCCCGACTGGGAAGCCAAGTGACACAGGTGGAGATGATGCCGGACATCCTTATCCGAGAAGACAGCGAAATCTCACGTACCATCCGCAAACGATTCGTCGCCGAAGGTATCGACGTGCGCGTCAATACAAAGTGTAAGGAAATCATCAACGACGGTGGCAAGCAGATCATGATCTGTGAAAAAGATGGGGCCGAGGAACGGATCGAGTTTGATAAGGCACTCATCGCTGTCGGGCGTACCGCCAACGCAAGTGGATTCGGGCTGGAGGAGATTGGTGTTAGGTCGAACCCACGTGGCACGGTTGAAGTGGATGAATATCTACGAACGACAACGCACAAGAATATTTACGCCTGCGGTGATGTGGCTGGGCCTTATCAGTTTACGCACACGGCGGCACACCAAGCGTGGTATTGCGCCGTAAACGCATTGTCCAGCCCATTTAAAAAATTCCAGGCTGATTACCGGGTCATTCCCTGGTGCACGTTCACGGATCCGGAAGTTGCGCGGGTGGGGATCAACGAAAAGGAGGCAAAGGAGCGGGGTATCTCCTACAAGGTGACGCGTTACGATATCGGCGATCTCGACCGCGCCATCGCCGATGGCGAGGACCACGGAATGGTGAAGGTGCTGACGGAACCAAGGAAGGACCGGATATTAGGAGTCACGATCATGGGTTACCACGCGGGGGACCTTATTGTAGAGTACGTTGCCGCGATGAAGCACGGGTTCGGGCTCAACAAGATCCTCAACACCATCCACATCTACCCCACTATGGTCGAGGCGAATAAGTTCGCCGCCGGGGTCTGGAAGAAAGATCACGCGCCGCAGGGTCTTCTAAACCTGGCGCAAAAATTCCATTCATGGAGAAGAAAATAAGGGGCCATTCAACTAAGCCCAGCACGACATTTTGCCTCCTTCATCTCCCGGTGGCGGTGTCAGGGATGGAGCTTAGCGTGACACTCTTCGCAATTTTTTGGCTTTGCACGCAAACCATCATTGTGGATCCGGTTATTGTTTTTTGGTCTGCGTTTCCCGGATTGCTTATATATCTATGTAGAGTCCGTCTTCACGGACAGTGACCTTGTAGGTGGACATAACAGAGGTGTGATCAAACTTGCATACTCCACGCTTGATGTTCCACAGGCATTCCTGACCACTACAAATGGCGAACATACCTCGAAGGTCGGGCACCCGCCCGAGACTACCACCACAAATCGTGCAAAGATCGGTGATGGCATAATATTTTCCTTCCACCTGGAACAGGGCAAGTTCGTACTTGATGGTAGTGTAAGGATGTTCGAAAGGAATCCTCTTTCCACTTCCTTCGATTGGAGCGTCTTCAATTTCTAAAATTTTGACTTGGGACATGAGAGGAATTTATTCTTTGGGCAGGTAGGGTCCATACCGGTCACGATAATATTTTTCAAGCTCGTACCGGAAGCATCCTTTCAGATGCGGCATCTGTTCGCCCGCATCATGGTCAAACTCAACATATTCTTCAGATTTCTGCTGAACATCTTCGGGACGTTCAATATTGGGATCGAGGTAGGCATCTCCCAGCGGAGACCCACCGACAATGAGACCCTGACCCTTCTTGATCCATCGGCCAAGCATGATGCGTTCCTCATCTGTATTCTGTTCGATCGACATGACAAAGCCCCACTCAAAATATTCGAATGTAGATAGCTGGGGCGTTGCCCCTTGCCGCGCATGGAGCAATAAGGTAGCATAAGCTTTATTCCATTTTCAATTTAGATGGCTCATTCCGCTGTCATTTTTTTCAAGGAACAAGCAGAAAACGTTATGTCGACAAAAACTGATTCTACCAAAAAAACTGAAGACTGGTTTCAGGAGGGCCTGGCTGCCGGGCAAACGGGCGATCCGCGAACCTGCCTGGAGTCTTACAAGAAAGCCATTGAGATCGATCCAGACCATTTCCTGGCTCATTTCAACCTGGCTATCCGTTATGGGAAAATCACCATGAACATCGAGGCGGCCCGCCACTTCCGGGAGGCCCTGCGCCTGAAACCCGAATCGCCTATGGTTCATTACAGCCTGGCCGTAGTATGCAACCTGATTGGGGAAACGGACAACGCATTCCATCACTACAGGGAAGCAATCCGCATCAACCCCGATTTCGGCAAAGCACACAGTAACCTGGCGATGCTTTATTACTCGATCAAGCGAGGGAAGGAAGCCATCCATCACCTGTTGAAAGCAGTCGAGATGTTCGGGAAAACCGGAGACGAATTCATGGCTGAGAACGCCCAAAGTATTCTCAAGGACTGTTATAAGGAATTCAACCTCACGGAAAACGACTGTCGGACACTTTGACAGGGACTTCTGCCACTGGAAGGAATCTATGGATTTCGACGTAGTCGTTATCGGTGGCGGTTCAGCAGGATACGCCGCGGCAAGCGCGGCGCAATCGGCCGGAACTCGCGTCGGCATCGCCGACAAAGGTCCGCTGGGAGGACTTTGTATCCTGCGTGGATGCATGCCGACAAAGACGATCCTGCGTTCATCTAATGTCCTCGCACTCATGCACCGTGCAAAAGAGTTCGGACTGCATGTGGAGAATCCGCGAGCCAACCTTGCCGCAATCAACGACCGCAAAAATCGCCTGATCGACGAATTCACCCACTACCGGGTCGAACAGCTCAAAGATCCTCGATTCACGCTCATTGAGGGGTTCGCTTCATTCACCTCACCCCACGAGCTAAATGTAGGCAACCGCACAATTACCGCAAAAAACTTCATCATTGCTACCGGATCGACCATCGCTGATTTTCCCTTGCCTGGGCTGGATACATCCGGATTTGTCACCAGCGATGATGTACTTGAAATGCGCGATATACCTCGGTCGATGATCGTGTTGGGGGCCGGCCCCATCGCCGTGGAACTGGCGCAGTTTTTCTGCAGAATAGGGACAAAAACGACACTCATCCAGCGAAGCGAACATATCCTGTCAAAAGGGGATAAGGACCTAGCACGCCCGGTAGAGGCTAGATTTCGCGAGGAAGGAGTCGAAGTTTTCACCGGAACAAAGTTACTGCGGGTCAAAAGATCGGGGGACCACCGCACCGTTTATTTTTTCCACGAAGGAGAGGAAAAATCTGCTACTGCAGAAATTCTCCTGCAGGCACTGGGACGCAAACCGAATATAGACGGACTCAATCTCAACGCCGCTCGAGTTACAATCGAAAAAGAACGCATCGCTGTTAACGAAGAAATGCGAACGAACGTGCCTCATATTTATGCAGTGGGAGACGTGAACGGGCTCCACGAAATCGTTCACATCGCTATCGAGCAGGGTGAAATCGCAGGACACAATGCCAGTCAGGCAGGCGTACCACCGCGTAAGTTCGACGAGCGGTTAAAAACTAGCGTCACCTTTACCGATCCAACGGTGGCGAGTGTTGGTTTGTCCGAAAAGGAGTGTAAAGCACGGAATATCTCCTACCTCACCGCGTCATACCCTTTTGATGATCACGGCAAGTCAATATGCCTCGGCGAGACACACGGACACGCGAAACTTTTATGCACACCCGGGAGCGGAAAAATTATTGGGGCGCATATTGTCGGACCCGAAGCAGGCGAGTTAATCCATCAGCTCATAACGCTGATGCACTACAAAGGAACTGTAGACGACCTGTTGAAGATTCCCCATTACCACCCCACCCTGTCTGAAATTCTTACCTACCCGGCCGGAGAACTTTCGGGCTTGATAAAAATCAAATAATCAATATCACCATCCCGCTTTAGGCACCATTTGGTCCCTAACCGACAAGTAAAAAAAAGAACCCACTCTATGGGCCTTGAATACAGGGCGGAAAGTCACTGGGCACCAATGATTCCAGAACAATTCTTTCCATATTCTAGAAATACCGAGGATGCGACAGCGAAGGTTCCCTTCAGATTCCCTCAAGCTTTTCGGTGAGGCGATCGATGGCTTCAACCGTGTTCATTTCGGTCGCGCATAATAATAGGCTGTCGGCGAGTTCGGGATAGTGTCCGCCCAAGGGGAGTCCAGCCAGAATCTTATGCTCAAGTAGAGAGTCGCGAACTTCCGTGGCGGGTTTGGGACATTTGAGTACAAACTCGTTGAAGGTGTCGGCATTAAATCGAATCTCAAATCCACCCACCTTGGATAATTTGTTTTTCAAATAGTCTGCTTTCCTCAGGTTCAATACCGCAAGCTCGCGCAGCCCCTGTTTTCCCATGACTGCGAGATAAACCGTCGCCGCCAGCGCGCATAACCCTTGGTTAGTGCAGATGTTTGAGGTGGCGCGCTCGCGCCGGATGTGTTGTTCGCGCGTGGAGAGGGTGAGGACGAACGCGCGGCGTCCGTCGCGGTCGGTCGTCTCGCCTGTAACACGGCCGGGCACCTGCCGGACATATTGCTCCCGCGTCGCAAAAAACCCGACATAAGGTCCACCAAAAGACACAGGAAGCCCAAACGACTGTGCTTCGCCGACGACGATGTCTGCTCCACGCTCACCCGGCGGTTTCAAGATGCCGAGCGACAAGGGTTCTGTCACGGCGACGATGAGCAAGGCATCGCGTTCTGCCAACTCTTTTCCCAACGCTTCGTATTCTTCCACAATGCCGAAAAAGTTTGGGGTCTGCAACACCACTGCCGAGGTTTTATCGCTCAGGTTAGAGCGGATGAACTCGAGATCGGTTTTGCCTCTCGAATCATAAGGAACATCAATCAATTGGTGGTCAGTGCCGCGCAGGTAAGTCGTCACGGTTTGGCGGTATTCGGGGTGCACGGCTCGAGCGATAAGGAATTCGTTTTTCCCATTGATGCGGTGGGCCATGAGCACCGCCTCGGCAAGGGCCGATGCGCCGTCGTACATGGAGGCGTTGGCAATGTCCATGCCGGTGAGCATGACGATCATGGTTTGAAATTCGAAAATCGCCTGCAGGGTGCCCTGACTCACCTCGGGCTGGTAGGGAGTATAACTAGTGGAGAACTCACCTCGCAGGACCAAGTTCCCGATGAGAGCTGGACTGTAATGCCTATAGGCCCCCGCACCAAGGAAAGTAGACATCTCATCCGGATCCGGATTTCGCTTCTGCGTATGTTTGAACGTGGAAACCAGTTCAGTCTCGGAAAGAGCGGTCGGCAGGTCTAGTACTGTATCTCTCAATCTTAAGGTGTCGGGAATACTTGCAAACAGTTCATCGATATTCCGCAGGCCTATCTTTTTCAGCATCTCACGGATATCCTGCTCGGTATGGGGAATAAACCGCATCTATAGAAAAGCTCCTTATGCAAGGAAGAGAAGGGCCTGATCACCCCGCAGCTATCTTGTTGCGTTGTTAGTGTTTTACCCTAACCGCCCTGCCTGCCGACCTGTCCACCGACGCCAAAAAAGTACCGGGGGGGGCCTCAGCGCAGGCGGGTAAACGCCGCACTATGCCATGCTAACTTGACAATGAAAAGCAATAATACTATAGAATTTTAAATCGTGCCTACCTCCATGCTTGAGAAAGAAGATACAGGACTGGTAGTCGTTGATTTACAGGATAAGCTGATGCCTGTGATTGAGCGAAGGGAAGAGATTGCCAAAAATGTCATTATGCTCGTACACCTTGCAAGACTCTTCAACCTCCCCGTCCTGCTGACAGAACAGCACTCCAAGTGGCTTGGATCTACACTGCAGGAGATCAGGGAGGTTCTCCCTGAATACAGTCCCGTTGAGAAGATTGATTTTAACTGCTGTGCCGTAGACCTCTTCAACCGCAACCTTGAGAGGATGGGATTGAAGAATATCATACTGGCCGGTGTAGAATCCCATATCTGTATCATGCAGACCTGCATCGGGCTGTTAGCGAAGGGGTATCAGATACATATACCGCAGGATGCTGTGGGTTCAAGAAAAGAGGAGAATCGTCAGGTCGGCCTGGAACTGATGAGAGGGGTGGGTGCTGTAATCACTTCCACCGAAACCGTGATCTACCAGATTTTAAAGAGGGGCAATACGAAGGAGTTCAGGGAAATGCTGAAGCTTGTCAAGTAATCATACCTCCACCTACTTTTTTCTCATGCCACCTGAAACTGATCATAAGCTAGATTAAGAAGGGGAACAACGCTATGAACTACGAGCCAATTATAAAGGGTAACGTTAAAGAATTTTCCGTAAAACCGAACCTCCTGAACTATGAAGAGGCTAGGGAGAGTTTCAGTTGGGATGATATCTACAAAGAACTCGATGGGTTGGAAGGCGGTGGGCTGAATATCGCGTATGAAGCCATTGACAGACATGCAAAGACATCTCTGCGAGAGAAGATGGCTCTTTACTGGGAGGGGAAAGACGGCAATAGCAAACAGTACACTTTCCACGACCTCTACACACTGACAAACCGCTTTGCAAACGCCCTGCAGTCGCTCGGAATAAAAAAGGGGGACAGGGTTTTTACCTATATGGACAGGACCCCGGAGATATTTATAGCAATTCTTGGAACCCTGAAGGCAGGCGCAGTTGTGGGGCCCCTCTTTTCAGCATTTGGACCTGATGCCGTAAAAGACAGGTTGCAGGACAGCGGAGCCCGGATCTTGATAACTACGCCGGGACTCGTGGCCACGGTTCATGAGATAGCCGGTGAGCTACCAGCTCTCGAAAAAATAATAATCGTCAATAGGAGGAAGACTCCCTATGAGCTGAATGAGAATGAGGTTAGCTATGAAAGAATTATGGAGTCGGCTTCGGAAGAGTTCGAGATAGTGAAGACAGAGAAGGAAGACAAGGCCATAATGCACTACACATCAGGCACCACTGGAAAACCTAAAGGCGCCGTCCACGTACACCAAGCCGTAATGGGCCATTATGCAACCGCAAAATATGTTCTTGACCTGCACCCTGATGATATTTACTTCTGCACAGCTGATCCCGGGTGGGTTACGGGAACGTCATACGGCATCTTCGGCCCATGGTCAAACGGCATATCCCAGGTTGTATATGAAGGCGGGTTCAGCGCCAGCCACTGGTACGGTGTAATAGAAAAATACCAGGTAACTGTCTGGTATACAGCGCCAACGGCCATAAGAATGCTGATGAAGGCAGGCGAGAAGGTTATCGGCAAATATAATCTGAAAAGTCTTCGATATATGTGCAGTGTAGGAGAGCCGTTAAATCCTGAAGCAGTGGTATGGAGTGTGGAAGCCTTTGGACTTCCTTTCCATGATAACTGGTGGCAGACAGAGACGGGATGCATACAGATTGCCAACTATCCCCTCCAAGATATAAGGCCAGGCTCTATGGGCAAACCTTTCCCGGGCGTAACGGCAGCAATCCTTGATGAAGACTGTAAGCACGAGCTCCCACCCGGAGAAGAGGGAAACCTGGCATTGAAGTCCGGCTGGCCATCAATGTTCAGAATATATTGGAACAAGAAGGAGCTTTATGACTCCAAGTTCATAAATGGCTGGTACATTACCGGCGATCGGGCCAGAAAGGATGAGGACGGCTATTTCTGGTTTGTCGGAAGGGCCGATGACGTTATTAATACAGCCGGTCACCTAGTCGGCCCCTTTGAAGTTGAAAGCGCCCTCATTGAACACCCGGCAGTTGCAGAAGCAGGTGTAATAGGCATCCCGGACAAACTGGCCATGGAGGTTATTAAGGCATTTATCTCCCTTAAAGACGGTTATGAAATATCCGATGAGTTAATAATGGAGATCAAAAGATTTGCAAGGAAGAAACTCCATGCAGTAGCCTGTCCTAAAGAAATTGAGATACTTGATTCGCTCCCAAAAACCAGGAGCGGCAAGATCATGCGGAGGCTGCTGAAGGCAAGGGAACTAGGTCTGTCGGAAGGTGACACCTCCACACTGGAGGATTAGCCCAGAATGACAGAAAAGTCCTTCAGGGGTGGGTATGGCAAGAGAGAGGAGTGCTCCTGATGTAGTGAATCACCCCTGCTGCTGACACAGTTCGGTATATTTTTCGGAGTTCATGAGGCCATCTTCGGGACTTGAATCTGTTACTTCAATCTCGATCATCCATCCCTTGCCGTAGGGGTCGCTATTGACCAAGTCAGGCTGTGTTTCCAGATCTTTGTTAACGGCAACAACCCTGCCGCTCAAAGGGGCATAAACATCGGAAACAGTTTTGACAGATTCCACCACGCCGAAGGTGTTTTCCTTGACCAGCTCCGTCCCCTCGGTGGGAAGTTCAACGAACACAACATCACCCAACTGCTTTTGCGCAAAATCGCTAACGCCGACGACAGCTCGGTTGCCCTTCAACCGTATCCATTCGTGCTCCATCGTATAAAGAAGATCTTTCTGGATCTCCATGTTCTTCCTCCCTTAATCAGTAAAAATAGTTTTCGTTTTTGCGCTTATTTTTTGACATGGCTGGGAACAAAAGGCAGCTTGACCACCTCGGCGGGGATGAGCTGGTTCCTGATTTCCACCTCCAAACGAGCGCCTGTTATAGAGTGTTCACTGGGTACATAACACAATCCGATCCCGATATTCAAGGACGGGGAAAAGGTGCCACTGGTGACTTCGCCCACGGGTTTTCCATCGGCCAAGACCCGGTAATGTTCCCTGGGAACACCGCGAGTAAGAAGCCGAAGTCCGACTAATTTCCGGAGTAGGCCCTCTTCCTTTTGTTTTAGCAAAGGTTCACTCCCGATGAATTTCCCTTTCTTGAATTTAACCACCCAACCCAAGTCTGCCTCCAAGGGAGAAGACTCGGCGTCGATCTCTTGACCATACAGGGCATACCCCATTTCTAACCGCAGGGTGTCCCGGGCACCGAGCCCGATCGGCTGGATACCGCAGGGTTCCCCCTGCCGAATGAGGGCACAGAAAACTTGTCTGACATCGCCTTGCGGTAAATATAATTCAAATCCATCCTCCCCCGTATACCCCGTACGCGAGACTATGCCTTCGACGTTATGGACTTTACCCCTCTTAAAGTGATAATAGGGCAGGTCATGTAGCGAGATATCGAACAACGGTTGCAAAACTTCTTCCGCCCGTGGACCCTGCAGGGCCAATTGCGCCGTTGCGGCGCTGGTGTTTTTCGTCGTCACATCAAAGGAAGTGGCATTTTTTTTAATCCATGCATAATCCTTATCCGTATTGGACGCATTCACGCAAAGAAAATAATGATCCTCAGAAAACCGGTGAATCAGCAGATCGTCTACCACCCCGCCACCCTCGTAACACATGAGAGTGTAGAGAATCGATCCGTCGGTCATCTTTTCAATATCGTTAGAAAGAAGGTATTGCAAAAACCGCTGGGCATCTTTGCCCTTAATGTCAATTTCTCCCATGTGACTGACATCAAACAGCCCGACTTTTTCACGCACGCACAAATGCTCGGTCACCACGCCAGCATACTGGATGGGCATATTCCATCCGGCAAAGGGAACCAGTCTAGCGCCCAGTTTCCTGTGAACATCGGTCAGGGGAGTCGTCCTTAAAGTTTGCGGGAGTTCTTCGGACATACGGGTAGAAGCCAGTATTTTAAAATCAATGGCAAAGAACGTCTATATCACCCTTTTATGAAACGGCGCAAGAAGGAAAAAGCATTTAAACTTCAAAATCCAAGAGCTGCAATTCCAGTCTTACCCATTAAATCTCAAACCTCCCCCCCCACCCCACAGCGTAAAAATCAGTTTACAACTTTTCCATCTGGAGATAGCTTATGACATCAAAACGTTATATAATCAGTCAAAAAATCACTTAAATGTTTAGCGTTGATCAAAATGAATGACTCTTCTCCATGCCTACACCCAAAATTTGATGCGATCCTGGTTGCCGGGGAAGGCGAATCCAGCTATAAGGTATACCACGAGCACAAAGCCTTTCTCGAAATCGAGGGAAAATGCGTTATCAATTACGTCATCGAAGCGCTGCAACGGGTAGACTCCATCAAGGATATCTATATCGTTGGTTTAAAAGATAAACTGGAGAGGACACTCAGGGACGCGGCTGTCGATTCGCATTACCCCAAGACAATCCATCTGGTGGACCAGCGGGCTAACCTTTATGAAAATATTTTTCACACATTTTTAAAAACAATTCCCGGAGGCGAAAGCACCTCGATCACTGAGCTGGAAGCCTCACGGTACCGTGATAAGGCGGTTTTGATCGTTCCCTGCGATTCTCCATTGCTCACGCCTCACGAAGTGGAGCACTTCATCCACAATTGCGACATGACTCGTTATGACCATGTTCTTGGCCTGACCCCAGAAGAAATTCTGAAAAATTTTTATCCGCAAGATAACCGACCAGGAATCAAAATGGCGTATCTACATCTCAAGGAAAAAAGTTACCGGATCAACAACCTGCACCTGGTGAAACCATTACGGATTACCAACCGTGAATATATTCAAAAGATGTACCAGTATCGTTACCAGAGAAACTTTAAGAATTTTATTTTTTTTGGACTAAGCCTGTACGGCAAGACTGTTGTCGAACATTATCGTTATTACATCGGACTGCAATTATGCCTCCTCTTTTCTAGGCTAGGGTGGAAAATTCCTGTGAGGCATTTCCGCAAATGGACCCCCAAGCGCGATTTGGAGCAATGCATTTCGACCCTCCTGAAAACACGGTTCATGGGACTAGAAGTCCCTTACCCAGGAGCAGCTCTCGACATCGATCGTGATTCAGACTATGAAGCCATCAAAACCCGTTTCAACGAATGGCGGGCCAATCTCATTCAGTCGGAACATCTCCTTCCTCATGCTAGCGAACACCTTGTGACAGGATAAACCAACCGCCTCACCAACAACCGAAGACAACCTAATTAATTTTATGAACCAGCGCCGAATCCGCAACTTCTCCATCATCGCTCACATTGATCATGGCAAATCCACTCTGGCCGACAAGCTGATTCTTGCTACAGGCGGGCTCCAGAAAAGGGAGATGAAAGATCAGGTTCTCGACAGTATGGACCTGGAACGCGAACGCGGCATCACCATCAAGGCGCAGACCGTACGTTTGCAATACCAGAACGACAAGGGAGAAAAATACACTTTCAACATGATCGACACCCCGGGCCACGTGGACTTCACCTACGAAGTCTCCCGCAGTTTAGCTGCCTGCGAAGGAGTCCTACTCGTGGTAGACGCCACCCAAGGCATCCAAGCGCAGACTATTGCCAATGTCAATCTGGCAGCAAAAAATAACTTAGCTGTCATTCCCGTCATCAACAAAATTGACCTACCTAGTGCTAACGCTGATTCCGTAAAAGAACAATTGGAGGACATCCTTCAAATTGAATCGGACAACGCCGTATTGACTAGCGCCAAGGAAGGGATCGGAATCCACGAGGTGATGGAGGCCGTAGTTAAACACATCCCTCACCCCATCGGGGATACAGAAAAACCTTTTAAGGGCCTGCTGTTCGATTCCTGGTACGACTCCTATCGGGGAGTAGTTGTATTGATCCGGGTCGTGGAGGGCAGTGTGCAGGTAGGAACACGCATTCACTTTATGGCTAACAGCACCGAATTTGTCGTTGAGGAACTAGGGGCATTTACCCCAGCTCCCGTGCGCATCCAATCCCTGCAGGCAGGAGAAGTCGGTTACCTGATCGCCGGAATTAAGCAACTTGATCAGACCAAAATAGGCGATACCATAACAGACGCAAGCCGACCGACCGAGATCCCGCTGCCCGGATACAAAGAAGCCAAACCCATGGTCTTCAGCGGGATGTATCCCATCACTGGGGACCAGTATGAGCTATTACGCGACGCATTGAAGAAACTGAAATTGAACGACGCCTCCTTTACCTACGAACCCGAAACCTCACAGGCTTTAGGCTTCGGTTTCCGTTGTGGCTTTCTGGGGCTTCTTCACATGGAGATTATTCGCGAGCGCCTGGAAAGGGAGTACAGTGTCGATCTACTCACTACCGCACCCACTGTAATTTACCAGATTCACTCAGTAGACGAATCAACCGTTCTTCTGGATAACCCGTCAAAGCTTAAGGAAATTCGCAATATTGATCATATGGAAGAGCCGTATGTGCTCGGAACCATCATTGTTCCGGAAGAATTCATCGGCACAATCATGGTTCTGGCTCGAGAGCGGCGCGGGGTTCAGACAAAAATGGAGTACTTGAATCCAAAAACCGTATTGTTACAATACGAGCTACCCTTTGGCGAAATCGTCTTGGATTTTTATGACCAACTGAAATCCTCTACCAAAGGGTATGCCTCGTTCGATTACGAGTTTTTAGATTTCAGAACATCCAACCTGGCCAAACTTGATATCCTTTTAAACGGAGAATTGGTCGACGCACTGTCGGTGATTGTTCACAAGGACAAGGCCTATTACCAAGGGCGGGAGTTGGCCAAAAAACTGAAAGAAAAAATCCCACGGCAAATGTTTGAGGTGGTGATTCAGGCAGCCATTGGCAGTAAGGTCATTGCCCGTGAATCCATAAAAGCGCTAAGAAAAAACGTTCTAGCCAAATGTTATGGCGGCGACATCACCCGCAAACGCAAACTACTGGAAAAGCAAAAAGCCGGCAAAAAGAAAATGAAGCTAGTAGGTAAGGTGGAAATCCCCCAAGAGGCCTTTTTAGCCGTATTGAGAACCGATGGAAAATAATCCAACTGACGCTATAAACAAACCAAATACTAAGAAAAAAACCAAGAGTGTATTCCGAGAATATGCCGAGGCGATTTTCATTGCCTTGCTATTAGCATTATTCATCCGCACTTTCATTATTCAGGCATTCAAAATTCCCTCCGGGTCAATGGAGAAAACTCTTTTAATCGGTGACCATATTCTGGTTTCTAAATTTGCTTACGGCACCCACATTCCCAATGAAATACCATTCTTAAACATCAAACTTTTTGATGACATCATTTTATCCCAAGAGGTCCCAAAACGAGGTGAGATCATCGTTTTCAAATACCCAAAAAATGAAAGCCGTGATTTCATCAAACGTGTGGTCGGGATACCCGGAGATATTCTTGAGGTCCGGCGACAAAAAGTTTATGTAAACAACCAGCTTTATGAAGAAGAACACGTCTGGCACACCGAAACGCCACAGAATGATCGATTCGTCCCACGCGACGATTTCGGACCCGTTATCGTTCCCCCGAAACATCTGTTCATGATGGGCGATAACCGCGAGAACAGTCAGGACAGCCGGTTCTGGGGATTTCTCAACATCAATAAGGTCAAAGGCAAAGCACTTATGATTTACTGGTCTTGGAATGCTGTAGACAGCTGGGTCCGTTTCGACCGATTCGGGAAAGTACTTCATTAATTCAGGACCTATCTCTCCCATGGCCTCTTCCTCCTCACCCCTAGCTGCAACACTCAAATCGATCAGGGAAAACACGCGAGGAATCATTTTTGATTTCGATGGGCTTCTCGCCGATTCAGAACCGTTTCATTACCGTGCCTATAATGAAGTTTTTAAGCGGTATGGTCACAGCCTGAATCAAGAGGAATATTGGATAGAATGGACTTCAAAAGGTAAAGGCATTGCGGGAGAAATTGAACGGCATAACCTGAGCCTTAACGTCGATCCCATCGAGTTGCGCCGGCAAAAATTCGAGGTGTATTCCCGATTTTGCCAGAACGGCGACATCCGATTGTTTCCCGAAGCGGTGCAGGCGGTGGAGCTTCTTAAAAATGACCATCAGATCGCCATCGCTTCTGGGTCCTGGGGACATGACATCCGGGCTATCCTGGAACACGCAAAAGCCAGTTATCTGTTCTCCACCATTTTAGGCAAGGAATCAGCTCCGAGAGAAAAACCCCACCCAGACATATTTCTCAATGCAGCCAAGACCATGAAATGTTCCGCGTTAGAATGCCTGGTAATTGAAGACGCCCTGAAAGGCCTGAACGCGGCCAAAAGCGCTGGAATGTCGTGTCTTATCATTAAAAATGAACTCAACCAGAATATTGATTTCCATGGAGCCGACCTGATTTTCCCTAGCCTATCCGATTTTGTCACTCTTCTTAAAGGATGACCCCCTTACCTTCAAGCGTCCTGGCGATTGATCTGTGCCCGCGCGCCAAATTAGTGGCACCTGAAAGAAAAAAAAATTCCACCCCCTTCCGGAGATGGAATTTTATTTTAAAATACTAGCAACCTCCCCCCTTAGAAAACCCGGAAGGTCACCTAAAAGGCATCCGCTTCCCGCTTTTTTTACAGGTTTCCTCGATTCCTATCTTTCCTCAGTTTCCGCCTCCGCATTTCCCACACATTTTCTCTAATTGGGCATCAGACAGGCCGCCGGAACTACCTGAAGGGGCGGGACCGGACGCAGCAGGCGCCGTAGCACACCCAATAAAAGCAACCATCATCACCAAAGCAAGCAGTCTTAGAACAATTCTCATCCCAACTCCCTCCCCATGGAAAAGTTCGCAAAAAACATCTCTCTCTTAACTACGAGCAGCCCTTGAAAACCACAGCCACCGTTAGCAGGATTGTAAACCAAAAACAATTTAAAATCACCACTCAAATCCACTAATTTTTCAGCCTTTACTGAAAAGTAGTTGAAAACAGATCGTTTTCACAATGTGCCCACCTGTTCCCCTTCAAATCGTGAGACTCACCCGATACTTTTGATCGACAAGAATCACCATCAAAGTTGTGGTGGCCCCCAGTAAACAAGTCCAAT
>Ga0207990_1000919_pt1 | contig 16068 bp, 16 predicted proteins | sample ETNtaG_8_FD_185780 | JGI IMG/M metagenome (GOLD analysis project Ga0207990, IMG submission 185780) | Marine microbial and viral communities from oxygen minimum zone, Eastern Pacific Ocean - ETNP201406SV75 (SPAdes) (version 2) | ecosystem: Environmental > Aquatic > Marine > Oceanic ...
TGGTCGCGATTATCTGGATCTACGTGGCGATCAAGGAACAGACGGGCATTGCCACGACGGATCTCGTATTCATTACTGAAAACCTGGACTTACCACTGACTCCGCAGAAATGGCTGTTCATGGCGTTCTTCCTGGCGTTTGCCATCAAGGTTCCCATGTTTCCGTTTCACACCTGGCTTCCAGACGCACATGTCCAGGCACCCACTGCAGGCTCGGTTATTCTTGCTGGTGTCCTCTTGAAAATGGGCACTTACGGATTCTTCCGTTTCAATCTGCCGTTATTCCCGCATGCCAGTTATGAATTCATGCCGATGATCGCATGGCTGTCTATCATCGGCATCATCTATGGCGCGTTGGTGTCTCTCGTGCAGGAGGACATGAAAAAACTTGTGGCCTACTCCTCGGTAAGCCATCTCGGATTCGTAATGATTGGCATTTTCGCATTCAATCATTATGGAATGCAGGGCGCGTTGTTGCAGAACATCAACCATGGCATCAGCACGGGCGCGCTCTTCCTTTTGGTGGGAATTATTTACGACCGCAGACATACACGCCAGATAAGTGAATTTGGCGGTTTGGCTAAAGTGATGCCAAAATATACCATCTGTTTTATGATCGTAGCGTTGTCGTCCATCGGACTCCCCGGGATGAACGGGTTTGTAGGTGAGTTTCTTATCCTGCTGGGCGTTTTCCAGAACAATGGTCTCTGGGCCGCTTGTGCTACCAGTGGCGTTATCTTTGCCGCGTGCTACATCCTTTGGATGTTCCAACGTGTCATGTTCCAGAAACTGGACAATCCTAAAAACGAAAACCTGCCCGATATGAACTGCAGGGAAATGATAACTATCGCTCCTTTGATTGTTCTTATATTCTGGATCGGCCTTTACCCTAAACCGTTCCTGAAAACTTTCGAAGCTTCAGTCGAGCATTTACTGGTTAAGGTTCACCCTGATAATTTCAGGCCAGGCAAACCGGGCTCGGGTCACACGGAGCACGCAAAGCTGATTAAAACCGAAGACATCGCCAAAATGAACCAGAAGTTGAGTGGCGCAAAGCATTAGCATTTTGTATTAATCTGATTTTTTAAGGATTTTATAATAGTGGAACCAATTATCGCTCCAGCAATTGATCTTGTCAGTCTCGCCCCGGTGCTTGTGCTCTCGGTGTTCGGGATGATGGTGCTTGTAACGGACCTGTTCATTGGCAAGGATAAATCTGTTCTGGTGTTCATCAGCCTGACCGGACTGCTCATGGGGGCTATCAGCTCATTGGCAAAGTACAATCTGCCGGTTCATTCGTTTAACGGCGCCTACATCGTAGACAACTTTTCAGTCTTTTTTACGTTCATATTCTGCATCAGTTCTGCGATGGCGATTCTGGTTTCGATAGATTACAACAAACGCGAAGGCATTAAGGTTGGGGAATATTACAGTCTCATCCTGTTCTGTACTGTTGGAATGGTTCTACTCGCCTCCTCCACCGACATGATCATGATCTTCCTGGGAATTGAGATCGTATCCATTTCCCTCTATGTTCTGGCGGGAATCAGGCGGAATGACACTAAGTCCAACGAGGCGGCTCTAAAATACTTCTTACTGGGAGCGTTCGCGACTGGATTCCTCCTTTATGGAATGGCACTGATCTATGGCTCTACGGGCTCCACCAAACTAGCGTCGATAGCAAATGTGATTGGAGAAGGTGGCGTTGCCTCTGAACCGCTCTTGATCATGGGCGTGGTGCTGATGATTATCGGTTTCGGATTCAAAGTAGCGGCCGTTCCATTTCACATGTGGGCGCCGGATGTTTATCAGGGAGCGCCAACCCCGGTCACCGCGTTCATGGCAGTCGGACCTAAAGCGGCAAGCCTCGCGGCTTTTTACAGGTTTTTTTCTGAAGCGATACCACAGCTTTCTCCATCATGGGAAATCCTGTTGTGCACCGTTTCAGTACTCACCATGTTCATAGGAAACCTGGGCGCGATCATGCAGACGAACATTAAGAGACTGCTGGCGTTCTCCAGTGTGGCGCATGTTGGCTACTTGATAATCGCCATCATCGCGAAAAATTCGCTCAGTTCATCAGCTCTCATGTTCTACATGCTCACATACGCGTTCATGATCTTCGGAACATTCGGTATCGTGATCCTGCTCGGCCGCAAGGGTGATGAAAATCTTGAAATAGAAAATTATTCCGGGCTGGCCTATAAGCACCCGATCCTGGCTCTGTCCATGACGATATTTCTCCTGTCACTGGGCGGACTACCACCGCTGGCCGGATTCGTTGCCAAGTTTTTTGTATTCAGCGCCGCGCTTAAGGAAGGATTCCTTATTCTGGTCATTATAGCTGTGCTCAACAGTGCTATATCCCTTTATTACTACCTGAAGGTGATCGTCTTCATGTATATGAAAGACCCTGTTAAAGAGTTCGATATCACCCTGTCACCGATGACCCTGTTCGTAATTGCCATCTCCATCTTCGGCACCATCCAACTCGGCATCTTCCCCGACCCCATCATCGCACTCGCCCAAGCTAACTGACCGCTAATTTTCGATCCAGTTCGTCCCCCTTTCAATTAATTGAATAAGGTGTAATTTTTCGGAGTATAATAGTTGAAAATATTATTATTTTTCTGAACGGGACGTCATTATGAAGATGCATCATCTTGAGGAGGAAGAGGTAAAGGCGGTCATGGAGAAGGTTCTTGTCGCAGTAGGCGATGCTGAACTTGACGCCGACAAGGTTGAGGAAATATTCAAATTGTCCAAGGTTGATCCTGAAGGATTCTTGAATTGCAAATCTAACGAGGTTCAGGAAAAGCAGGTCAATTTTGAAATAGACGAATCTAAGGGGGTGCGCTTTTTTGATCCTTTCAACTTCTATACTAAGGGAATTTACAAGGATATGGATGGCTGGTCGGTTTGGACGGTCGACAATTTAAAGGAACCCTGGGAATACGAATAGCAACTTGCTCAGGAATTCTTTTATATGTCATTCTGAGTGCTAGCGAAAAATCTCGCCCGTTGGTAGGTATTGAGATCCTTCGTCGCCAAAAGACTCCTCAGAATGACAATTTTTGGAATTTATTTAACGCATAAAAAACCCCGCGAGACCTTAAGGTCCCGCGGGTTTTATATTTATATCTGGAGAAATTTTTTTTCCGGGTATCCTCAGGCTTTGTTTTCCTGGTCCTGACTGTAGTCGTAGGACCCTTTTCTCGGTAACGATGCGGTAAACGAGTCAGCCTCATCCTTCATTTTTTTGTCCTTGGCTTCGCCCTCTTCTTCGGCTTTCTTTCTTAAATAAGCTTCTTTTTCCTGCTCGGTCATATTCTCTAAATCGGGCTGTCCTTCTTCAAGTTCGCCCTGAGCATTTTCGCCACCCTCGACCGCACCAGCCTCTTCCGCTTCTTTCATGGACGTTTTAAAGTTTTTGATACTGCGTCCAAACGCGCTTCCTATTTCGGGCAGTTTACCTGCTCCGAAGATGATCATAATGATAACCAGTATGATCATCAGTTCCGGAAATCCTATACCCATCATGGCAATATTCCTCCAGTAAAAAGCTGACTTCCAAAAGCGGCCAGTCGCCATGAAAGCTACTTAAAAGTGCATAAAGTTCAAATATTTCGTTAATTTTATCCCTTTTATAACCATAAATACAAGGAAAAAGCGAAGGAGTTTAAGGATACTCTCCGGCTGAATCCAAATTACCCGGACGCGCATAATAATCTGGGTATCCTATACAAAACTCAAAAGAAATACGACCTCGCTGAAAAAGCCTTCAATGACGCGCTGAAACTCGATCCTGAGTTGAAAGTCGCCCGCGAAAATTTAGAAGCGATTCAAATTCTATAGAACCACAGACCGTAGGTGCCCAGCATGGGTATGAACACCGATTAAAAACCTAACTGGATTCAGGATGACTCCTCCTTTTTATCCTGTAATCCTGTCATTTATTTTGTATTATTGAATATATGAAAATATTTAAAAATTACATCTTTACCGTTGCTATATTTCTTCTTCCGGCTATTGCCATGGCTTCCTCAGCGGATGGGAAAGCTATGGAAGGGATGGAGTTGTATCGTGAGCAGGCATTCGACCAGGCGAGCCAAAAGTTTTTAGAAGCTCGCAAGGAAAAACCAGACGATCCTAAAATTTCTTACAACCTGGGCAACAGTCGTTATAAGCAGGGAAAATTCGACGAGGCTCTGCAGGATTATTCCCGATCCATCAATGAAAAGTCTGACCCTGCCTTGATACAAAAGTCGGCCTACAATATGGGCAACACACTTTTTAGAATGGGCAAGCTTGACGAATCCGTTGCCTCCTACAAGAAGGCCCTCGAACTTGATCCCGGCGATATGGACGCGAAATATAATCTTGAGTTTGTCCGCGAACAAATCGAGAAGAAAAAACAAGAACAACAACAGAAACAGGATGAATCCGGGAAAGACAAAGAAGACCAGCAATTCGGCGACGAAAAAGAACAGAGTAAAAATCAAAACGAAAATAATCCGCAGGATCAGGCCGACAATAAAGATAATTCTAAAGAACCCTCAGACAAGCAGGAACAGAACGAATCGCAGGACAACCCTTCCCGCACCGCCGAAGCCTCACCCGAAAGCATTACCAAAGAGGAAGCGGAACAAAGGCTGAGTGCGCTCACTGAAGATCTTAAAAAGTTCCAGCGCAAACAAGCTCTTGATATGAAATCACTCTTCACTTATCAGGGTAACGACTGGTAAAAATGAATCATCACTTACAAAAAAATTTTCAGGTGTGGGTTTTATTTTGTGCCTTGATGTTTGGCGTAACCTTTCCCGGTGCGGTATTTTCGGAGGATATACGCCTGTCTACCACGGTGGACAAAAACCAATTGACGCTTGAGGACTCTATTGAATTATCAGTTACCGTTCACGGGGTCCGTAACCCGCCAATGCCAGAACTTCCTCCATTGTCCGATTTTCGGGTACGGTCCAGGGGAACACAGTCATCCACGCAGATTATCAACTCAAGCATGCGAGTCAGCACAACCCACAAATTTCTTCTCATCCCAAAAAATGTGGGAAGTTTTAAAATTGGCTCAGCAGTCATGAAACTGGATGGCGCTATTTATAAATCGGATCCCATCACCGTCTCAGTAGAAATATCCAAACCTGGAAGACCCAGTATTAATGAAGCCGCCTTCACTGAAACCAGTGTTTCCAAAACTGATCCATTTGTAAATGAGCAGGTGGTTTACACTTTCAAATTCTTCCGCAGGGTCGGGGCGAGAAACCTGAATCTCAGCATGCCTGATGATGATACTCTGTTCCGCAAAGAGGACATGGGCAAAGCTAAGAGGTATTCTCAGGTCATTAATGGAATCGCCTATGATGTGCACGAAATTTCTATAGCCCTGTTCCCACTCAAGGCGGGCACAGCGGTAATTCCGCCGTCACTGCTTGAACTCGATCTTATTTATCGCACTCGGGGAAATCGCCAGAGAGATCCATTTTCAAAGTTTTACGAAGACCCTTTTTTTGGCGCACCAGTGCAAAGTGACCATAAATATTTATCAACAAAGCAAATTGAACTCAACATCCGTCCATTGCCTAAGGATAATAGGCCAACGGACTTTAGAAATCTGGTTGGTCGCTTTGCCATATCCGCAGAGCTCGGAAAAACGGAGCTTGATGCTGGTGATACGACAACGCTGACACTGACTGTCTCTGGCACAGGGAACATAATGGACGTTACCCTTGCCGAACCAGACCTTCATGGCCAATTTAAAATTTACCCGGATCAACCAACTTTCAAGCAAACCACTCATGGAACTCAGATTGGTGGCGAAAAAACATTCAAGTTCGCTCTGGTTCCCTATTCCACCGGCGCACAAACCATCCCTTCAATTAAGCTGAGTTATTTTGATCCTGAAAAAAATACATACAATACCGTTTCGACTCGTCCCATAAATTTAACGGTGAGGCCCGGAGTGAGCGACGACAAGTTGAATCTGGTACAGCCCGGGTCTGTATCTGCTCCGCAGAATGGGTCATCCGTATCCATTCTCGCACGGGACATATTACCGATTCACACGAATTTGGCGGACTTTGAAAACTCAACGTTTAGCAAGACGCGGCAGTTTACCTATGCAACAGGATTACTAGGCCCCATCGTGATATATTTTTTCGCCGCTGGATATATTCGATACAACCACCGCATGAAGGACGACATATCATATTCCCGCCGACAAGGTGCCTATAATATTGCAAAGAAAAAACTTGAGCAACTATCGTCTTCCCATACTGACTCAAAATATTTTGTGAAAGATTTCTCACAAATATTTCGCGAATACATCGGCAACAAACTGAACCTACAGGGAACTGCTTTCACCGCCAAAGAGTTGGAAGAAAAATTGAACGATAATGATTATAAGCAGAAACAAATCTCTGCGGTAAGGAAACTTCTTGAAAAATGCGAGGCCATGCAATACGCACCCGTGACAACCGGCAAAGACAATGAGTTGATCGACGAATCTTTGAACCTGCTAAGTCAACTGGAGAAACAGGCATGAAGATTCACTTGAAAACCACTTTATGGGCCGTTCTTTTTCTATTCGCTTCCGCTCCCAATTTAATCTCAGCACAGGATGAAGATATTTCTTTAAAAATCGTTCGGGCCAATGAGTCCTATCACGAAAAGGACTATCAGTCTGCCGCAAAACTATTCGAAGAACTTATTGAGCAAGGTCAGAACAATGGATATCTTTATTATAACCTTGGCAACTCATATATGCGCCTGGGTAAAACAGGACATGCCATTCTCAATTACCTTCGCGCAAAATTACTCTTGCCAAGAGATGAGAATCTGGATGCCAATCTCAGATATGCTATAAGTCAAACCACAGACCAGTTGCACCCTCCGCAAGGTGGATTTCTCTCTGGGCTCCTTTTCTGGATGAAGTCAATCAACCTGAATGAGCATTTTCAGTTGTTGATAATGATCAATTTTTTATTCTGGTCCGCTTCTATAGGCTTGTTGTATTACAGAAAACATCAGTGGCTCATCGTAAAAAGAGTAACCCTGGGATTTCTCTTACTCATCCTATTTTCAACGGGGATAAAATATTATTTACAATCAGAACAAAGAACCGGTGTTATCCTTGCCAATAAGGTGGATATTAAATCAGACAAAGGCATTCAAGATATAACATTATTTCAATTGCATGAAGGAGCCATCATTTCAGCAAATGAAGAAAACGAAGGTTGGTTGCGCATTTCACTGGATGAAGATAAAACAGGTTGGGTTTCTAAAAAGTCCGTTGGGTTTTAACCAGGCACAATTATGAGAAACAAACGACCCCGCACCGCAGGAGGATGGGGTTCTGTCCTCTATTCATTACAAAAATCAATAAAGGCCGGCGGGCTGTGGCCCATGATACAGGCCCTGTTAAGCCGCAACAGTTGCAAAAGCTGTGCGCTGGGAATGGGGGGCCAAAGCGGGGGATTACGAGATGAAAAAGGCCATTTCCCGGAAGTGTGCAATAAATCCGTTGTTGCACAAGCGTCGGACATGCAAAGCGCCATCCCTTCTGAATTCTTTCAACAAAATAGCATAGCCGCACTTAGCACATGGAGTTCTTTTCAACTGGAACGTGCCGGACGATTGGTCAGTCCTCTCCTATGTGCACCCGGAGACACACATTACAGAGAAATCTCATGGGAAATCGCTCTTCAAAGAATCGCAGATCAACTTCAATCCACCAAACCGGAAGATTCATTTTTCTACGCCAGCGGAAGATCCTCAAATGAAGCCGCATTTCTACTTCAACTATTCGCGCGGATATTTGGAACAAATAATATAAACAACTGTTCTTTCTATTGCCATCAGGCTTCAGGTGTTGGCTTAACCCAAACTCTGGGAACGGGCACCGCGACAATCCAACTTGAAGATCTCGACAACGTCGATCTTATTTTTCTGGTAGGCGCTAACCCTGCCAGTAATCATCCGCGTTTCATGAAAGTCTTAATGAACACCAGACGCCGTGGAGGTCAAGTTATTGTTATTAATCCAGCACGTGAATTGGGACTCGAAAGATTCAGTGTACCTTCAGATTTCAGAAGTTTACTTTTCGGATCAGACATCGCAAGCACCTACATTCAACCCAATATTGGTGGGGACATTGCATTGTTCAAAGGTATCGCAAAGGGGCTCTTTCAGATCGAAACTCAAAAACCTGGAACTCTTGCTCACGATTTCATTGCAAACCATAGCAATGATTTTGAGAGTTTCAAAAGGAAAATCGAGGAAACATCATGGGAAACCATCGAAAATGATTCAGGACTCACAAAATCCAACATAGAAGATATTGCGTACAAATACGGTCAAGCCAAAAATGTAGTGTTTGCCTGGGCAATGGGACTGACTCACCATTCTCATGGCGTCGATAATATAAAAGAAATCGTAAACCTCTCACTCTTGAGAGGAATGATCGGAAGGAAGAATGTAGGACTCCTTCCATTGCGAGGGCATAGTAACGTTCAAGGAATAGGTTCAATGGGATTCACTCCGAAGTTGAAGCAGTCCATGTTTGATAACCTCAAAAACCAGTTCAACGTTTCGCTCCCACAGGAAGAAGGCTTGGATACGCTCAGTTGTATGGAATTTGCGCATCAGGGGAAAATCAAGTTTGCGTGGAACCTCGGCGGAAACCTTTATGGTTCAAATCCAGATTCCCAATTTGCCAAAGATGCACTCAGCAAAATTGATTTAAATTTATACATGAACACCACACTCAACCAGGGTCACTTTCAGGGGCGTGGGAAAACAACTATCGTTCTCCCCGTACAGGCTAGAGATGAAGAATCTCAAAATACCACACAAGAAAGTATGTTTAACTATATTCGTATGAGTGACGGCGGTAAAGAGCGGCACGCAGGCCCAAGAAGCGAGGGCAATATAATAGCGGATATTGCAACCCGAGTATTTAAGGAAAGTCCTGTCAAATGGGAAGATTTCCAGAAAAACGGAAATATAAGAAAACTTATGGGAGAAATTATTCCTGGTTTTGAAAAAATAATTAATATTGGACAAACAAAACAGGAGTTTCATATAGCTGGACGAATTTTACATTCTCCTGAATTTCCTACAGCCGATGGTCGGGCAAGTTTCTCAATTTGCCCATTACCTCGATTAGGAAATAGTACAAAAGGTCCCCTGACCTTCAAACTAATGACCATCAGATCTGAAGGACAATTCAACACAGTTGTGTATGACAAGGATGACAGGTACCGTGGAGTAAGTTCCCGAGACATCATTTTTATGAATGCGGAGGATATCGACTTAACAGGAATTAAGGAAGGAGATCGCGTGGCGGTGAAAAATGAAACGGGAATACTTGAAAAGCAACGGGTAGTGGCTTATCCCATTAAAGCGGGAAACGTGATGATGTATTATCCCGAAGCAAACATCCTTGTGCCAAGGAACTTTGACATTAAATCACGAACCCCCTCTTTCAAATCAATTGACGTAAAAATAATCAGGGAGAAGTAAAGTTTCATCATCAGACCTCGGGTTTTGGGGGAACTCTCTTTAGGCTTTCCTGCTAATTCCAGATAGCGTCGGGTTATGGCCCCTATCCATACTTTCTCAACTTTCCTTTTTCTCATACTGAAGTCCTCTTTAAATCTGCTTCCTCCGAATTCGTCATGCACATAAGAGATCCCTATCAGCATGTTTTCCATTAACCAGTCAAGTTCCCGGTTGTTATTATACTGAAAGTTAAAATGTCTTTGGGCAATCCGGCATTGGTAAAGTACATGACTTCCCTTTAGGAATAAGTCCGCAAAGAGGCTACAATAAACTAAGAAGTTTTTAAAGGTAGTCAACTCTTTATATGTCATAGATCCAATCTGGCTAATAGCATCTCTTAGCTTTTTAACTCGATTGGTCCACTTTTGGCTGACGCCAAACAATCAAAACCCAAACTACTGACCGATCTATTAGCGAATAAAATTTTTCCTTCAGGATTGGTCGTGATGATAATATCCGGTACGGAGTTGACTATTTCCCGATACTTCTCTTCGCTTCTCTTCAATTTCTTATATCCAGAATCAATAGCTATCAAATCTGCCCTGCTACGCTCCGAAAAAGTTTTCATTGTTTCCCAATATAATTTTTGGGCGTGTATCCAGGTATGAAAAAAAGGCATTCTTATCTAATTCCAATAATATTGAATTGCTTATAGCCCTGAGACTTGCCGAACGCGGTTTGGATTCCATCAAACCCATCGCATCAAAAAAGTCCCCCACGGTTCGGATAGCAATACTTTTATTGGTTTTATAAATCTCCATTTTACCGGAAAGGACGATGTACATCGTTTCTTTGAAGTCTCCCTCCGCAAAAAGTACCTCCCCGGAATTCACAGAAACCAGATTCCCTCCGTAAAGAAGATGCAATAAATCCGCCTCCGAAATAAATTTCGCGTAAAGAGACTTTCTTTAAAGCTTCGAGTTGTTCACGGCGCACCATAAATTTAATTCCCTTAGGGTTCTCTTAATACTATCGGCACAATCAGCACGGGTTTGCACCAGTGAGCAAGAAATACTCCACATCGCCTGATACCACTATGAACCGATTTGCATTTTTAACAATAAATATTCAGGTTTTCGGTTTTTCGATATATTTATCCTCTACTTTAGCAGGAATTTCATCATACCTCTTGCTACGCTACATACTCCAATATTCAGAGGATGTTTGCCTCTGTCAAGAGCTAGGTCATAAAAACCCCTAATTGACAAGCACTTATACGGTTGACTTGATACGATCCCTTCATTTATAATTACCAATTTCCCAGAACCGTCGCTAAAAAGGGCTATGACCACAAACTCATCAATGGCAGACAAACCTAATTCCAAATCTATTAATAGTTTAGAGTTGATCGGCTCCACGCCATTGGTTAAACTGAACAATATCGTACCATCCAATGGTTCTAACATTTACGCTAAACTGGAGTATTTTAATCCGGGTGGCAGTGTTAAGGACCGGATTGCTCTGGCCATGGTGGAAGATGCTGAAAACCGGGGGATTTTGAAGCCCGGTTCCACCATTATTGAGCCCACCAGTGGCAATACAGGAATCGGTCTGGCTCTCGTTGGCGCGGTGAAAGGCTACGAAGTTATTCTCGTTATGTCAGAGAATATGAGCGCCGAGCGCAGGATGATTCTTGAAAGTTTTGGCGCGAAAACAGAATTGAGCCGTGCTGAGTTCGGCATGGAAGGCACGATTGAAAGGGCGGAAGAACTAGCGGCTGAACATCCTGAATACTTCATGCCCCAGCAGTTCAACAACACCGCAAACCCAGAAGTTCACAGGAGGACGACCGGGCCGGAAATTGTCGCCGCAATGGGTGACGAACCAATTCACGCATTTGTAGCAGGAATAGGCACCGGAGGAACGATCACCGGGTGCGGGGAAACGATAAAACAACATTTTGACGATGTAAAAATAGTCGGTGTTGAGCCAGCGACTTCCGCTGTTCTTTCGGGTAAAAACCCGGGACCACATAAAATTCAGGGAATCGGGGCCGGATTCAAACCGAAAGTATTAAATATGGATATTGTCAGCCGTATCCTCCCGGTAAGTGACGAAGATGCGTTTGCATATTCGCAGAAATTGGCCAGCAAAGAAGGTCTTATGGTAGGCATCTCATCAGGAGCCTCCGTTTGTGCCGCTTACAAAATGGCAGAAGAGTTGGGGTCTGGAAAAAACATTGTAGTTATCCTCCCAGACACCGGAGAACGCTACTTCAGTTTTCATCAATATTTTTAGGGAAGCAGATTGCATGGGATACGTAAAAGGACTTAAATGTAAAGAGTGTAAAAGAGAATTCCCCAAAGAACCGATTCATGTTTGCGAGTTTTGTTTCGGTCCATTGGAAGTTGACTACGATTATGAAGCGATTGGAAAAAAGGTAACGCGAGAATCCATTCAAGCCGGTCCCCCTTCCATGTGGCGTTACAAAGAATTTATGCCCCTGGATGAAGACAATAAAGTTGGCCACCATGTTGGGTTCACCCCTTTGGTGCGTGCCAAGAATCTGGGCAAAGCGCTCGGACTCAATAATCTTTATGTGAAAAACGATTCCGTCAACCACCCCACTTTTTCGTTCAAAGACAGGGTTGTCGCGGTGGCTGTATCGAAAGCTATTGAATTCGGATTCGACACCATTTCTTGTGCATCCACAGGTAATCTGGCTAACTCGGTTGCCGCTCATTCGGCGGAAGCGGGACTGAAGAGCTGTATCTTTATTCCAGACGGTCTAGAAGCGGGGAAAATTCTCGGTACTCTGATTTATGGAGCGCAGTTGATTGCCGTCAACGGGGCTTATGACGATGTCAACCGACTATGCAGTGAAATCGGAGCTCATCACAAATGGGCTTTCGTGAACATAAATATCCGCCCCTACTATGGAGATGGATCCAAATCTTACGGATACGAAATCGCAGAGCAATTGGGCTGGAAAACCCCAGATAATGTCATCGTTCCCGTTGCGGGAAGTTCGCTGATCACAAAAATTTGGAAAGCGTTTCATGAATTTGAAATGCTCGGCCTGCTCGATGGCAAAGTCCAATCTAAAATTTTCGCGGCGCAGGCAACCGGGTGTTCCCCCGTCACCACCGCTATCAAGAATGGAACCGATGTCATCACTCCGGTAAAACCAAACACCATCGCCAAATCTATCGCCATTGGCAATCCGGCAGACGGCTATTACGGCGTCAAAACCACCAAGGAAAGCGGCGGCTATGGCGAAGATATCAATGATGAAGAAATTGTAAAAGCAATGAAACTTCTTGCGGAAACTGAAGGTATTTTCACAGAAACCGCAGGTGGCGTAACTGTTGGAGTCACTAAAAAGCTGGTAGAACAAGGCCGTATCAAACCAGATGAAACAACTGTCATCTGTATAACTGGAAACGGACTCAAAACGGTTGAAGCTTTGAGCAGTCAGTATGCCGACCCCGTAGTGATAGAACCTAAACTAAGCAGCTTTGAAGAAATATATTCTAATAGCGTAACTGCATAACAGTATCAAGGAGACCTTAAATATGGCAGTCAAAGTAAGAATTCCCACCCCCTTAATGAAGCTGACAGACAACAAGGCTGAGGTGTCTGCTGAAGGGGGTACAATTTCTGATATTCTCAACAACTTGGAAAACCAATTCAACGGAATCAAAGAACGGATTTGCGAAGAAAATGGGGCTCCAAGGCGATTCATAAATATTTACCTCAATGAAGAAGACATTCGCTTCCTCGATGGTGAAAAAACAGAAGTGAAAGACGGAGACGAAATCTCGATCATCCCAGCAATCGCAGGTGGAGTTGGAGCCTGATGATCGACTTTACCGATGAGCAGATAGAGCGCTACAGCCGTCATATCATCCTTCCTGAAGTAGGTGGCGCGGGCCAGCAAAAAATGCTGGAAGCCCGGGTCCTGCTTCTCGGAGCGGGAGGGCTGGGTTCGCCCGCCGCGTATTATCTCGCCGCCGCTGGCATAGGCAACCTCGGGATTGTTGACTTCGACACGGTTGACCTCAGCAATCTCCAGAGACAGATCATCCACTCGACCGAGCGGATCGGTATGCTCAAAACTGAGTCCGCTAAAAAGACTATCCAGGCTCTCAATCCAGATGTAAAAGTAACCCTCTACAACGAAAAACTGGACTCTGGCAATATCATAAAGTTGTTGGAGAACTATGATTACGTTGTGGACGGATCAGATAATTTCCCGACACGGTACCTCGTGAATGATGCCTGCGTCATGAAAAATAAAACCCTCATTCACGGCAGTATCTACAGGTTTGAAGGACAGGTCACCGTTTTCAAATCCGATGAGGGTCCATGCTATAGGTGTTTATATCCGGAGCCGCCTCCACCAGGAATGGTCCCCAACTGTCAAGAAGGCGGGGTCCTGGGTGTTTTGGCAGGAGTGATTGGAAACCTGCAGGTTGTAGAAACGTTAAAACTTATTTTAGGAATTGGCAAACCGCTGATCGGCAAACTCCTTATCTACGATGCCCTGAACACAGAGTTTCGGAATCTAAAGTTAAGGAAGGATCCTAAATGCCCTGTTTGTGGTGAACAGCCAACTATCAAGGAATTGGTCGATTACGAAGAATTTTGTGGTTTGCCGAGGTAATTCTGAATCATATCAAGGATTATTTCATTTTATCTGCGACGTTTTATTTATTTTGAAATCTACTCCTTTATGTCAAAACTTAAGATGAAGCTCTCACTGCCAACAGAAGTCCAGACACCCAGTTGCCCGGTTATCACAGATGACTCGGTGCTCAAGACAATCGGAAATACCCCTCTTATCCGGATCAAAAATCTTGGCCAGGAATACAAAGGCGTAACCATCTTCGCCAAGGCAGAATGGAAAAACGCTGGTGGGTCGGTCAAAGCGCGTCCTGCTCTAAAAATGATCGAGGACGGTGAAAAATCCGGCGCGTTGACAAAAGATAAAATTATACTCGACTCCACTTCAGGCAATACTGGAATCGCTTACGCGCTGATAGGTAAGATAAAAGGCTATAAAGTAAAACTGGTGATGCCAGCCAACGTATGCAAAGAACGAAAAGGCCTCATGGCTGATTTCTACGGTGCTAAAATTGTAACATCCAGTCCTTTTGAGGGGTCTGACGGAGCAATCCTTCTCGCTAAAAAAATATACGAAGAAAATCCCGACATCTATTTCATGCCAGACCAGTACAATAACGACTCCAACTGGAAGGCACACTACGAAACAACCGCAAAAGAAATCTGGACGCAAACGGACCATCGCGTCACCCACTTTGTCGCAGGGATTGGCACCGGTGGAACCATTATGGGAACCACCCGCGGTCTCAAGGAATTCAATAAAGATGTGCAATGTTTCGCATTAGAGCCGGAAGAGGAGCTACACGGACTGGAAGGCCTAAAGCACATGGCTAGTTCAATCGTTCCCGGAATTTATGATGAATCCATCCTCGACGGCAAGATAAGCGTTTCAACTGAATATTCTTATGACATGGTTGAAACCCTCGAAAAAGAGGAAGGTATTCTTGTAGGCCATTCATCGGCGGCGGCACTTTGCGGTGCACTGGAACTTGCAAAAAGAATCGAAAAAGGGGTCATCGTCACGGTCTTTCCGGACAGTTGCGATCAATGCTACATCAATTTCGGTAAATTCAAAGAATATCTGGATGAACATCAATCCCACAAACTGCCTAAAGCTGACGGGTAATTTTCCTAGCCCTGGCATACCATGCCCCGATTCCAAAAACATCTCTTCATCTGCAATAATAAGCGCGCCGAGGATGACCCGCGCGGTTCATGCTCCGCATGTGGGTCAGACGATCTACTCGATTACGCGAAGGGACGCATCCACGAAATGGGATTAAAAGGAAAGGTGCGGGTCAATAAGGCTGGATGCCTCGACGCCTGCGCTCATGGGCCGGCGATGGTCGTTTATCCAGGCAATGTCTGGTACTCCCCAAAAACAAAAGAAGATATGGAAGAGATTATAAAGGAACATGTCCAAAATAACCGCATTGCCAACCGACTTGTCATAGAGTTCAAGAAAAAGAACTGACTTTCGATCAGGTTTATTTAACGCCATTTCCTGCTTGCAGATTATAAAGTTTCCAGTAAACCCCCTTTTTTTGAAGCAGTTCCTTTTGAGTTCCATACTCAGCGATTCGCCCTTCCTTAAGCACCAGAATCTTATCAACATGCTTTAATGTCGAAAGTCTGTGGGCGATGATGATAGATGTTCTGCCTCGTATGATCTCTTTAATCGCATTTTGTATATGGCGTTCCGTCTCTGTATCAATACTTGATGTCGCTTCGTCAAGAACAAGAATTCTGGGATCGGCCGCCAAAGCTCTGGCAAATGAAAGCAATTGTTTTTGCCCGAGAGAAAGAACACTGCCTCGCTCTCGAATTTCCTGATCATACTTACCTGGCAGGCGATCAACGAATGTATGTAAATTGACTGACTGTGCGACCGATTCAATATGTTCGGATGGCAAGTCCGTATTTCCCAATC
>Ga0207990_1000922_pt1 | contig 16059 bp, 15 predicted proteins | sample ETNtaG_8_FD_185780 | JGI IMG/M metagenome (GOLD analysis project Ga0207990, IMG submission 185780) | Marine microbial and viral communities from oxygen minimum zone, Eastern Pacific Ocean - ETNP201406SV75 (SPAdes) (version 2) | ecosystem: Environmental > Aquatic > Marine > Oceanic ...
CACGGGACGCATCAGTTTTGACGGAGTCGAACTGGATACGTTGAGTACTGCTCAGATCGTCGGCCTGGGTATTGGCTATGCGCCCGAGCGCGGCAACCTCTTTCCGTATATGGACGTGACGGAAAATCTTCTGGTTGGCGCTTACCGGGCCAAGAACAAGATAGCTGAGAACCTTGAGAGGGTTTTCCAGTTATTTCCCCGGCTGCAGGAGCGTCGTGATCAGGAAGCAATGACCCAAAGTGGAGGTGAGCAACGGATGTTGTCGTTGGGCAGAGCATTGATGTCGAACCCCCGGCTATTGCTGGTTGACGAGCCAACCATAGGTCTGGCTCCTGTTGTATGCTCGGCAATATATGATGCCCTTAAAGACCTCAACGAGAAAATGGGCTTGACTATAGTCATAACAGAACAAAACGTGAATTTCGCATTGACGCTGGCCCAGGAAATTTACCTGATGGAGACAGGCAGTATAAAAATGCGCGGCCATCCTGATGAATTAAAGCAGGAGAAATATGTCAGGGAAACCTATTTTGGAATGAGTTAGCCTTATGTTTTTCGGTGGATCCGGGCGATGAGCGGCTGCAAGCCTTGCTTGAGTTTAAAAAGATCAGGCGACAATAAGTATTTTCTGGAGGATTAAGTGTGGAGCACATTCTGCAACAACTGACTCGCGAGTTGCGTCGGCCAGGAAACGTCACTATCGAGGCGCCTGAGTTTTTCAATTTTGGCTTTGATGTTATCGATTATTTTGCCCGCGAGACAGACAAGACCGCCTATATTGCAGTAGACGCTAGCGGTGAACAGGTTCGGGAATACCGCTTCTCTGATCTCAGCCAGGCGTCAAATCGTTTTGCCAATGTGCTACGGCAGATTGGGGCCGAGCGCGAAGCCAGTAGTGCGGGTAAGGCAACCCGATAGGAGGCGACGGATGGTTGAAGACAGTATCGTAAAAGGGCCACAGCCTGGTGATCTCATCAATGCAACAGTAGGTGCGAGCTTTGATGAAACGGTCAAGCAGTTCGGCAGTCATGCCGCACTCGTGGTCAGGCACCAGGGGATACGCTGGTCTTATGACGAGTTAAAGAAAGAGGTAGATCTTTTTGCTGATGGCTTGCTGGCGACGGGCTTTGAGCCGGGTGACCGGCTGGGTATCTGGTCACCGAACAACGCCCAGTGGGTAATTACCCAGCTCGCAACTGCGAGAGTGGGAGTGATACTGGTGAATATCAATCCTGCCTATCGCAAAACCGAACTTGAGTACGCACTGAACAAGGTTGGTTGCAAGGGCCTGGTGCTCGCAGAGATATTCAAAACCAGCCAGTATGTGGAAATGCTGCGCGATCTGGCACCCGAGATAGGAAGCCAGCCCGCCGGTGAATTGCAAGCGGAAAAACTGCCAGCGTTGCGTACTCTGGTGCACCTTGGGGCTGGGGAGATCCCGGGAATGTACCGGTTTTCCGATATCTCCAGAGCGGGCAGCGCGCACGATGGGATCTCCAGTGAAGAAGTCGCCCACACCTTGTCACCCGATGATCCGATAAACATTCAGTTTACCAGTGGGACTACAGGGGCTCCCAAGGGCGCCACGCTGACCCATTCCAATATCCTCAACAATGGTTTCTTCGTTGGCGAAACCATGCGCTTGAGCGAGCGGGACCGAATATGTATCCCGGTACCGTTGTACCACTGTTTCGGTATGGTACTCGGAAACATGGCGTGCATTACGCATGCCTCCGCAATGGTCTACCCGGATGAAGCCTTTGAGCCGTTAACAGTTCTGCAAACAGTAGCCAAAGAGAAGTGTACCGGTTTGTATGGCGTGCCAACGATGTTTATCGCTGAACTGGAACACCCCGAATTTGCAGATTTCGATCTTTCTTCCTTGCGTACGGGCATCATGGCTGGATCACCATGCCCCGTCGAGATCATGAAACGCTGTGTTGACGATATGCACATGTCTGATGTCACGATCTGTTACGGAATGACAGAGACCAGTCCGGTGAGTTTTCAGACCACGATAGATGATCCACTGGAGAAACGGGTCAGCACAGTAGGTCGGGTTCATCCTCACGTCGAGGCGAAAGTGATCGACCCGGAAAGCGGCCAGTTACTGCCACGGGGTAGTACCGGAGAACTCTGTAGTCGCGGTTATCTTGTTATGCAGGGGTACTGGAATGATGAGGAAAAGACCCGGGAGGCAATCGATGCAGACGGCTGGATGCATACCGGTGACCTTGCGATTATCGATTCGGAAGGCTATTGCAACATCGTCGGCCGGATTAAGGACATGGTCATCAGGGGTGGGGAAAACATCTATCCGCGAGAGGTAGAGGAGTTCCTTTACACCCATCCGGATATTGAGGACGTGCAGGTAATTGGTATTCCCGATGAGAAATATGGTGAAGAATTGTGTGCCTGGATCAAGTTGCGCGGCACTGAGCAACTGAGCGACGATCAGGTCAGGGATTTCTGCAAAGACCAGATCGCGCACTACAAAATTCCTCGGTATATCCGGTTTGTTGATCAGTTTCCGATGACCGTGACGGGCAAGGTTCAGAAATTCAAGATGCGAGAACAGATGGAACAGGAGTTAGCCGGCCAGTAAGGGGTAAAGGGAGAAACGTTATGAACTATGAAAGAACACTTTACAGTTCCGGCGCACCGTTGGAAGAAGCAGCCGGTTACTCCCGGGCAATCAGGCTGGGAGACTTCGTGTTTGTTGGCGGTACCACAGCGGTACAAGCCGATGGCTCGGTGTTCGCCGAAGGCGACGCTTATGCGCAGACGAAATATATTCTCGAGAAAATGGAGTCCTATTACCTTGAAGCCGGCGCCAGGCGGGAAGATGTCTACCGAGTGAAAATGTATGTGACCGACATATCCAAGGCTAAAGAAGTGATCACGGCGTACTCGGAGTTCTACAAACCGATAAAGCCCCTGGCAACCATGGTGGAAACACCAAAGCTGAATCGCCCAAGCCAGGTGATAGAGATAGAGATCGATGCGCTGATCGGCTCTGCGACAAAAAAGGTAACCGAGGACAGGAAAGACCCTGCAAGAAAAACAGCAGCCCAAGTGGTTGGTCTGCGCTATCTTGCGGAAAGTTACGAGCGCTCAATTAAGTGGTTTCGCGAGGCGCAGATTCTCCTGCCGACCCTGTCCCAGCTGGCAGACCCTTCGACTATTCCCGGCTCCTTGCAGGGGGCGCTTGCCAAGGTTGATCAGAATGAAGCGCATCCGCTCAACCTCTTTCGACTGCATTGGTATAACGCCTTGGATTACGCCTGGCGAGTCAGGGTGCCTGAGCACATCGTTTTACCCAAAGAGTTGACTGGTGTCGATGCCCGGATCGTGTTGGTGTTGGGTAACCGTTTTCCTATGGTCAGTTGCCACAAGGTGCTCGCCGCTTACGCTTGCCTGGTACCGCGCATCGTCAGCGGCCAGTTTGATCCTGCCCGTCATCGGGCAGTGTGGCCCTCCACAGGTAACTATGCCCGCGGTGGTGTCGCCATCTCCCGTCTCATGCGCTGTCGTGGTGTGGCGATTCTGCCGGAGAATATGAGCCGCGAGCGCTTTGACTGGCTGGAACGACAGGTCGATAACCCCGATGACATCATTACAACGCCAGGTTCGGAAAGCAACGTCAAGGAGATATACGATGCCTGCCGTGAACTGGCGCGCGATCCGGGTAACTTTATCGTTAACCAGTTCTGTGAATTCGGCAACCATCTCGCCCACTACCAGGTCAGCGGCGCCGCGTTTGCCCAGGTCTTTAATTCAATGCAGGAAAAAGAACCCGGGCTTGAGCTGTCCGCCTTTGTTGCGGCATCCGGTTCGGCAGGCACACTCGGAGCAGGAGACCGGCTCAAGGATGACTTTGGAGCAAAGATCGTTGCGGTCGAAGCGCTCGAGTGCCCAACTATGCTGTACAACGGTTACGGTGAACACAACATCCAGGGGATTGGCGACAAACATATTCCACTGATCCACAACGTGATGAACACTGATCTGGTGGCCGCGGTCAGTGATCAGGCAACAGACGGCTTGAACCTGGTATTCAACACCGAAGCAGGCAGAGCTTTTCTGCGTGAACAGATGGGTGTCGACCCGGCGGTTGTAGACAAATTGCGACACCTTGGCCTTTCATCGATCGCCAATATGCTGGGCGCAATAAAGACTGCCCAGAAATTGAATCTGGGAGCGCAGGATGTGGTTATCTCGGTCGCGACCGATGGTGCGGAGCTTTATACCAGCGAGAAAGAAAAACTGCTGGCGCAGTCTTATCCCACAGGGTTTAACGATGTACACGCAGCCGAGATTACCGCCCGCCACCTGGCGGGGATGGGTACGGAACATATAGAGGAACTGGACGAGGTCGGTCGCAACCGTATCTTTAATCTTGGTTATTACACCTGGGTCGAGCAGCAGGGCATCAGCGCCGAAGATTTTGAGGCCCGCCGCAGTCCGGCGTTCTGGAAAGAACTGCATAAGATGGGAGCAGACTGGGATGAGATGATCGGTGAGTTCAACAAGCGTACGGGCGTCACAATTGGCTAAGTCTGGTTAGCCGACCAAGGGGTGTGCCCGCACTGGTGTGATAGCGCTTAACAGGGTCTCCTGGGCAGTTCGCACCGGTTGTTCAATCTGGACTGAGCGTTTCAGTTCGGCGTGTCTTCAATAGCAACGCCGGGTACCCAGCAGTAGCCGTCGGGATCCAGCAGATAACATTCACGCAGGCCGTGCGGCCGATCCTCGCTGGTGCGCAGTACCAGGTGAGCACCGGCGATTGCCTTTGCCTCGCAAGCGTCCGGGTCGATACCGTACAGGCGCAGTTCCACGCCTGCACCACGGGCCCCGACCTCGGGCAACAGTGACGGCAGCGGGTTGGAATGATAGGTGTGATCAGCATGCAGCTGGATAAAGTGTCCGGCCGATTCAAGTACCGCAAAATCGCCGTCAGCCCGGTGCACTCGCATGCCCAAGACCTTTTCAAGAAAGTCGACACTGCGCGTGACATCGCGTACCAGCAGGTTGATGCCAAAGCCTTTCAGCGCGCGGCCGAATTCAGCTGCCGGAGTATCGCGTGCAGTTTGCTCATCCATGCTTGCGCTCATTGTTGTCTTTTGTCATGACCATTACAGGCCGACGGGTGTTCTGAGTCAACTAGAATCACTCGGTAATAATGTCGCGGGATGTGTAATCAAGGGTTACAAACTTGCTGACTGGGTAATCACTAAAGAGATACGGTGGCTGAAAACTTGTGGCTACAAGCCGAAACCGATGGCTCGATAAACCTGCGGCTGCGGGTGATCCCGCGCTCACGCCAGGCCGGATTCGGGCCGGTGCGTGCTGGCCGCCTGGTGGTGCGGATTACCAGGCCCCCGGTCGACGGCAAGGCCAACCAGGAACTGCTGAAAACTCTGGCCAGTGCCCTGGGATGCAAGCGCGCTGAACTGTCGATCGTGCAGGGGGTGACAACCCGTGACAAGACTGTGCGCGTGGCGATGCCCCCTGCGGATTTGCCTGTCACCGCAGGTGTACTGGCCCGTTACCTGGGGTTGTGATCCGCCAGTGTGTTCGAGTCAGCGGGGATCGTCGGTAACGCCATTAAAGCGCCGGGGCAGCAGGCCCGATTGGAACCAGCTGACAAAGGTAATGATGCTGAATATCGGCAGGCCCAGCGCCTGGCGCAGGTCGGCGGCATAGGGGCCCATATTGGTGCATTCGAGCACGACGGCACCCACTTGCGGGTGCTCGCGCACCAGCGCAGCTCCCGCATCGAGCAGGTCCTGGCGACAGGCGTCGACATCCATTTCGGTCTCATCGTCGAGAATCACCCGGGTGAATTCCCGGCCACCTTCGGTGCCCACCACCGGGGTGTCGGCTGGCGCGCCAGCGGCTGCCAGGTGATCCACAGTCAAACTCTCGCGAGAGATTGTGATAACACCCACTTGCTGATTGTTGGGCAACAGTTGCTGAGCCAGCGGCACCTGCATCAGGGAAGAGCTGGCTACGGGTACTTTTACGGCGCGGGCGATCTCGTCCTGAAACAGCGATAAAAAGCCGCAGGTGGTCGACAGGCCGTCAGCGCCGTCGGCAACGAGTGATTGGCCGGCTTCGATAAAGGCATCAAGCAGGCCTTCGGCACGATGGCGCACCACCCGGTTGGGAGAGGCGCCCCGCACCACGCGGTAGAGTACCGGGAAAGGCCAGGTGGCGGCATTGCCGAAGTCGCCCGGGATACGCGGGAAGACCGTATCGAGCATGAGCATGCCAACCGTAGCGCCGTAGACTGTTTTGCCGCCGTGTGCCGATGCGTTTGCTGTGCCAGCCATTGCGATCTCCCCTGCGGCCTTGAGCTTACCCATCGGCCATGATCCTGGTTAGAGTTGCGGGCTATTGTATACATCTGGTAACACCGGCCACCGAGCGCTCGATGAGCTCAGACAACGCCAAGTCCGACACAGCTCTGAGTGGGTGGTTTGCATAATCTTTGCGTCAAAGGTAAAACCCTTTCCTTTAGCATCTAAATTGCGGTACATTGAGTCTTGATGCTGGGCGCAAGTTTTTGGCCAGGCAAGGGCGATACGGGCCGCATATCGTAGCGGGGTCGGATCGCTCACGGGCGGTCTATGTAACTGACACCGCTTTGGTGGCAATGAAGGTAAAAACGAAAGTAATAGCAAAACCAAGGAGAAATCTGTGAAAGCAACTATGTTAAAGACTCTGGGTGTATCGGCGGTCGCTACTGCGGCGGCCTTCGCCAGCGCGCCAGCAGCGGCCGAAAAGTGGGATATGCCCATGGCCTACTCGGACAGCAACTTCCACACCCAAAACGGCAAGGCTTTTGCCGAGGCAGTTAATGTGGCAACCGGAGGCAAGCTTGAGATTGTGGTCCACGGTGGCGGCTCGCTGTTCAAGGGCAATGAAATCAAACGTGCCGTGCAGACCGGCCAGGCGCCTGCCGGCGAGCGGTTGTTGTCAGCACACCAGAACGAAAGCGCTATCTTCGGCGTGGATTCGATACCGTTCCTGGCGACCTCTTTCGAGGCATCAGACAAACTGTGGCAGGCCGCGCGCCCGACCATAGAAAAGACTTTGGCCAAGCAGAACCTGGTGTTGCTCTATGCCGTTCCGTGGCCACCGCAGGGTTTGTATTTCAACAAGGAAGTGAACTCCACTGCAGATTCCAAGGGAGTGAAGTTCCGGGCCTATAACGCTGCCACTGCCCGTGTCGCCGAACTGATGGGTATGCTGCCGGTACAGATCGAAGCGGCTGAACTGGTACAGGCGCTGGCGACCGGCGTCGCCGAGGCATTCGTCTCGTCTGGCTCAACCGGTTATGACCGCAAGGTCTGGGAGCACCTGTCGCACTTCTACGAGGTGAATGCCTGGTTACCCCGTAACTACGTGTTCGTCAACCAGCAGGCATGGGATGCACTGGATGCCGATACGCAGAATATCGTCAAGGGTATAGCTATGCTGGCCGAGCGTGCCGGTACCACCAAGTCACAGCAGTTGAGTGGTTGGTATCTGACCCAGCTGGCCGCCAACGGCATGAAAGTGCAGCCGGCCGGTGATCAGTTGCGCGGCGAACTCGAAGCCATTGGCGCGACCATGTCCGGTGAATGGATGGAAGCTGCCGGCGACGAGGGCAAAGCCATCGTAGACGCCTACAAGGCAATGTAAAACTGCCAGGTGCGGAGCCGGCCAAGCGGCCGGCTCCGCACCTGGAACCTTAGTTTTTTGATATGAAAGCGCACCCATTGCGGCGCGCCCTGGATGGCGTGTATTTCACGGCCGGTATGCTGGGGGCGGTGTTCATGCTCGCACTGCTGGTGATCATCGTGATGCAGATGGCCGCCCGCTGGACGGGACAGGTATTTCCTGGTTCTACTAACTACGCGGGTTACTGCATGGCGGCTATGTCGTTTCTGGCGTTGGCTTACGCATTGAACCATGGCGCGCATATCCGGGTTCGATTGCTGCTCACGCGCCTGGGGCGCTTTCGTCGTATCGGTGAATTGTGGTGTTACGGCATCGGTGGTTCGCTGTCGATATATTTCTGTTACTACGCTATCAAGGCCACCTACTGGTCACACCTGCTGAACGATGTTTCGCAGGGCCAGGATGCAACGCCGCTATGGATTCCACAGATCTCAATGGCGGTGGGGACTTTTGTGTTTGCCCTGGCCCTGGTAGATCGCTTTATCAGCATCGCTCTGTTTGGGTTTGATGAAGCGACTGAAAAAACCAACGCTGTTGATTGACGCGACTCGCTCATGGAACATCTTGCACTGACAGCTATTTTTCTTTTTACCTTGTTCCTGTTGCTGGGAACCGGGGTCTGGGTTGGCTTGGCGTTGCTGGGTGTGGCCTTTGTAGGCATGGAGCTTTTCACCACCCGCCCTGGCGGCGACGCGATGATTACCACCATCTGGACCACAGCCTCGAGCTGGTCTTTGACTGCGCTGCCACTTTTTATCTGGATGGGCGAGATTCTCTACCGCACGCGATTGTCTGAGGATATGTTCCGCGGCTTAAGCCCATGGATGGCGAAGTTACCGGGCGGACTTATACACACCAATATTGCAGGCTGTACCGTTTTTGCGGCCGTGTCCGGCTCGTCGGCAGCTACATTAACCACTGTCGGTAAGATGTCGATCCCGGAGCTGCGAAAACGCGGTTATCCAGAGCACATGGTTATTGGCACCCTGGCAGGTTCGGCTACGCTGGGATTGATGATTCCGCCGTCGCTGACACTGATTGTCTACGGTGTCACCATCAATGAGTCTATCTCCAAGCTGTTTATCGCCGGGATTCTGCCTGGGCTGACGCTGGCGCTGCTGTTCATGACCTATGTCGCCGTGTGGTCATTTGTACGACCCAAAGAGGTGCCGCCGCCTGAGCCCCCGACCTCCTTTGCCCAGAAGATAGTTGAGTCACGTTTTCTGATACCGGTGCTGCTGCTGGTGGCGCTGGTCATCGGTTCAATGTACCTGGGTTGGGCTACCGCCACCGAGGCTGCATCGTTTGGTGTCGTCGGTTCATTGATGCTGGCGCTTGGCCAGGGCTCTTTAAACCGCGAGACTTTCATTCAGAGCCTGCTCGGTGCGCTGCGCACTTCGTGCATGATCGCGCTGATTCTGGCTGGCGCAGCCTTTCTCTCGCTGTCGATGGGATTTACCGGTTTGCCCCGGGCGCTGGCTGAATGGATCGCCTCGCTGGGTTTATCGCCGACGGTGCTGATTTTGTCACTGATGCTTTTTTATATCGTGATTGGTTGCTTTCTTGATGGTATCTCATCGGTAGTACTGACCATGGCCGTGGTTGAGCCGATGATTCGCACCGCCGGTATAGACGTGATCTGGTTCGGCATCTTTATTGTCGTGGTTGTCGAGATGGCACAGATCACCCCACCCATTGGTTTTAATCTTTTTGTGCTGCAAGGTATGACTGGCCACGAGATGAGCTATCTATCCAAGGTGGCACTACCGATGTTCGCAATGATGGTAGTGATGGTTTTTATTCTGATAGCCTTCCCGGATCTTGCCACTTACCTTCCGGACAATATGCGCTCACGCCCTGGTGGCTGAGTTGGGCACCTGCACAAGCCTGAAGGGCTTTGAAACGGCCTCAGGAATTGCCTCGCGCCGGGGCGGTCATTTGATACCACTTGGTATGGCCAGTAGCGATTGAAATAACTAGAACCACGCTAAAGTGTCACGGCGACATCACGGTTTTCGGTGATGATTCTTTTGCCCCATGAGCCACCTTCGGCAGAATCAGTACGACACATCTCGCAGATCGATCACCCTCTACAGCGAAGAACAGCCCGATAGACTGAACAACCTGGCCTGTGGCCGTCATCGCGTAGTGACGGCTTTCCCAAGCCGACTAGAAACGTACACCCGATCGCGTCTGATCTGTTATTTTGCCTGTTGCAGAGGCGTTCTTGACAGTCTTTGGTGTGCTCGCCTACATTGAAACGTTCTACTGCCATAATGCTCGTGTAGGCAATATAAGATTTATATGTGCATTCAATCTACCACTAACATGTGCATTCAATCTACCACTAACATGTGCATTCAACCTACAGCAACTTAGAGGAGAGGAATCATGATTAAGCGTAGTGTATTTTTGCCGTTGATCGCGCTGTTCAGTGCTCTGGCCGTATTGGCCGCAGGGCCCGCGCAGGCCTGGGAGCCAAAGAAGCCGGTGGACTTTGTGATTATGGCCGGAAAGGGTGGTGGGGCCGACAAGATGGCACGCCTGATGCAAAGTGTGATCGAAAAACACGGCTTCTCATCCAAGCCGTTTGTCCCGATCAACAAACCAGGTGGTTCGGGTGCAGAGGCGCTCATTCATATGAAGGGCAAGCAGGGCGACAACCACACCGTGATGGTGACGCTCAACAGTTTTTACACCACACCGTTGCGTCAACCGAAACTGGATGTAGACATCTCGACCTTCACGCCCGTCGGGCGCATGGCTGAGGATACCTTCCTTTTGTGGGTCAACGTCGACTCGGGTATCACCAACGTTGACGAGTTCGTGGCTGCAGCCAGAGCCGCAGGCAGTGATTGGCTCATGGCCGGCACCGGCAAGGGCCAGGAAGATCAGCTGTTGACGACCTTCCTTAATAAAGCGTATGACCTCAAGATCAAGTACGTGCCTTTCAAAGGCGGCGGCCGTGTAGCCAAGGAGCTGGCGGGTAACCACTGTAATTCCACAGTGAATAATCCCTCCGAGCAGTTGGGCTTTTACCAGGCTGGCAAAACCCGGGCAATCGCATCGTTTACCCCAACACGGTTACCGTTGTTTCCAGACGCACCAACTTTCAAAGAGCTAGGCAAGGACTACGTCTATTTCATGCAACGCAGCGTAGTTGGAGCACCAGGCATGAGTGATGAAGCGGCCGCTTACTATCGTGACGTGTTCGCCCGGGTCTATGCGACGGATGAGTGGCAGGCCTACATGACTAAAAAGAGTCTGATGGGTGGTTTCCTGACTGGGCCTAAGCTCAAGGCCTACTGGGCTCGAGAGAAGGCAGTCCATGAAGTTATATTGAAGGATATCGGCGAGATTTGATCCCAAGTCCGTTGGTTTAAGGCAGAAGGGAAAAGCTGCCATGCGTAGAGCCGAGCTGTTAATGGCCCTGGTTCTTGGGGCTTTTTCGGCGTACTTGATGGTTAAGAGTGCGGAGCTCCCCATCGGCTGGATTCCTGACGAAGGACCAGGCGGTGGGGCGTTTCCCTTTTGGCTGGCATTTGGGATGTTGCTCTGTTGTGTGTGGATTGTGGCACGCTGGGTTAGGCGGAAAAGTCCGCCGTCACGTTCGACTGAGCCTTACCTGGCCGTTACAACGCGGAGCACAATCATCAGGGTCATCGTCGCACTGACACTGATGATCGGGGCGATCCACATTATTGGCATATACCTGTCCATACCGCTTTTCCTGTTGTACTACGTGCGGGTGATGGGAGGCCACCGCTGGCCGCTCAGTGTAGCGGTGTCTGTGATCACACCCGTGGTCAGTTTCTTTTTCTTTGAGATTGCGCTGCGGATTACTTTACCGAAAGGTTACACCGAACCGCTTTTCTATCCGCTGTACGATATTTTCATGTGAGGCCCTGTGGAAACGTTTGACCTGCTGATGCAGGGTTTTGGCATTGCGCTGGAACCTTTGAACCTGGCACTTGTCATATTCGGCTGTGCACTGGGTCTTTTTATTGGCGCGATGCCGGGGCTTGGTTCGGTCAACGGCGTCGCCATTTTGCTGCCGATGACTTTCCTGGTACCGCCCACAGGCGCGATCATTTTTCTTGCCGCAATCTACTATGGCGCCATGTACGGCGGCGCTATTTCTTCGATCATGCTGGGAATTCCCGGCGCTTCGACCGCTGTCGCCACCACCTTTGATGGTCGGCCGCTAGCCCTTGCCGGCAAAGCAGACCAGGCGCTGATTACTGCCGCAGGCGCTTCGTTTATTGGCGGCACCATATCGGTGGTGTTGTTTACGTTGTTTGCGCCTCCCTTGGCCGAAGTCGCACTGGCTTTTGGTGCTGCCGAGGAATTTTCACTGATGATGCTTGCATTTGCGACGTTTATTGGACTGGGTGGCGACGATATTCCCAAGACACTGTTTTCGATATTCATCGGCTTGGTGCTGAGCGCTGTCGGCCTGGACATCATCAGCGGAGAGCCGCGGTTGATTTTCGGCGGCCTGCCCGGGTTTTTCCATGGCATTAATTTTCTGGTTCTGGCGATCGGTATCTACGGGATTGGTGAGATGCTCTGGACCATCGAATCCAGCCATGATGGGGTAAAAGTCTCCCAGGCGTCGTTCAGCATTGGGCGTATCGCCACGCACCTCAAGGGCCTCAAACATTCACTGAAAGCCAGTTTTATGGGATCTTTTCTGGGATACTTTGTGGGCATACTGCCGGCTGCCGGTGCAACCCCGGGATCCATCATGGCCTACGGCATGGCCAAGACGATGTCCAAGGATCCGGACTCTTTTGGCAAAGGCAACATTGAGGGCGTGGCCGCACCTGAATCGGCTAACAACGCTGCCAGCACGGGTTCCATGCTGCCTATGCTCACCCTGGGTATTCCCGGGTCGCCGACTACGGCGATCCTGCTGGGCGGCATGGTGATCTGGGGTCTGGAACCCGGGCCGATGCTGTTCGTTGAACACCAGAGTTTCGTCTGGGGCCTTATTGCCAGTCTCTACGTGGCGAACCTCTTCGCCATGTTGATCAACCTGGCATTCATACCGGCGTTCATCGGCGTACTGCGCATGCCTTTTACCATCCTCGCGCCTATCATTTTTGTGCTGTGCCTGGTGGGTGGCTACGCGCCCACGCAAAACATGCACGATGTCTGGTTGATCCTGATTTTTGGAATCGTGGGTTACCTGATGCGCAAACTGGATTACCCACTGGCACCAGCGGTATTGGCGATCGTGTTGGGCCCACTGGCTGAGACATCAATGCGTCAGGCCTTGTTGATGAGTGACGGCAATCTGATGATCTTTATCGAAAGACCCATCTCGGGCCCGATCATGGGTGGCGCTGTTGTGCTCTTTTTGCTGCCACTGCTAAAACTGTTGCGTAAGCCGCGCGTACCAGTATCGGATTGAGGCTCGCCGTAATTTTTCGGCGATCCAGGTTTACCCCGAGAGTTGTCGATTACACCATTGAGCGAGCCGTTCCGGCCCTTGCGATCTTTCTGTTAAAACTGCTGCGTAAAACGCCCCGGCCAGTATCTGGCTGACGCCAACTGTGTCGTCTGAATTGCGAGGGGCTGTATAGGTTTGCGAAAAACAGATACCCCGGTTTAAGCGCCGGGGTACCGTTGATGTTAAGGCTTGATGTAGGTGAAACCCTGTGCCTGCAGGTGAGCGAGCTCAGCGACGCCGCTTGGGACAATGTCAGCTTCGGAAACATCGAAAAGATTGGCTTCGATATCGATCTTTTTGCCGCGCACGGTATTGGCACAGACATTGAAAGCAACGCCCTGGTCTTTGAGGCCAGATATCTTGGCCGCCATCTTGTCGGTGGCGTTACCCGCTTTGAACTTGGTGTACTGAGCCTGGTCGGGCTCAAGCAGCAGAGTCAACCCCTTGCCGTGCAGGACAACCCGAAGCTCCAGGTTCTCCGCGCCCACCGCGTTAATGTGGTTCTGGATATTGCGCAGGGCTCCTGCCTGAGCCTTGGGATTATCGTAGTTCACGTGATAAACGACTTTTTGTTTGCCGTAGTCTCCGGCGGTTGCCGCCTGTGTAAGACCCAGCGCCAACGCAGCGCCCAGCAAGGCCCTGGGCCACAATTTCGATTTCTTCAGTTCAGACATATCTCACTCCTTACGATTTTTTGCATGACTGACGATTTTGCGCGGGCCTGCGTGCGAATGCAATCCAGTGATATCCCGTAGTGATCTAGGGGTTTACCCTAGGATTCGGTGGCTTGAGCCAGTTGACCCGATAAAACTTGAGCGGCAGGCTCCCAGCATCCGATTGCTTCGGCCGCACCCTGACAGGCGAGCGCGTCGATCGTGTGGATGTCAACCAGAGCTGTCGTAGTGCCGGTCAGCAGGCCAAGGACGGTTACGATCGAGCTGATTTTCACAGCGGATACGCGCATCAGTTGGACACCCTCCCGGTATTAGCGTTATCGTTCGAGCAACGCATAAATGCAACCATAAGGGTGTTGGGTCATAGGCTGTAGTGATTTCGCTTGGCCGGGGGAGGGGGCGCTATCGCTGGCTGTGTTACCTTCCCGGCGCGCCTGAAGGTGGGCTTACCGATGGGAACAGTACCCGTACAACAAGGAGCACGTCATGAGCGATGAACTGTGGCAATTGAGCGCTTGCGATGTGGCGCAAGGCATCCGTGAGCAGCGTTTTACCAGTGAGGCGGTCGTGACGTCGGTGACGGAGCGTATGGCAGCCCACAACCCCCGCCTCAATGCCATAGTGCTTGATCTTGGTGATGAAGCCCTGATGCAGGCGCGTGTGGCCGATGCCAGCGTCAAAGCCGGATCGCCGCTTGGGCCATTGCACGGTGTGCCTGTTACGATCAAATCCAATATCGATGTCAAGGGTCAGCCCACCCCCAATGGCCTGCCCGCCTTTGCTGATCTCATCGCGCAGGATGATTCCCCGGTGGTAAGCAACCTGAAAAATGCTGGCGCAATTATTGTCGGGCGCACCAATACACCGGAACTGTCAATGCGTCTGACCACTGACAACCCGCTGTACGGCCGCACGCTTAACCCCTGGGATGACAACGCCAGCCCGGGCGGTTCTTCCGGCGGTGCTTCATCTGCCGCGGCTGCGGGTTTTGGCCCGATTCACCACGGCAATGACATAGGCGGGTCGCTACGCTGCCCCGCGTTTAACTGCGGCCTGTCTACGGTCAAACCCACCTTTGGTCGGGTGCCGGCCTATCTGCCCTCGGCACCCGCCGAGCGGGGGATGCTGGCCCAGTTGATCTCGGTGCAAGGCGCCATCTGCCGCGAAGTGCGTGACGTGCGCCTGGCGCTTAAGGTCATGGCTGGACATGATGCGCGCGACCCTTTCTGGATGCCGGTGCCTTTTGATAATTGGCCCAGCGAGCCTTCCCCTATCCGTGTCGGTGTAACGACCGAGTCCTACGGTCATCCCATTCACCCGCAGATCAGTCAGGCGATCGATCAGGCAGCAGGATACCTGTCGGATGCGGGTTATGCTGTTGAGCCGGTGACTACGCCTTCGGTAGACGATGCAGCGAAGGCTTGGTTCACTTTTCTGGGGGCGGAGCTTGAGACTTTCATGATGCCACTGGCGCGCGAACATGGCAGCGCAACCATCCAGCAGATCTTTGAGTGGTACTTCCAGATGGGTGAAACAGCCGATGCGACAGCTTACCGTGAGGGGATTAAGGAGCGTACGGCAATGACCCGCCAATGGGATGTGTTTCTTGAGCGAACGCCTTTAGTGCTGGCGCCGTATTTTTTGCAGCCCACCCCCGAGTGGGATTGCGATGCAAAAAGCCTTCAAGGCACACGGGATGTTTTCAACGCGGCGATCTACAGCACTGGCATCAACTGGGTCAGCCTTCCGGCTGGGGTTACCCCGATCGGGTTAATAGAAGGATTGCCCGCCGGGGTGCAGTTGATCGGCCGACGCTACCGCGAGGATATGATTCTTGATGCCATGGCGGCGATCGAAGCCCGAGTCGGCGTGCTGACCCGGGAATTGTGGGCGCGCGAGCGCTGACCTTCGCTGCCGCCGGTTCAGACTTGGCCTTGGTCGACCCGGTGGGTTTCAAACTCAGCCGGTGAGGTGAACTCGATCAGTTCCACGTCATCGGAGCAGGCAAGTTCATCGTGGATAATGCCCGCAGGCTGCAGGCAACTGTCACCGGCGCGAAAGGTGAACTCGCCCTGTCCCTCGTAGGTGAAGCGAATCCAGCCCTTTAGCACGTAGATCATCTGGAACTGAAGGTCGTGTACGTGCGGTCCGGTGTGAGGAAATTCTGACACCGGTTTTTTTACACGGATGACGTGAGCGTTG
>Ga0207990_1000927_pt1 | contig 15984 bp, 18 predicted proteins | sample ETNtaG_8_FD_185780 | JGI IMG/M metagenome (GOLD analysis project Ga0207990, IMG submission 185780) | Marine microbial and viral communities from oxygen minimum zone, Eastern Pacific Ocean - ETNP201406SV75 (SPAdes) (version 2) | ecosystem: Environmental > Aquatic > Marine > Oceanic ...
AATGTAGAGTTTCATACACATTTCTATAAACCAAATCAATAAAAGAAGAATAATTGGTGAGATATCAAACGCACCTAAATTAGGTATAAATCTTCTAATTCTGTTCAAAAAAGGTTCGGTCAATCTATATGTAAAGTCTAAAATAGAATAAACAAATCTATTTTGTGTATTCAAAACATTAAATGCTACAAGCCAACTGATTACGACATTGGCAATAACAACATAGGAATAAATTTTTAGAATTTGTAATACTAAATAAAAAACTGCTATCATTTTTTTTCAACATAAATTGACTGGCTAGGAAATGCAAATGAAGCTCCATTTTTTTCTACAATTTGTTTTATTTCAATTGCAAGTCTCTCTTTAACTTCAAGCCAATTATCCCAGTCATCAGAATTAGTAAAACATCGAATATACATATCAATTGAACTATCTGAAAATTTATCAACTCTAACGGCGTATCCAATTTTTTGATTAAAATCTTTATTTGATTTTATGTAATTTTCTATTTGATCTCTAATTATTTTTAATTGATCAACGGTAGTATCATATTGTAAAGTAATAATCCAACTGACCAACCAATTAGTTGTTTGGCTTACGTTAATAACGGCATTTTCTGCAAATTGAAAATTGGGGATAATTGCTAAAGATTTATTAAACTTTCTAATTGTTGTTGATCTGAAACCAATTCTTTCAACTATTCCCTCGATTATTCCCTCTACATGTATCCAGTCTCCAACTTTAAATCTTTTCTCGACTAAAACTAAAATTCCTGAAATTAAATTTTTAAATAAATCTTGAGCACCTAATGCTACCGCTACACCAAAAAGTCCAAGTCCAGCTATAATTGGGCCAATCTTAATTCCCCATAATTCTAAAACAGCTGCGGCTCCAAGAATAAATATTAAAATTTTAAAAGATTTAATAATCCAACCAATTAATTCTCGAGTTAAAATTTTATCTAGGCCGCTTAAAATATATGAAACAGGTTCGACAATCTGATGAATAATCCAGAAAATTAAAATTGTGATTAATGTTCTATTTATATTTTCAACAAACTCTCGAGTTTCTTCAGAAAAGGAAATGTAATAACTTGCAAGAAAAAAACCTAAAACTATTGGTAAAAATTTTGCTGGACCTTCCATAGCTCTGACAAGTGTGTCATCAAGTTTATTTGAAGTTCTTTTAGTAATTATTTCAATTTTTTTAATTATTAGCTTGCTAATCAGCCCTCTAAAAACTAAAAACAAAAAGAAGATTCCTAATCCAACTAAAATTTGAAAAATGTTAATACCAAAAAATCCCTTTTCCCAAACTGATAAGAATAAGTCTTTAAAATTAGCAAATACTTCCATAATTAAATTCTATATAACAAAAATTCTTCCTCACCAGGATTAAAAAGAAATATTTTCTTCCATTTAATAGCATTTAGCATTGATGAAGTTTTTTCTCCAATGCACATTAAGTTAGTATTCATCCAATAGTCAACTAATTGATATTTTTTTATCAATTTTAGGAAATTTTTTGCGCTATTTTGAGAATAAACATAGACTATATCGGGCATACTAGATTTTAATTCATCAATAAATTTTTGATCTAGTTCTTCAATAGGATCGGCAGAATAATTTACTAATCTTTGAAGAGAATATCCTTCTGAAATTAAATCTTTATCTAGACTAACAGAAACAATTTCACCACTAACATAAAGAAGTTTTCCGTCTTTTTGACTAAAATTTTGTAATATCAATTCTTTTAAATTATTAACGTTGCCATCGGCGGAATAAACATTTTGAAAACCAACGTTTCTAGCTTTTTTTTCCGTGATACTACCTACACAAAAACAATTAATATTTTTATCTATGCTAGAAACATCTAAACATTTAATTGCGTTGGAACTTGTAAAAATAATTCCTTTGAATTCAGAAAATTTTAAATTTTCATAATCTATTTTCTTAATATTAATTACTGGCATATGAGAAACCTTGTGGCCAAGTCTTTGAAACTTTAATATCATTTCATAACTATCTTCTAGGGATCTTGTTAGTAATATATGCATAATTATTTTTTATAAGAATTTTTAGACTCTTTTTTTAGAATTTCTCCTACTTCTATACCCAATAAAGATGATAATTCAATTTCTTTAGAAGCCTTATGATAAAAACGTTGTTTACCATCTAAAGAGAATAGTTCTGCTTCAAGATTAATTTTATTATCGTTAATATTTGCTATAGCTCCTACAGCTGTTTTGCAATCTCCTTCCAAGATTTTAAGGACGTTTCGTTCAGCTAAAACACACTGTTGAGTAGGTTTATGATTAATTTGACTGAGAAGACTAATAATACTTTTATCGTGATTTCTACATTGTAATGCAACTACTCCTTGTCCTGCACTTGGAATAATTTCTGATGTTGAAAAAATTTGAGATATATTTTTTTTTAAATCTAATGAATGAATTCCTGCAAGTGATAAAATAATAGCATCATATAAATTTTCATTTAATTTATTAATTCTTGTGTCAACATTTCCTCTAATTAATTTGTAATTTAAATCGTCTCTAATTTTTTTTAGTTGAAATTCTCTTCTAAATGAAGAAGTTCCAACAATGGAATTAGATTTGAAATCTTTTAATTGTTGATTGTTTTTACTGATCAAAACTTCTCTTGGATCATTTCTTTCTAAAAAGCAATTTGTTAACAAATCTTTAGTTTCTTCCGATGGCATATCTTTTAGTGCATGAACAGCAATATCAATTTGATTGTTCAATAATTCATTTTCAATTTGTTTAGAAAATAATCCTTTGCCTCCAATTTCTGATAACCTATCTTTTTGATTTAAGTCTCCTGATGTTGTTATTTTTTTTATTTCAACCTCTTCAATCCCATAATCTGATGCAATCTTATGAACTTTGGACCGAGCTCTTTCAGCATAAATTAATGCTAATTTACTAGCTCTTGATCCAATAATAATTTTTTTGCTTTTCATTTAATTGCTTTATACTTCATCTTTATATTGAGATTTTAATATTAATAAAAACTAATTTAATGACAAAAAAACCCATAATTTTAGGAATTGAATCAAGTTGTGATGAAACTGCTGTGGCAGTTATTAAAGGAAATAAAGATATTCCTGAAATTTTATCAAATATTGTTTCAAGCCAAGTAGATATCCATAAAGAATTTGGAGGAGTAGTTCCAGAACTTGCAGCACGATCCCATATGGAAAAGATTGATCTAATTGCAAAAAAAGCAATTGATGAAAGTGGCGTAAAATTAAAAGATATTGATGCAGTTGCGGCTACTGCTGGACCAGGATTAATTGTTTGTTTGTCTGTAGGTTTAAGTTTTGGAAAAGCAATTGCAGGGTCTTTGAACAAACCGTTCATTGCAGTGAATCATCTTGAAGGTCATGCTTTAAGTCCAAAACTTAATTCAAAAATAGAATATCCTTATTTACTTTTATTAATCTCGGGAGGTCATACTCAATATTTAAGCGTTGAAAGTTTAGGAAAATATAAAAGATTAGGTACAACTATTGATGATGCTTTAGGGGAAACATTTGATAAAACAGCTAAACTTCTTGGGATTGAATTTCCAGGAGGACCAAAGATAGAGGAATTTGCAAAAAAAGGTGATCCAAATAAATTTAAACTTCCTAAACCAATTATAAACAAAGGTGGATGTAATTTATCTTTTGCAGGTTTAAAAACTGCTGTTCTTAGAATAACAAAAGAAATAAAATCAGAAAAAGAAAAATTTGATTTAGCGGCGTCTTTTCAAAAAACAATTGAAGAAATTTTAAATGAAAAAACTAAAATAGCATTTAAACAATTTAAACAAAGAAACAAAACAACAAAAAATACTTTTGTTATTGCAGGGGGGGTTGCTGCAAATAAAGGCATAAGAAATAAATTAATTACACTAAGTAAAGAAAATAACTTTGAAACAATTTTTCCAGATATTAATCTTTGTAGTGATAACGCAGCTATGATTGCAATGGTCGGTTTGGAAAAATTTCAATTAAATAAATTTGATAATTTAGATTTTCCCGCAAATCCACGATGGGCTTTAGATGAAAATGCAAAATTTTTAAAAGGTGCAGGTGTAAATTTTTAAATTAACAAACTCCACCACCTGACACCACAGTACCGGAACCAGAAGAAGATTTTGAGAAATATTTTTTAATAAATAATAGCATTATAAAAAATTTGGAGTGGATGGGTGCTTTATGTGATACTAATAATAATCTTTACAATAAATATAGTTCAATTATCCATATTGACGGAACATCTAGAACACAAATAATTAAAAATAAAGACTCTTTAACTTACAAACTATTAAAAAATCTCAAAAACGAAGGTTCAGATATATTGGTTAATACTTCTTTTAATATATCAAAAGATCCTGTTGTTTTTGATTTATTTGATGCCTATGTAAATATGAAAAGAATGAATATAAAATATATTTTAATGGAAGATGGTTTATTTGAGACTAGGAATATATGAAAAGAATAATTAACTATTTTTCATTAATTTATGACTTTAAAAAAAAATATGGTTTTATTAAAACTTTATTTTTTATAATTCTTATTTTTTTTATATTGATTTTTTCCGTTTCCGTTTTTTTTCAAATTTTATTACCTTTCACTTATATAGCTATTTGATATATAAAACAAAAAGGTTTCACATTTTTTTTTATTTTTTTTTTGCTAACTTTTGGAGTAAATAAATTTCTTTGTCGGTTAATGAGTTTCTCTCTTCACTTATTTTTTTTATTAATCCAATTGATGATAACAAACTTATTACTGAAGCTAAGCCAGTTAATACAGTAAAATAAATAGAATCAGGTGTAACGATTATTAAAGTAACACAAATACTGGCCCAGCCAATAAAGACTCCTTTAAGAATAGTTCTTTGACTTTTTAAATCCTTTATTCTCATAGATTGAAAAAATAAAAACGTTAAAAAAATCATTACTGCTGCAAGAGCACACCTTGAAGCAACTAGTGCATCTATGCCACCGCCAAGTTCTTGGAGAATAACATAAGCTAAAAAAGCTTCGTAAGCGAAATATATTAAGAACATCATTGAGATGACTGCGGATAAGCTATGAGAAATTTTAGGTGAAATGTACAGTTTTTTTCTCCTTAATAAGTTAAAACTTTATCAAAACTTTCTATAAGTTCAATTATTATTAAAGTTCCGGTCATTTTAATTCGTATACATCCCAATTAGTTTTTTCTGCAACTCTATCATATAAAGACTTGGCTCTAACATTGTCATCATGTGTTATCCACCTTATCAAATTCCATCCTTTAGATTTTGATATTTCTTTTAATTTATATAGTATTTTTTCACCAATTCTTTGTCCTCTGTGCGCTGGGTCAACGAAAAGATCATCCAGAAAACCAATGTCTTGTCCTCCCAGTGGTCTTGGCATTCTTCTGTAATGAGCGAGCCCAACTATATTTCCATCAACTTCATAGACAAGACCTTCAACTTCATGACTTTTATCATGCAACCAATTCCATATCGTTTGAAGAATTTTAGCATTCATTTCTACTTTATAAAAATCTGCATAGCCTCTATAAAGTTTTTCCCATTGTTCTTTATCATTTAATTGAATTTCTCTAATCATGATCCCTGACTTTAGCACAATCAATTATGGTATACTATTGGCGCATTACTATTGAAACTTAAGACTTTTGCAGAAAAATTATTGGCACAGACATGTATTGTATTTTGATAATGAAAATTATAAAGAGCTATTAAGAACTAAATAGTCCTATAAATTATGGAAAAATCTTACTGGTTAATGAAATCTGAACCTAATGTATGGTCGTTCAATCAGCAAAAAAAAGTTGGATCTAAAGGTGCTATCTGGGATGGAGTCCGAAATTATCAAGCGGCAAATAATTTAAAAAAAATGAAAAAAGGAGATCTCTGTTTTTATTATCACTCAAATATAGGTAAAGAAATTGTAGGTATTGTAAAAGTTATTAAAACAGCTTTTATCGATCCATCAGATAAAGAAAAAAAATTTGTAGCTGTTCAAGTCGAGTTTAAAAAAGTATTAAAAAATGCAGTTTCCTTAATAAATATCAAAAAAAATAAAAAACTTAAGGATTTACAGCTTATTAAACAGCCTAGATTGTCTGTCATACCTATTGATACTAAAAGCTGGAAAATTATTTTGAAGATGAGTAGTATTCTATAAAAAAAAATTCATATGCCAAAAAGAAAAAAAGTAAAAAAGACAAAAAGAAAATCAAAGTCAAATGCAAAAAAAGTAAAATCTAAATTAAAAAAGAAATTTAAAAAAGAAGACAATGAACTAATTTATAGAACTAAAAGTGAATGGTTAAAAAATGCTTTAGTTAATAAATCTGCATATGAAAAAAAATATTCAGAATCTTTAAAAGATAATGATAAATTTTGGAAAAAAGAAGGAAAAAGAATTACTTGGATTAAACCTTATACAAAAATTAAAGATGTTAAATACAGTAAATCAGACGTTTACATAAAATGGTATTATGATGGAACCTTGAATGCCTCAGCAAACTGTATTGATAGACATTTAATAAAAAATAAAGATAAAACAGCAATTATATGGATAGGAGATGATCCTAAAGTTCAAAAGAAAATATCTTATAAACAACTTCACGAAGAAGTTTCTAAAGTTGCTAATGGATTAAAAAAACTTGGAGTTCAAAAAGGTGATCGTGTCACTATTTATTTAACAATGATACCTGAGCTTGCATATACAATGTTGGCATGCGCAAGAATAGGTGCAATTCATTCAATTATTTTTGGTGGATTTTCATCAGATAGTATTGCAGGAAGAATAAACGATTGTAAATCAGATTATATTGTAACTGCTGATGAAGGTGTAAGAGGTGGAAAAACAATTCCTTTAAAATCAATTACAGATGAAGCTTTATTAAACTGTTCAAACGTTAAAAAATGTATAGTTGTTAAAAGAACAGATGGTTTAATAAACTGGAATAAAAACAGAGATGTTTGGTTTCATGAAATAACAAAAAATGTTTCTTCCCATTGTGAACCTGAAGAAATGAATGCTGAAGATCCGTTATTTATACTTTATACATCAGGATCAACTGGAAAACCCAAAGGTGTTTTGCACACGACTGGTGGATACATGGTTTATGCATCAATAACTCACCAATATATATTTAATTATAAACCAAAAGATATTTACTTTTGTTCTGCTGATATAGGTTGGATAACAGGACACAGTTACATCATCTATGGACCATTAGCTAATGGAGCAACAACAATTATGTTCGAAGGAATCCCTACATATCCAGATAAATCAAGATGGTGGCAAATAGTAGATAAATATAAAGTTAATATATTCTATACCGCTCCAACAGCGATTAGAGCTTTAATGAGAGAAGGAGAAGGGCCTGTTAAAAAAACCTCAAGAAAATCTTTAAAATTACTAGGAACTGTGGGTGAACCAATTAACCCCGAAGCTTGGCAATGGTATTATAAAACTGTGGGCGATTCTAGATGCCCGATTGTAGATACCTGGTGGCAAACTGAAACTGGAGGAATTTTAATAAGCCCTCAAACTGGTGCCATTGATTTAAAGCCAGGTTCAGCAACTAAGCCTTTTTATGGAATAAAACCAGCTATAGTGGGTAAAGACGGTAAAGTTTTAAAAGGAGAAGCACAAGGAAGATTATGTATAGCTCAGTCTTGGCCTGGACAGATGAGAACAGTTTATGGTGATCATAATCGATTTATAGAAACTTATTTTTCTCAATTTGATGGTAAATATTTTACAGGTGATGGGTGTAGAAGAGATAAAGATGGATATTACTGGATCACTGGAAGAGTTGATGATGTGATTATTGTTTCAGGACACAACTTAGGAACAGCAGAAGTAGAAAGTGCTTTTGTTGCTCATCCCAAAGTAGCAGAGGCAGCTGTAGTTGGTTATCCACATGATATCAAAGGTAGTGGGTTATATTGTTATGTTACACTGAATGTCGGTGAAGAGCCAGGTGGTGAATTGGAAAGAGATTTAAAACATTGGGTAAGAAGACAAATAGGACCGATTGCAACACCTGATTTTATTCAATTTGCACCAGGTCTTCCAAAAACAAGATCTGGAAAAATTATGAGAAGAATTTTAAGAAAGATTGCCGCAAATCAACACGATCAATTGGGCGACACCACAACGTTAGCTGATCCTAGTGTAGTTGCTAGCTTAGTTAAAAATAGAAAAAACGTTTAAAAATTAATTAAATTCTGGAATTCTTCCTTTATGTTATCCCACTTCAGTATCATCGAATTTAGTACGATCTTTCTGTCTAATGTTTTAAGTTCATCAGCGATTGGTGCCCATTCATATAGCGCTAGTGCGCTAGTATTAAATGGTAATGAATTATAATAATCTATCCAATCAATTTTGTCATACCTATCGTTAAATTCATTTTTAGTTTTTTCAAAAATAGCCTTTGGTATTTCATTTTTTTTTTCTTCGTTTAATATTTCATAAAATAATTCTTTGGCTTTTTCAGTGTCATGTAAATTTCGAACATTTTTGAGATACGAGATCGTATAAAAACTCAAATCCTGAAGCGCTGTAACATATATGTTCCACTTGGCTTTATTAATTGAACCCAAGAAGATTTCATCCTCGAACATCAAAACATATTTTGCTCCCATCCGAGTTTTCAAATATCCATACAAGGTAACTTGACTAACCCAGGAAGATTTCTTTTGGATAAATTCTTTTAAATCGGAATAATTATTAATTTTTTTTTTTGATTTAAAATATTTTAGTAAAGGTGAAAAATATTCTACCAAATATTTTAGTTTTAAATCCTTCAATTTTAAGTTGTATTTAATTCCCATTCTATAATACTATGAAACTATTATATCCAAAAATCCAATAAATCAGAGTATTTTTTATACTTTCAATCTATCTATACCAATAATTTAAGACAAATTTAATACTTTCAATCTATTAATAAATGAGTATGTTTTATTTTTTAATCAACAGGGAGAAGAGAAATGTCAAATAAAGAAAAGCATTGGGAAAAAACCAAAAGTTTGATGACGATTACATTGGTCATCTGGTTTATTTTTTCCATTTTCATTTTCATGTTTGGTGAAGGAATGAATACTGCTAGCTTTTTGGGATATCCGTTAGCTTATTATATGAGCGCCCAGGGATCTATCGTTGTATTTGTCGTCTTAATATTTTGGTTTGCAAATAAGCAAGAGAAGATTGACGAAGAATTTGGCTTCACTGAAAAGGAGGATGATTAATGGCAAAAGAAAAATTTATTAACCAAGGGAGCTTTATACAAAACTTACCTAAGATTTACGGAATATACACAGGAGGATTTTTAGCTTTCATACTTATGATGGCTGTTGCAGAGTCAGCTGGCATGACCGCTAAAACGATAGGTATTATGTTTGTGGGCTTTACGGTGTGTATTTATGCCTTAATTGGGTATTTATCAAGAACCGTTCAAGTCGATGCTTATTATGTTGCTGGAAGACAAGTTCCAACTGTATTCAACGGAATGGCTACTGCAGCTGACTGGATGTCAGGTGCATCATTCGTTGCAATGGCCGGTGGAATTTATTTCGGTGGTTATACTTACATGGCATTTTTGGTCGGTTGGACTGGGGGTTACGTGCTAGTATCTTCACTATTAGCTCCATATTTAAGAAAATTTGGATGTTACACTGTGCCGGATTTCATAGGCACAAGATATGGCGGAAACTTTGCAAGATTTGCAGCAGTATGTGTTCTTTCACTTGCATCTTTCACTTATGTGACAGCCCAAATTAACGCGACAGGAACTATTGCTTCTAGAGCACTTGGAATACCGTTTGAATTAGGAGTCTGGATTGGTTTATGTAGTATCTTACTATGTTCAATGCTTGGTGGAATGAGAGCAGTTACGTGGACACAAGTTGCTCAATACATCGTATTGATCATTGCATATTTAGTACCAATATTCTGGATGAGTAATAAAAATGGCTTTGGTATCTTCCCGCACTTAATGTTAGCGGATGAAGTGGCAAGACTTGGTGAACTTGAAGCTCAATTTGGTTTAGTTAAAAATGCTGCAGCGGATATAAAAGCTGCTGGTGTACCAGGTGGATTGAAATCAATTTCCCTTCCACACGCAGGAGTACTTTCAGGTGGAATGCATGCTTGGAAATTTATTTCATTAGCAATATGTATGATGGTAGGAACTGCTTCTTTGCCTCACATTCTAATGAGATATTTCACAACACCTAGTGTTAAAGCTGCAAGAAAATCAGTAGCATGGTCACTGTTCTTTATTGCATTGCTTTACACTTCTGCACCAATGCTAGCAACATTATCTAAGTTGCAGCTTATGGATCCTACCTTAGCAACAGGTATTATAGGTAAACCTATTGCTGAAGTAATGCAGATTGAATGGGTTAATGCTTGGACAAATGTTAAACAGGCTTTCATAGCAGATTTTAACGGAGACGGAATTCTTCAGTTAAACGAATGGTTCATGAGAGGTGATGTTGTGGTTCTTTCAACTCCTGAAGTTGCTGGATTACCATATGTTATCTCAGGACTAGTTGCTGCTGGAGGTATGGCTGCCGCGATGTCAACTGCGGATGGTCTAGTTCTTGCAATCGCAAATGCTTTATCACATGATATTTACTTTAAAATCATTGATCCAAAAGCAGATGTAAGAAAAAGATTATTAGTTGCACGATCACTTCTAGTCGTGATTGGTGCCTGCGGAGCATATATCGCCTCAATGAGAATCACCAGTATCCTTGGAGCAGTTGCTTGGGCATTCGATTTTGCGATGTCTGGATTGTTCTTCCCACTTGTACTAGGAGTATGGTGGAAGAGAGCAACAAGAGAAGGTGCTATCGCTGGTATGCTAGCAGGTCTTGGATCAGGAACAGCATATCTAATCTACGTCGGGCCGAAATTTATGGCTCAGACACCTTGGTTAGGTATTGACCACTTAAGATTTGGTATTATCGGAGCTGTTGTATGTCTGATAGTTATGGTTGTAGTAAGTTTGAACACAGATGAGCCTGATAGAGCTACTAAAAAATTGGTAGATGAATGTCGTGTGCCAAGTGGCAAAACAATTCTTGGTAAACAACACTAAATAAAAATTTATTAGGGGGGCGGTTATCGCCCCCCTTTTTTTTCGAATAATGCCTCTATATATTTTGGTAATAGACTATATTCTTGGAGTTATAATGTGGACCTTGATTGGTCGTTCAGCTATGAATATTTTTCAAAGAGAAGATTCTCAATTTTTCTTTATGAGGGTTTTTGTAAAATATACGAATCCTATAATTAAATTATTTAGATTTATAACGCCTAGTTTTATTGCAGGGCCATTAGTGCCAATTTATGTTGCTTGGTTTTTTTATATGTTTAGATTTTATTTAATGCCTTATTTATTAGGCTATTCTGTAATGGGGATGCTGTCATTTCCATTGGAAAGCGAGATAGCAGCAGAATTATACAGACTTTTTGGTAAAAATTGATTCAAATAAAAAACAAAAATTGATACTAGTAATCTAGTATTAAATGAAAAAAATACAAATATCTCCATCTATACTTTCGGCAGATTTTAGTCAGTTGAAAAATGAGATTAAAAGACTAGAAGAGGCTGGTGCAGATATGATCCATATAGATGTAATGGACGGACATTTTGTACCAAACCTAACTATAGGTTCTCCAGTTATTAAAATTTTGAGAAAATATACAAAATTACCTTTTGATGTGCACTTGATGATTTCTCCAGTACACAAATATATCGGCGCTTATGCTGATGCTGGTGCAGACATTATAACAATCCATCCAGAAGCAACTGACAATTTAATTAATTCTATAAAACATATTAGAGAATTTAAAAAAAAAGTTGGTGTTTCACTTAATCCTGATACTAAAATTAATGTTATAACAAACTTATTAGATCAAATTGATCTTGTTTTAATAATGAGTGTATTTCCTGGATTTGGAGGTCAAAAATTTATGCCTGAAGTTATAAGTAAAATTGAAGAATTAAAGAAAATCAAAAATCAAAAAAATTTAAATTATGAAATTGAAGTAGATGGTGGAATAAATTTTACAAATTATAAATCAGTAATAGAAGCTGGTGCGGATATACTTGTGTCGGGTACAACAATATTTAAAGAAAATAACGGAGATATTAAAAAAAATATTGATTCTCTCAAATTGATTTGAAGCAATGGTCTTAAAGAGTTCTTTAGCTTACATAAATGAATTTTTTTATTATATAACTAATCAAATAAGAAAAATTTATCTTAACTCTGGTCTATATAATAAAAAAATATCAATAATAGATCATAAAAGTTTAGAATATAGGCCAAGTTCAAATTTGCTTGACTGTTTAATAAAATACGACAAGAAAAAGAGCAAAATTGAAGATTTTTATCTAAATTCAATTTGGACAAATAATGAAATTAATGAAAGAGATTATAAAAAATTACATAGTTTTTTTTGGTTATTTAGCCTTGATTTAAAATCCTCTAAAAAAGTAACACAATCAATAATTTTAAATTGGATAGATGCCAATGAAAATTATAACTTCAAAAATTGGGAAATAGATACTCTATCTAAAAGAATTATTTCATGGATTTCAAATTCAAAATTAACTTATGAGGATAGTAATGAAAACTATAAAGAAAAATTTAATAACAATATAAAAAAACAAGTCAATCATTTGATAAATGAAATAAATAGATCGGCTTGGGTCAATAATAAAATAATAGGTTGTGCTGCTATTATTTTAACAGGACTTTCTTATCATGATAAAGAAAAATATCTAAATTACGGATTAGGATTATTAAAAAAAATAATAAATTTTTCATTTGATTCAGAAGGTTTTCCAAAATCTAGAAATTTAAGACAACTTATATTTTGTCTAAAATATTTTATTTTGATTAGAGAATGGTTAAAAGAGTCTCAAAATGAAATCCCAGAATATCTAGATGAAATTATCTTCTACCTAGGACAATCTTATTATTTTACCTGGCAAAACACGAAACAAAGTTTACTCTTTAATGGTAATAATGAAACAGATAATTCTGACTTTGACAAGTATTTAAAATTCCATGGGTATAAATTTAAATATGAAAGCAATGAACACGGAGGATATGCTATTTTAAAAAATAAAAATGTTTTGTTAGCTGTTGATTTAGGATCGTCTCCAGAAAAGAAATTTAGTGGTGATTATCAGTCTGGATCATTATCATTTGAAATTGTTTTTAACGGAAAAAAATTAATCTCTAATTCTGGTTATTTTCAAAATTTTAAACATCAGCTCAACTCTATATCAAAATCAACAGCTGCTCATTCTACTTTGGTATTAGATAATCATTCATCATCTAAAACAAAAAAAAATTCCTGTGGTGTATTTATGATAGAAAAAGGACTAAAGATTATTAAAAAATCAGTTATTGCAGAAAAAAATTATTGGAACATATCTGGATCACATGATGGTTACTTAAAAGAATATGGCGTGATTTATGAACGAAAAATAGAGTTTTTTCCTGAAGCAAATAAATTCATTGGTGAAGATAAACTATTAAAAAAAAGAAAGTTTAAAAGTAGTAATTTTGAAATTCGTTTTCATTTTGAACCGGGAGTAAAAATAACCAAAACCCAAGAAGGAAGATTAATTTTGATAGAATTAAGTAATTCAGGATGGAGATTTGCTTGTAAAGATCATATAATTGATGTTGAAACTGGATTATATTTCGGTAAAAAAAATTCTTTTATCGAAAATCAAAATATTTTCATTTCAGGAATGACTCGAAATGAAGATCAGATTATTAAGTGGGAAATCATTAAAATTTAATGAAAAAAATTAAAAAAGCACTTATTTCAGTTTCTGATAAAAAAAATCTTTATTTACTATTAAAAAATATTTCAAAATTTAAAATTCAGTTGATCAGCTCTGGAGGAACCTTTAAGGAAATAAAAAAATTAGGCTTTAAATGTCTAGAAGTTTCTAAATATACTGGTTTTCCTGAAATATTAGATGGGCGTGTAAAAACTTTGCATCCAAAAATTCATGCTGGAATTTTGAGTAAAAGAAATCACAAATCACACTTAAAAGATTTAAAAAATAATAATTTTGAGGAAATAGATTTAGTGGTAGTTAGTTTTTACCCTTTTGAAAAAACCTTAGAAAGTACCAATAATCATAATAAAATTATTGAAAATATTGATGTTGGTGGACCCACTATGGTTCGAGCTGCAGCAAAAAATTACAATGATGTGACGGTCATCACTAAATCTGAACAGTATAATAAGTTGATAGAAGAATTAAATAACAACAACGGATCAACTTCTATAGAATTTAGACAAAAAATGTCCGAAGAAGCGTTTACTGAAACGGCTTACTATGATGCTTTAATTTCTAATTATTTCAATAATAAATCAAAAAATTTGTTTCCTAAAAAAAAAATAATCTTTGGAAATCTTATTGAAAAATTAAGATATGGCGAAAATCCTCACCAAGAGGCTGCTATTTATTCAAAATTAAATAAACTAAATATTAAACAATTACACGGAAAACAACTTAGCTATAATAATTATAATGATATCTTTTCTGCTTTAACAATTTCTAAATCACTTCCGAAAAATACTGGAACAGTAATTGTAAAACATTCAAATCCTTGTGGTGTTTCTATAAATAAAAATGTTGTTAAAAGCTATAAACTGGCCTTAGCTTGTGATCCAACAAGTGCATTCGGTGGAATTGTTTCATGTAATTTCAAAATTAATAAAAAATTAGCTATCGAATTAAATAAATTATTTTTAGAGGTGGTAATTGGAAATAGAATTGAAAGTAAAGCTTTAAAAGTGTTAAAACAGAAAAAAAATTTGAGAGTAATTGATGCAAATGATTTAAAATTAAGTGATTTACAAAATGTAGCGTCTAATTTTGATTCAATGTTGTTACAATTTTCTGATACTAGGACTTTTTCTTCCAAAAATTTTAAAGTGGTGTCAAAGAAAAAACCGAATTTTAAGACATTAAAAAATCTAATTTTTGCATTTAATGTGTGCAGATTTGTAAAATCAAATGCAATTGTATTAGTTAAAAAAGATTCAACGGTTGGAATTGGATCTGGACAACCTAGTAGGCTGGATAGTTGTAAAATTGCAATTAATAAAATGAGACAATTTCAAACAAAAAATGATGATGATGAAATTATTGCTGCTTCTGATGCCTTTTTTCCTTTTGTAGATGGTATTGAAATATTGGTTCAAGCTGGTGTAACGGCAGTTATTCAACCATCGGGATCCATTCGTGATAAAGAAATTATCAAGTTTGCAAATCAGACTGGAACAATACTAGTTTTTTCCAAAACTAGACATTTTAGACACTAGAAATTTGGTTGATCTTAGCAGCAAGAATAAAATCTTTTTCTGACAATCCTTCTATGGCATGAGTAGTTATAGTAATTTTTGCATAACCCCAACCAAATGAAATATTTGGATGATGGCCTTCCTGCTCTGAAATTTCACCAACTTTATTTACAAAATTTTGACTTTCTAAGAAATTTTTAAATTTAAAATCTTTTTCTAAAAAATAAATTTTTTTTTCGTTTGGTTTTACATTCCAGCCATCTACTTTTTTTTGATATTTGTGGATTTCACTTAAATCAAGGGCTGAAATCCCACCCTCACAAGGAACACATTTTTTATTTTGTAAATCAGACATAAATGGAGCGGGCAATGGGGCTTGAACCCACGACCTTCTCGTTGGCAACGTTTTCCACTGCTTTGGAGCATTGTATTTCAATATTTATTTTTAGTCAAATAGGCAAAAACACATTTCAACTGTATCCTATAGTGTAACGATGTGATAAAAAAATATTTTACTGATGATAATTTGGATTGCATCATATCCTAAAAGCGGAAACACTTGGATAAGATCATTATTATCGTC
>Ga0207990_1000930_pt1 | contig 15955 bp, 12 predicted proteins | sample ETNtaG_8_FD_185780 | JGI IMG/M metagenome (GOLD analysis project Ga0207990, IMG submission 185780) | Marine microbial and viral communities from oxygen minimum zone, Eastern Pacific Ocean - ETNP201406SV75 (SPAdes) (version 2) | ecosystem: Environmental > Aquatic > Marine > Oceanic ...
TGCTCAAATTGTGCTGATTATTGACTGATGGCTTCGTAAAATTTCCTAAACTAATTATTCGTCATCTCGAACGAATAGAAAAATATTAATAATATCAGTATTTAACAGAAGATAGATTTCTTGTTCTGTAAGCAATGACACTTTTTTATGATTTTTTACAGGTTCATCAATACTACAGGATTACAAAGTTGGTCCTTAATAAAATCATTAAGAAATTTAGCTGTTTCTTCCGGTCGCTTTACCATCGGCGCATGACCAACGTTTTCCCAAATAACGCTTCTATGATTGCTAAGGTAACGTTCAAACACGCTCACACTTGATACATAAATCACCCTGTCTTCTTTTCCCCAAAGTATAAGGGTTGGGGTTTTAATTGCCGACAAAACCTGTTGAGCAGTATATTTCCCGGCTTTGATTATGTCTGCAAATATTTTCTCATTCATCCCTTTACGCGGCGTTGATTTTCTTGACATCACGTTTGCAAACGGCTCAATGCGCTTAGTCTCAACCGTTTGAAAGACTTTTCGTACTTCAAGTTAACTAAACTGGAATTTAATGGAACTCTGCAGCGTTTTATTCAATGTAATGAATAAAAGTTTAAGCCGTTTGTGTATATTGAAATCCTGAAGGTTGATTGAGGATGTCCGGTCAGGAGTATGAAGCAGACCAAGTGGTCAGGAGAAAAGAATGAAAAAAATATTTGTTCATCTTTCAAATTACCATGTACCACCCAGTCTGCCGGGGGAAAGCTATAGATCGTCCCAGCGTTCTTCTTCTTCAAGGATATTTGCGAAATCACCTTCGAAGTTTGCGAATGCACGCTGTTTAAAATCACCTGTCTGAGGGCCGCTGACACGTTCGATGTTGCCTCCAGATTTAAGATAATCTTCCATGGCACCTGTTACTTGCTCGCGAGTTGGGGCCTCAGAAGTTTTTTTCTTCTTCTTGTAAAATGTTCTTTTGGTGTTAAATTTATTCGCCATGATTTTATCTGTATCTGGATTATTATTTTGTATAACGGATAGACATAATAGTAAATCTATGCAAATACGTCAAGTGATTATTAATTTTACACAAGGAATAAACAGAATATTGTTTAAACATTGTTTAGTTGAAAAAAATTATTCTTAAACAGTATTTGAAAATTTTGGAGTTCCGCCCGCTTTAAGATGACGGTCAAAAGGCATGGCAAGATTACGCGTAAAGAGCATCCCTAACGGAGTCAGCTCTATTTTAGTGGGACTCAGCTTCACCAGACCTTCCTCTTCAAATTTCTCCAGTTGAGTCCAGGCTTCTGCAAAATGCTGCCGAAAATCTAATTCATAAAGAAATTCAAAATCCTGAATCGTAATTTCTCCGTGACACATCAGTGTTTCAATCACTTTTCGCCTGAGTTGGTCCTCTTTTTCCAAAAGGAGTCCTCTGCGCGGAATGAGTTTGTTATTTACGGTTTCTTCCATGTATTGATCAAGCTCTTTGGGGTTTTGCCAGTAACTGTCTCCAAAATCAGAAATTGCTGAAACACCTACTCCAATCTGTGCCATATTGTGCAGAGTTGTGTAGCCCATGAAATTACGGTGTAGAGTTCTGTTTTTTAAAGCTTGAGCAAGTTCATCTTCAGGAAGCGCATAGTGATCCATGCCGATCATTACATAACCTGCTTCTGCAAAAAAATTAATAGCTTCTAGGTAAATATTAATTTTTTCTTCAGGGGTAGGCAAATCTTTTTCCTTGATTGCACGTTCATGAGTTTTGAACATCCCAGGCAAATAAGCGAAACTGTAGACTGCAAGTCTGTCAGGCCGCATTTTATTAACTTCTTCAAGAGTCTTGCGGAAACCATGCTGAGTCTGCAGAGGAAGTCCGTAGACTAAGTCCAAATTGATACTTTTATAACCCAGACTCCTAGCTGTTTCGAGAGTTTCCCACGATTGTTCCGCAGTCTGATTTCTGTTGATTGCACGTTGAATTGCTGGGTCCAGATCCTGTACTCCAAAGCTGACCCTGCGGAAACCGAGTTCATAGAGAACTTCCAGTTGTTTAGTCGTAGTCACTCTTGGGTTTGCCTCAAAGGCCCACTCACAGTCTTCCAGAGCGTCAAACCTTGAAACAATCATCTCAACAACTCTACTCAGTTGCTCAGGATTAAGAAAAGTTGGGGTACCTCCACCGAAGTGAATTTGTGCGAGTTCTTTACGCTGACCTAATCTCTCTGCGACACCTGCTATTTCCTGTTCAAGCGCAGTTAAATACTTTTCAACTATGTTCTGGTTATTGGTGATGTATTTATTGCATCCGCAAAAAGTACAAAGCTGCTGACAAAACGGAATGTGAACATAGAGTGAGAGAGGCTGTTCGTTTTGACCTTCTTTGTGCAGAGAGGCTGCGTAATCATCGGCAAATTCACCTTCTTTCCAGACAGGAACTGTAGGATAACTGGTATAGCGCGGTCCTGGACGATTATAGCGTTGAATCATCTCCGGTGTAACTTCAAGCTTAACTGAATGTTGCATTTTGCTGTCGAAAAATTTGTATAGGGAATTTTCTTGTATATGATGAACAACAGGTCTTTTAAATCAGTAATGGGAAGCACTTCAGCCTGCAAAAACATCGTCCGGATTAAGCTGTATCTGTTAGACCCCTGACTGCTTTTCTGGTACAATGATATATGATTCTAACTATTATTCACAATCCAAAAACATCAGCAACAACAAGGGAACAGTATTTTTGTTAACATTCTAATAATATGAGATAATGTCAGCACACAAGGCAAGCATTCAATGGAAACGTATCACAGAAGATTTCAACATAAAGACTTATAATCGTGATCATGAAGTACGCTTTGAAAATGGCGTCACAATTTCCTCATCGGCAACTGTCGCTTTTAATGGTAACCCAGAGTTGAATAATCCCGAAGAACTGTTTGTTGCCTCTGTGGTGGGCTGTCATATGCTGACTTTTTTTGCAGTTTCCTCTTATTAAAAAATTTACAGTGGATCTTTACACTGAAAATACGGAAGGATTTCTGGAAAAAGACAGTTCCGGAAAATGGTAATGAACCGTATAATTTTACGCCCACAAATTGTTTTTAGCGGCAGTCATAAACCTACTCCGAATGAGTTGGCAGCATTGCATGAAAAGGCGCTTAAGAGCTGTTTCATTGCAAACTCCATCAAATCAGCGGTTATCATTGAACAACAGTAGTTTGATAATTCAGCAAAAGAAACAGCAAAGAGGTAAATCCAATGTGTGAAATATTTGCAATGTCCAGTCGTTTAGAAGAAAATATTTCAACATCGCTGTAGGAGTATTCGATCAGGAGCAAAAACTTACAGGGCGTTTTCAGCCTGCAGGAGAGAGTGATTCTGAATTTTCGTTTTGTTATCTGCTGGGCGCTTTAGCACCACTCTGGCAATCAGGTTCTGTACCGGAACTTGGAAAAAGGATGGATGTAATTTCGCAGTTTGCTAAAAATATCCGGAGTTATGGTCCAGCTAATTTTATTTATGCAGACGGGGATGCTTTATTTGTTCATGGATATGAGCGAATAAAGGCGGAGGGAAAAATAGCACCGCCTGGACTTTTTAAACTTTGCCGATTCTGTCAATCCGAAAAATCTCAGGCAACTTCTAAAAACGAATTACAAAAGTTTGGCAGTAAAGTGCAGCAGGTAAGCTTGGTTGCGAGTGTGCCTTTAAGCGGAGAAGAGTGGACCAGATTGGAATCCGGAGAGTTATTGGCGATCCGTGACGGCAGGGTAATCATGGAGGAAAACAGTTCCGGAGATCGTGAACCCTGCCTTAAAACAACAGCCCTGCTTTCTGCTCCACTATAACTCCGAATGTTTTAAGCCTGGTGTGCTTAATAATTTTCCCAAGGAAACTAATTAATGCAATATCAGCAAGATAAATGCTGATTAGCGCAGTCCCGCCTTCACAAAGAAATTAACAATCTCTATAGTTATTTCTTCTGCGGTAGAAGATTAGCCGCGAAAAAAAACATAACCGCGGCTATTACAATTGAAGGACCGGAAGGCGTGTCAATCTGCAGTGAAGCGCCCAGACCAAGTCCAACCGAAGCCATGCCGATCAGTGCACCTCCAAGTGCCATTTGTTCCGGGGTTCTGCTGAATCTCCTCGAAGCAGAAACTGGAATAATCAGGAGTGAAGTCACCAGTAGAATTCCGATTATTTTCATCGACAAAGCAATAACCGCGGCAATAAGTAACATGAAAAGCAATTCAACTCTGACAACAGGCACATCTTCCGCCTGTGCCAGTTCCTGATCAAATGTAATTGCAAGCAAAGGCCTCCAGAGCAGGAATAATGTCAATAATATAAAAAAACCGCCACCATATATCCAGTAAAGGTCAACGAGACTAACGGCCAAAATATCTCCAAATAAATATGCCATTAAGTCAATACGCACCCAAACCATCAAACTGATCATTAAAACTCCCATCGCAAGTGACGCATGGGAAAGTGTGCCTAATACCGCATCATTTGCGAGTTGTTTTTGTCTTTGAAAGAAAAAAAGTAACAGTGCTACAACAAGTGCAACCGCAAAAACTCCGAGCATTAAATTAACTTCGAGAAAAAAACCGAGCGCGACTCCCAGTAAAGCTGAATGGGCCATTGTGTCACCTAAATAGGACATTCTTCTCCAGACCACAAAACAGCCCAGCGGCCCAGCAACTATGGCCACTCCCATCCCTGCAATCACTGCTCTCCAAAAAAAATCATCTAAAATCATCATTGTCTGTCTTCCTGCAGTGTTCCTGAAATATGATGTGTGTGGTCGTGATGGTGACTGTAAACTGCCAACGCGCTTCCGGAGTCCAAACCAAACAGTCGCAAATATTCTGGATGCCGACTTACATCTTCAGGCTGTCCTTCACAGCAAATATGTTGATTCAAGCACAATACACGGTCAGTGGACGCCATCACAACGTGTAAATCATGTGACACCATCAACACTCCGCATCCGTGGCTTGTACGCAGATTTGCGATCAATTTATACAATTCCGACTCACCCATGTAGTCAACACCCTGTACAGGCTCATCTAGCACTAGCAGTTCCGGGCTTCTCAACAGGGTACGTGCAAGCATTACACGCTGAAATTCTCCACCCGAAAGTTGGTAGACAGGTTTTTCTCTCAAAGAAGCAACTCCTGTTTCTTCAAGGGCAATATTAATTTGCCGGCTGGAATAATTTCCTGTAAGTTTCATTATCCTGCTCACAGACAGCGGAAGTATAGGGTCCACCTTAACTTTTTGCGGGAGATAACCTATTCTGAGTTTAGCTTTTTTAAAAATACTTCCTGCATTCGGAGGTATTAATCCAAGTAGCACACGAAGCAGGGTCGTTTTACCCGTACCATTCGGACCAATGACAGTTACAATTTCTCCTGCTGAAACTGTAAGTGTAATATCAGAGAGCAACTCACGCCCGCCTGTCACTAAAGAAAGATCTCGAGTCTGAAGCAGGATTTGATTATTTTCTTCAGTTCGGGAATAATCTGCTGCAGTTTCTCTGTTGCTTGACATTGACAAATTAGTGAATCAGAGTTATCTTGAAATGAGCATTATTTGTAACACATTTTCTTCTTCAAAGCAAAGCTGCAAAGCAAAAACTGGATAGTAATGAAAACTGGATTTTGCTTTATCTTGATTCTCCCCCTGCTGTGCATCACTCAGCTTATGGCAGCTTCAGACTTAAAAGTCCTGGTTTCCATCAAACCTTTCCATTCACTTGTCTCAGCAATTATGCAGGGTGTTTCCGAACCTCTTCTGCTGTTAAACGGCAATAATTCACCACATTCATTTGCACTTCGCCCGAGTTCTGCAGAGAATCTGCAACAGGCGGATCTTGTTTTTTGGGCAGGTGAAACTCTTGAAGGATTTTTAACAAAACCTCTTCAGTCTTTGGCCAGCAGTGCAAAGTTGGTTACAATGCAGGAAACAGCAGGTCTGAGACTCTGGCCGCTGCGTTCAGGAATAGCGTGGCAAAAACATGAAGCTGATTCAACTAATGATCCTAATGTAGAAAATGAAACAGCAAGCACTTCCGGAACAGATCCACACATTTGGCTGGATCCGTACAACGCAAAAATAATCAGCAGTAAAATAGTGGAAATTTTAACTGCAATGGATCCTCAAAACGCACAATCTTACCGCATAAACGGAGAAAAATATGGACTCCGTCTTGAACTCCTCGACCGCAGGCTGAAATCAGAAATGACTAAGATCGCGAAAACACCATATATGGTGTTTCATGATGCATATCAATATTTTGAAAAAAGGTATCAACTCAATGCTGTTGGATCAGTGACGCTTCATATTGGTTATGGCTCAAGTGTGCGCAGACTGATGGAAGTACGTAAGTCAATTCAAAAAGGAAAAATACGCTGCATTTTCAGCGAACCTCAGTTTTCGCCAAAACTACTGCAGACCGTTACTGCAGGTACAAATGTAAAAATAGGAATTCTTGATCCTTTAGGAGCGGGACTTGAACCTGGAACAGAACTGTATTTTACATTACTAAATAATCTCAGCCATGCCTTAAGTAACTGTCTTAATTGATTATTGACAGGTAAATATAGTTTAATCCTGTAAAATTATTAGAGAGACTGTTTCTCAGCAGAAAATATAAGCAGACATGCAAAAAGCACTATTGCCATTTTGAGCACTATTTCCATAAATTAAAATGTGTAAAGACAAGCAAAAACAAGCAGGAAATATAATGGAAGAGGATGAATCCACTGCTTCAGTTTTCAAGCAGTTTTCCACTCAATTTTTGCATGGAATGTCAGTAAGAATGCGTGAAACTTACAGCAGGACGCAGTTGGATGAATTTCTCAAGGAACGCTTTGTATTTTTTCAGGAAGCGACCCGCAGGAGCGGAATGGTCAGGGTTAAGTCACATCAACTTTCCACTGAGTCACAACAGCAGGAGTCACGTTACAACGGTCATGTGATAGTTGAAATATCTGCTCCGGACGCGCCATTCATCGTCGTCACAGTTGAAGCGTTGATGCGGAAAATGGAGTTGCTGATTCATCGAAAACTTCACCCTATAATGGGTGTGGTACTTTCTGCAGAAAAGGAGATAGAAGCAGTTATTTATCCTGAAGAAAAAATGGACAAATTTGATCATCTTTATCTGGAAATTGAAGCGGATACGGATATTGTCTTCTTAAAACGTCTTGAAACTCTGATTGCCGGACATATGCTGGCAGTACAACTTGTCCGTAATCATAGACAAAAAATGCTGCAGTCACTGGCATCAATGCAAACAGAAATTGAATCTGTGACCGTAGTTTCAGCAGACACAAAGGGTGAGTGGTCAAAACTTTGCGGTTGGCTGAATCTTGACAATTTTACGGTGATGGGATTTATCTCATTTTTACAGAGTGATTCAGATTCTGCGGATTTTATCAAAACTGTCGAAAACTCCGGACATGGAATATTAGCTGCTGAATATATAGAAAAAACTTCTAATATACTCTTAAATGTTTTAACTGCGCATCTGTGGAAACGTCGTCACTCAGATTTCCCTTTTGCACTTGACCGAGTAAATTTCCCAAGCCCGGTATTGCGATTTGAAAATCTGATGGTCCTGAGTTTACGTATTCCGGACGCAAAACTTGGCATGGTAGAACATGTGTTTCTTGGTCTGCTCAGAGGTAGTTCTCTTAATGTAAAAAATACTGAGACTCCGTTGATTCACCAGAAGATGCGTTATATCTTCGAAAACCGGAACATGCTTCAGAACAGTTACGATTACAATGAGGTTGTGCGGATTTTTGGCGCAACACCAAAATTCGAATTGTTCCGTTCATCAAGAAAAGAATTAATTCAAATATGCGATGACCTTCTGTCAGTCAATAATCCTAATAATATACATTGTTTTCAAATAGATACACGCAATTCAGGAATTTTAAAACTGATGGTTGTGATGCCAACTTCTCTTCTAAATGAAGAAGCAATTGAGCAAATGGCAGACTTTCTCAAAGCAAAAATCCCGCATCAGAACTGTGAATGGTTTGAAGCGCGAGGAAGTGAAAAGTCACGTTTGCATTTTGAATTTGAGCTGCAGGAGGATTTACAGGGAAAAAGCGATTTGCCGTCTTTTGATTTGTTGCTGCTTGAAGGGGAAATCAGCGTATTGATAAAGCCATGGGAAACTCAACTGCGTGAATTGCTCCGTAATCAGCATCCAGGAGAAGAAGGCGCGCAACTTTATGAACGCTATGTTCCGCTGATGCCTTCGCATTACCGTGCACGTGTTGATACCCTGGAAGCGCTGGAGAATATCCAGTACATGGAACTGCTGACGCATGAAGATAATATTCAATTCGATTTAATACCCTTTACCCTGCCTTCACTGCTGGTTGAGTCAGTCTCCCTGCTGTACATTTATAGTAAAGAAAAAATTCATTTGATCAGGATTATGCCTGTCTTGCAGAATCTGGGACTGCACGTGATTGATCAGTTAACAACCAGGATTGGTAATGACGAAAAAACCCTGGGATTTATCCAGTCTTTTCGGGTAATCCGTAATGACAAAGTTAATATTGACGAAATACGTTTTAAACCGTTACTGGCAGCAATTGTTCAGCAGGTGTATCTGCAAAATACTGAAAATGATCCCCTGAACGGACTTGCTCTGCTGGCAAATTTAGGCTGGCGTGAAATTAACGTGCTTCAACTTTATCGAAATTTATCCCTGCAGTTAAGTGCACCGCTGACACGTGAAACTATAAATGCGGTTTTGCTGAGGCATCCGCAATCCTCACGTTTACTGTTTGAGACATTTGCCTGCCGCTTTTCTCTTGATCCTTCTTTCGGTAATCTGGCTTATCGTAAGGAATTCCTACTGCCTCAAAAAAAACAGGAGTTTTCCGAATCTCTGGAAAAAGTTCAAAATGTGACTGACGATGAAGTCCTGCGACGTTTGTTTGAACTGATTGAAAACACTTTACGTACCAATTTTTATCTGCCTAAAGATGCTGAAGAAACAGGCGTTTCGGTCAAGTTGGATTCGAGAAAAATTGAGCAAATGCCGGTTCCAGTACCTTTCAGAGAAATATATGTCCATGACGTCGGCATGGAAGGACTCCATTTACGCTTTGGCCCGGTCGCGCGGGGAGGGCTTCGCTGGTCAGACCGCCCCGATGATTTCAGGACGGAAATACTGGGACTCGTCAAAACTCAGCAAACTAAAAACGTGGTAATTGTTCCAGTGGGTTCAAAAGGCGGTTTTGTGCTGAAAAACACTCCGGCATCAAGAGAAGCCGCAATCACAGAATCTCAAAATCAGTACAGACGTTTTATCAGTGCCATGCTGGAAATAACCGATAATCTGGATCCAGAGGGGAAGGTACACACACCAAGTCATGTTCTTTCATATGATGATCCCGATCCATACCTGGTTGTTGCCGCAGATAAAGGGACAGCTACTTTTTCGGACATTGCGAATGACGTTTCTGAAAGATATGATTTCTGGCTGGGGGACGCATTTGCATCAGGAGGTTCAGTAGGTTACGATCATAAAAAAGAAGGAATCACTGCACGAGGTGCCTGGGAATGTGTGATGTTGCATTTTAGGGAAATGGGTCGTGACATTCAGACCGAACCCACGACTGTGGTGGGTGTAGGTGATATGAGCGGAGATGTATTTGGTAACGGTATGTTGCAGAGTAAAATGCTGCTGCTGCAGGCCGCATTCAATCACCAGCACATTTTTCTTGATCCTGATCCTGATACAGAAATTTCATGGAATGAGCGCAACCGGATTTTTGATTTAGCAAGTTCTTCCTGGAGTGATTATTCCGTAGACTTAATCAGTGACGGAGGCGGTATTTTTGAGCGTTACGCAAAATCGATCAAACTGTCTCCGCAGCTTCAAACTCTGCTTGGCACAGATGCAGTAAGTTTAAAAGGTGATGAGGTAGTGCGTTTAATTTTACAGATGAATGCGGATTTACTGTGGTTTGGTGGTATAGGTACGTATATCAAAACGCCTGCACAGACTCATTTTCAAGTCGGTGACCAGGCTAATAATCCTGTAAGAATTGAAACTTCCGAGTGCCATGTGAAAGTGATCGGGGAAGGTGCAAATTTAGGATTAACCCAGTTGGCGCGCATTGATCTTTCCAACAACGGTGTCAGACTGAACACGGATGCAATTGATAATTCTGCAGGCGTCAACATGTCGGACTATGAAGTTAATTTGAAAATATTGCTTCAACAGATGCTACGCAGCGGATTTATAGAATCGAAAGAAGAACGTAATGAGTTGCTGGCTTCAGCAACAAATGAAGTCTCAGAGCTGGTTTTAGCTAATAACCGTGGGCAGCACCGCTTGATTTCTATGGACAGCATCCGCTCCAGCAGTAATTTCAGGTTGTTCCGTAAGTTGATTCTGCACCTTCAGGCACAGGGGATGAATAAACGCAGCGAGTACATTCCTTCGCGTGATGAGCTTGATCAACTGGAACAAGTGAATATGCCGTTGCCGCGGCCTGTCCTGTCAGTGCTGATGGCTTACGCAAAAATGGAGGTTTATGAAGCATTGACGTCCTCCAATATGCCTTTTGAAGTAGAGCTTACTAACACATATCTACAATACATACCGCCTGTTTTACGCAGCCATTTTGGTGAAAAAATAAACGAACATCCTTTAAAAAAGGAAATCGTCTCAACTGTACTGACCAACAATGTGATAAATCAGGCAGGTTCTACTTTTATTTCCAGAATGGCACAAGTCACGGAATGCGGTATTCCGGATATTGTACGGACCTACCTCGTGCTGGAAGTGAGTCTCGGGGCAGTTGAAATGCGGGAGGTGTTATATTCAATGGATGATATCAGCGAGAATGAGCGTTATGAAGTGCTTATTGAGCTCGAAGATTTATTAAAAATGCTGGTTAGAAACGTCTTGTATAGTCAAAAAACACCACCTGGATTTGAGAAAATCGCAGAATATCAACGCTTATTGAGTGAGATCAAAGATTTACCTGAAAATTCATCTGCTCCGCAAAACTCAGCAGGCGATCAGTTAAAGGATGAAACAGTAATTGAGGAGGAGGAAACTGTAGAAATTGAACCACGTGCGGTTGACGCTTTGCGCGCTTCTTTACTGCGTTTAATGATCGCACCGGACGTAATGCATTTGTGCATCAACAAAGCATTAGCCGTCAGTGTTGCTTACCGAATTGCGCAGAGTGTTGAGCATACATTTGGCTTTGACTGGCTGCGTGAACGACTGGTGGAACTTGAGCCGAACAATGACTGGGAACTCGAATATCAGGACATTCTCTTGCGTACTTTGGATGCCAATAAACTGGGGCTGCTTGAAGTTTTACTTGAATCTCACACATTTGAGAATTTGAAAGTTCAAGATTTAAACAGTATGCTTGAACCTCTAGAAAGCGTGAATGCCGCGAATCTGCGCGCTTATGTTCAGTCTCTTGAACAGGTACGTGCTGGGTCGGTAATCAGTCTTACATCAATCGCGGTAATTCTCAGTCGCTTGGAATTTCTTAAAAATATCTCTAGAAAAAGCTGAAAATCTTTTTTTAAATTTTTGCTAATAATTTTATGATTGCAATGATACTTGCCGGTGGAGCCGGTACCAGGCTCTGGCCCTACAGCAGAAGCATGACGCCTAAACAATTTCTTAATCTCGGTTCTACTCACGAGTCCTTGTTTCAGGAAACGTGCACCCGCCTGGAAACACTCGTCTCACCGGAGAAGATATATGTAGTAGGATCTAATGAACATGTGGGTGAACTACAGCAGCAGATGCTGCAAATCTATCCGCATTACAGTCCGGAACAACTTCTGATTGAGCCATTGAGCCGAAATACTGCTCCCGCCATTCTGTGGGGTATTTTGCAGATTCCGGAAAATCAACGGAAGGAGCCGGTCGTTATATTAGCTTCAGATCACCTGATAAAAGCTCCTGAAAATTTTATCAGTGCCTTGAAAAGTGCTGAACCGCTGGCAAGTTCCGGATATATTGTTACTTTTGGTATTCGCCCTGACCGTCCGGAAACCGGTTACGGCTACATCAAGGCCGGTGAGGCCCTGGAAGTCGGCTTTAAGGTTGCGGATTTTGTGGAGAAACCTGACCAGGCGACAGCAGAAACATATCTCGAATCCTCGGATTATACCTGGAATGCAAGTATTTTTATGGCAACAGCAGAAACCTGGCTTGATGAATTTCGAAAACACGCACCTGAACTGCTGGCTCCTTTTGAGAAAAAGTTAACTGCCGGAAAAGATCTGGCTGATCCGGAAAATATACGTGAAATATATGAATCTATAGAGGCTGACTCAATTGACTATGCTCTGCTGGAAAAATCAACAAATGTGGCGGTTTTGCCGGTTGAAATGGAATGGAGTGATTTAGGCAGTTGGGAGAGTATTTTTCGGGTTTCTGAAAAAGACTCTCAGGGCAATGTTTTGCGCGGTAATGTTATTACACACGATACACGTAACTCTTTGATATTCAGCAGTAAAAAGTTGGTTACAACTATCGGTGTTGAAAATTTGATTATAGTTGAAACTGATGACGCGTTGTTGGTTTGCGACATGAGCCGCTCCCAGGATGTGAAAAAACTTGTAGAAACATTAAAAAGAGAAGATCGTCACGAATATAAATTTCATACAAGAGTGATGCGACCGTGGGGCAGTGCTACAACTATTCTGGAAAACAAGATCTACCGTATCCGCATACTGGAAATCTTGCCAGGAAAAAGTATGTCTCTCCAGCGTCACAAGCAGCGCAGCGAACACTGGGTTGTTTTGAAGGGGACTGCGGATGTACAGAGGGGTGATGAAAAAGTTTTGCTGAAGGAAAATGAGTCAGTTTACATTCCAATAGGCATGTCGCACCGTCTTGGAAACTCCGAAAAAAATCCTCTGCAGATCATTGAGGTACAGCAGGGACAGTATCTTGGTGTTGATGATATTGAACGGTTATAACAGTAATATCAAAGGCTATCTATGATTGTCTTTCCGATTCTCAACTTTGTTTTGCCGCTGATGTACTCTAGTTTTGTGCTTGTCGGCAACCCACATGTCGGCTGTACTGAATGCAGCAAAAAAGCGGATATGAACGTCAGTGAGATTAAAAAAAATGAAGCAGTAGAGCAGACAAATCAGGCAGTTACTAAAGATGAATTAACAGAGGGAAAGCATTCAGGTGAGGGCCGGCAGCAGAGTCCACCGGAAAAAGAGAAATAGCATTCAGTAAACTAATCCGGAACATAATTCATGGTCAGCGCTTTAAAAGCGGGGTGTGAGTCAGGTTCCTGGTTCCTGTGTATGATCCTTTAAGATGTTCAACTCTTTTGAATAAAGTCGCAGTCCAATTGAGAGAATAGGAAGAACAACCGCCACTACGATCCAAAAAAGGAAATACAGCCCAATTAGCAAAGAACCATTCAGGAATGCTTTTGGTTTTGTTAAATCCGCATCCATTTTTTACCTGTTTTGATTGCAGGAATAATCTCATGCATTGACAGGTAAAAGCAATTAGCCGGCCAAAGTCCAGGGATAGTTTTATCCTCGTCAAACGGCTTTCAGCAGAATCCGGAACAGTAATATTCAGTCAGCGTCTCTTTAAACAGGCAGTTAACTCTTATTTTATTTCACGGAATGCTAATTTATTTCCGGAAAGAGAACTATTTGGGCAGGTTGATATAGAAAAGTTTAATCAATGATCATCTACCCTGTAGGGACTAGTTTCATCGTCCATTATGTTGAGTACGCTAAAACCACTGCTATTATCGAAATCAAAGACGGTCCAGAGATTTCCGGCTTCTCTAGGCACATAGAATGTGGTTAATTCATTATTGTATAATACATGAACAGTAGCATCAGTTCCTCCTAAATTTGTGCTGTCGGTATCACTCTTAGTTGTATAATTGTGAACGTGATAACGATAGGCCCCGCTGCTCATAATTTTAGAAATTGTTATTGTTTCAGGTCCGCATTTAGAATTAGTTTCATTGCAAGGGTTAGCTGGGCCGTCATAATTATCCTGATCAAGTGTTACATTATCGCCTGTACCATAGATATGATAGAGATTTGTGCTTATGCCACTGTAAGTGATGTTATCGTCTTGTTCAGTTTCCCAAAATAGGTGGGATTTATCGTCTTTGTCAGATCCGCTGCAAGTGCCAGAAGTACAAGGTATTTCGAGGTGTGAGTCCAAATCATCAGTACCTTTCCAGGAAAGCACAATACGCATAGATCCACTGGGCAATGTAGCAGACAAGTTTGCATTTTGATTACTCACGTTACCGCAGACATAGACGGTAAAGTATGACGTTAGGTAATCGGATACACTTGCCTCAACAGTGTATCCGCCAGCATCCACACTGCTTATTGAATACGTACCGTTATCTTCTGAATCAGCAGTTTTACCTGATATTGTACTACCGCTGGTTACATTCACTCCGCTGCGAATGCTTAGAGAAACGTCATCAAGAACACCACCAGTCACGGCATCTTCGATTGTACCTGTAATATCTCCCGCTGAACAACTACTATCAAGTAAAGTCAGTGTTGCAACAACCACAGTTACTTTATCTGTTGCAAGTGTGGCTGCCTGGGTTGTAGTTATGTATCCGCTCTTAGAGTAGGTAAGAGTGTATGAACCCAAACCAAGTGTTTTATTAAAATCACCGCTGCTGTCTGTAGTTGTGTTATCCACATATGCTCCAGAAAAATCCACTAGAACACCAGACAAAGCATCACCGTCAGCCTTCTTAACACTTCCTTTAAATGTTCCCGCGGCCATTGTGGTAAATCCGTTGGTTGTATAAGCTTCTGCAAGTGAGTTGCCGCCTCTATCCTTGGCAGCGGTGGTAACCTTGTGTCTGTAGGTAGTTAACGAGATTAGATTGTCTGCCGGAGTTGAAGTAAAAGTCTTGTCATCATTGGAAGCAGACGGAGTGGCAGACATTTGGACGCAAGTGGTAAAATTATCTGATGAAAGCTGAAAGCTGCCCGAACAGGTTGTGTCACTTGTATTGGCCGTCGCAGTACTGGTGGATATTTTTTTACTGAATGTCACCACAGGCGTGGTGGAGATTGCAACGTCAGTGGAATTGTCTGTGGGGCTTACCGAAGTGACTGTTGGGCGGTTGTCGTAGCCAAATTTTTCATATTCGCTTCCTTCATTACAATTGCTCAGGAAAAAAGCCAGTGGAATTAAAATGGGAGTGAAATATTGAGTAAATTTCTTTGATAAAAACATCTTAACTGCCCGGGTTGTAACTATGCAGCAAATTTTTGCACATTTTTCAATAATAAGGTCATGCTTACTGAGCTAAATGCAGAATTCAAGCCAGTGTCTGGCACAAAAGTTTACATCCTGAAAACTCCATAATCAGTGTGTTCAACAGGTGTATTGAACGCGGCAGAGAGGCCAGTCCCAGCTCTATTCTATCTGCCGCTGTTTTAGCCAGTTGGTATAACCTGTAATGTCATTTACTTGTTTAACAATATCTTTCATTGTTTCTTCAGGAGTTTTCATGCCCTTTTTCGGTAATCACTGGGTATGGTGGTCCCCGTCTGCGGGAGTAAATAAATTCACCTCAGCACCAGTGGTCTACTATCGACAAACTGCTATGTCCATTGCGTATTCACGCGTATAATTGTTAGCTGGTGCGTTCCCTGCTGCATCACTCCAAGCCTGCACCACCGTCACATAGTTTTCGTCATCATCTACGTCACAGTTGTAGTCAAATATTACAGAGTAGCGCGTTGCATTAACCTGGTTAAAAGTGCCAATGCTGCCGTTCTCAACTGAGATGATGTCATCAATTGCAAAATGTGACCATTGCGTAGTTAGGCGACGTAGAATTGTTAGCTGGTGCGTTCCCTGCTGCATCATACCAAGCCTGCCCCACCGTCACATAGTTTTCGCTATCATTTAC
>Ga0207990_1000931_pt1 | contig 15954 bp, 19 predicted proteins | sample ETNtaG_8_FD_185780 | JGI IMG/M metagenome (GOLD analysis project Ga0207990, IMG submission 185780) | Marine microbial and viral communities from oxygen minimum zone, Eastern Pacific Ocean - ETNP201406SV75 (SPAdes) (version 2) | ecosystem: Environmental > Aquatic > Marine > Oceanic ...
TCTTCTCTGTTTCCTGTTTCATGTCTGCCACCTTGACCATGGGCAGTAATCGATTATGGACGCGCTTCCCGAGCGAAAGATAACGGTACTTCCCCGAATCGGCATTTTTTGTGGATTCGAGGGAAGGTGTGGCCGATCCCAAGATGACGACGGCCTTCTGATTCCGTGCACGGACAATCGCAGTGTCTCTTGCGTGGTAACGCGGACAGGAGTCCTGCTTATAGGAGGTGTCGTGTTCTTCATCGATCACGATGACACCTAGACGCTTGAACGGCGCGAAAACCGCCGAGCGTGCGCCGACGACAATAGATACCTTCTCTTCGCGGATTTTTTTCCATTCTAGGAAGCGCTCTTTTTGCGTCAACCCGCTGTGAAGCACGGCGACGTTGGTGCCGAACCGGCGTTGAAAGCGTTCCACTGTTTGCGGGGTCAAGGAAATTTCGGGCACAATCATGATCGCGGTTTTCTGAAGATCGAGCGCTCGGCGGATACAGCGAAGATAAATTTCCGTTTTACCGCTGCCCGTGACGCCGTGTAGAAGATAAGGTTGAAACTCTGATTGTTCGATCGAGCGTTCCAGTTCGGTGTAACAGTTTTTTTGGTCTTCATTGAACTTGAGAGGAGCTTCCGGAGTCCAGTTCGGATCTGGTGTCGTCGCAGGCAGTTCGCGCTCGCTTTTGGAGGTGAACGTTTCGACCAGTCCCTTGTCCTTAAGCTTTCGGATCGCATCTGAGGGCGAAACAAATTCGTTCGACAGTTCCTTTAGGGTAATTGTTTTTTCCAGCGATATTTTTTCGTAAACAGCACGCTGTTTCGGGCTTCGGTTGAGCAGTTTTCCGATTTCCTCCGCGTTGGGTAAGGTTGCGGCAAGGCGGATGGTTTTTGTGTGTTTGTAATTTAGGGAGCTTCGTCTGATCTGCGTTGCCGTCTCTACCAGGCCGTCACGCCGCAGTTTTGCCAGAGCTCCGGCACGGAATCGTTTTTTTAACAGGCGCTCCAATTGCTGAGCGGTGAGACTTTGCTTTTCACGCAGGGTCAGCAGAATGTGATTGGCCGCTGCCGATTGGGTTCCACACTCCAGTGCATGGATGCCCGGATTGGTCAACGCTAGTTTATTAAGGCTTTCGTCATCAAGCCCGGCGGGCAGGGCGGCTTTGATAGCTTCACCCCAAGAAGACTGGTAGTAATCAGCGATCCAGCGGGTGAGAGAGAGCAGTTCCTCCGATATAATCGGCTCGGTATCGGGCAGATCCTCGATTGGTTTGAGGGCGATGTTTTTTTCGTTGCGTCCGGATAGCGAAACCACATACCCGGTAAGACGGCGCCTGCCGAAAGGAACGAATACACGCATTCCCCGCTGCACCATTCCATTGAACTGCCTCGGGATTTCGTAAGTGAATGCCTCCTTAAGAGGAAGGTTAAACACTACCTCTGCACAGACCGGGGAGGTTCCCGGATCGGTCAATAGCACTGTGGGCTGTGTTTGGGGTGGGATGTGCATCGTCATGGTCGGGGGAAGTTGCTCCGCGGATTGTACCAGAGAACCAGCGCGAACTAAACCCGCATTGCCCGGTTATTAAAGAAACCGTTGACTACCGGATAGTTTTAAATTAGGCTTTCTATCTCTTTGAGGTTAAACGTCTTCATGTTGTCGGCCGGCCGTTTGCCTTAGTGGATGCGGGTTGAATGAAGAGGTGCATTATGAAAGTAGGAGATAAGGTCAGTTTCGAGTTTGCCGGAAAGAAAAAAGAAGGAGTGGTTTTCAGGCTTTTCCCGAAATCGGTTCATTTAAAAGTCGACTTCGAGAAGGACAAGGGAAAAGTCGTGAAACGCAAGCTCAGCTCAATGGGCGGGAAGAAACCGGCTTCAAAGAAAGAAAAGAAATAATAAGGCAGAGATCCCTCAGCAGACTGAGAACGATAAGGGCGAGAGCCCACCGCCTGATTGCGCTGGACTTGTGGAAGTGCCTTTAAAAATACATTTTGATGGTAGCTTTTTGTTTGAGCACTCCGACATACTCGCGGGTTGCGCTTCCCACCTTCATTGTTTTTAGTGTTTTTGTGATCTTTTTTTCCACTCTTGCAGGTGGGGTTATATCGCCAAGCTTGTGATCGGTCAGTTTGAGCAGGTGAAATCCGTGAGCTGTTCTAAACACTGAGCTTACTTCCCCTACCTCCATGTCGAATGCCCTTGAACTGAAAGCACCAAACATCTGGTTTTTGGTGAAATAACCGAGGTCGCCTCCCTTGGAAGCGAGGCTGTCCTCGGAATGTTTACTGGCCAGCTCGCCGAAGTCGGCTCCGTTCTTAATCTGATCGTGGATGCTCTCTATTTTTTTTTGGGCTGCTTCTTCCGATTTTGTATCTCCCCGGCGCACTTTGATAAGGATCACGCTTGCCCTGACTTTGTCTTCGGAACGAAACCTATCCTTATTCTTTTCGTAATAGGCGCTGATCTCTTCCTTGCTGACGTGGATGCCCGATTCGATTTCCCGGTCGATCACCTGTTGCATCAACAGGTCGACTTTGAGCTCTTTTCGATATTGTTCGATTGTGATGCCTTGGTCTTTAAGTTCATGCTCGAATACGGCGTCTGATTTGAAGGACGATTTTATTTGCTGTAGTTTCTGCTCCAGCATTTTGTCGGTGACTTTTGCGCCGATTTCTTGACTTTTTTGCAGTAGCAAGGTGCGACCGATTTCGTCATCGATTAGTTTTTTGGCAGCGATTTTTTCCTGATCGGCGGTAAGGGGAATGCCTCGAGCCTTGTAGTTGCCAATGGCCAGTTTCAATTCACGAACGATACCGTCTTTTGGGATATTCTGTCCGTTCACCTTGGCCACAACATCGGGCAGGGCCACCCGCAGTTTTTCTTCATGTTTGTGCCCGGAGTGTGCGAATGCGGCCGTTACAGCTAGGGCTATTATGCAGGCCGAAACGAGGCCGGTCCGGAATATCTTCTTTCCATGACCAAGCATAGGAACTCCTTTTTTATACAGAATGCAAGGAACAGAAGTTACTTATTGGAAGAGCTTGATTTCAAATTATCCATTCGCTCCGGGCTTGTCAATTGATTTATTTTACCTGTCGGTGGAAAACCGAAAAATAAAATCAACGGGTTTTGCTGTGGGTCGGGATGTGTTTCTGCAGCCTGCCAAACAGAATGAGCGTGATTATGGTGATCAAGAGGAGGGAGAAAACGGCGGCGCGATATTTTAACGTTTGCGTGTCTTGGAACAGCCAGACGACGCTTCCCCAAATCAAGGGTCCCACAATAGAAGCCATTTTTCCTGCAAGCCCGTAAACGCCGAAGAACTCCCCGACTTTTTCCGGCGGCGAAAGCTCTACCACGATGGTACGACTGACCACCCACACGCCTCCCATCCCCATGCCTGCCAGGGGGCCGACCACCCAGAACAGGGATTCTCCCGGACTCACCACAATGAGCGTTAGAGCAGCCAGCCAAAGGCATAGCACCGTCCAATAAGATGGGATGGTTCCCTTGTGCTTGACCTGCCATCCGATGAGCCAGGAACCTAGCATGGCAAAAAGCGTAGAGAGGATTAAAAAGGTTCTGATCTGGCTGTCGGTGAGTCCGATTACTTTATTGGCATAAACCGCTATGAAGGCGATGACCGTATTGACTACGTCGAGGATGAGGAAATGGATTCCGATAAACTTCAGCAACACGTGATACTGCGTTGCATTGACCATGGTGTTTTTTAAAGTGCGGAAAGCTTTTCTCATATCAATCCGAAACGGTTTTGGGTCTGGATCCTTGATAAAGAGAAAACAGGGTAAGGCGAAAATTAGGAACATGAGCGCCGTGGGAAGAAAGGCCGCAGGCCGCCCCCCTGCTTTCACAAAAGGGTCGACCAGGAGGAGCCCGGCAATGGACCCCATGTATCCCAGTGCCACGCCGTATCCGGAAACCATTCCGACGTTTGAGCGGCGGGCGACAGAGGGGAGCATGCCGTTGTAAAACACCAGAGCCGACTGGTAGCAGTAGTTTGCGATGACGAAAAGGCAAATCCCGGTCCATAACTGGCTGGCCTGACCAATGAGGGCGGTTGCCGTGACGGAAATAATGGTAAGGAGTGTGAGAGGACCCCGCCTTCGACCCGTCTGGTCCGAAATCGCGCCGAACAGGGGGACGCTGATAGCTACAGCGAACATCGACCCTGAAAGTGCTGCGCTGTAAAGGATGTCTTGGCCCCCGTGATCTACTGTCACCCACAGGGCGAAGTAAAGCGAGATAACATTCATCGAAAAAATAGTATTAGCGAAATCGTAGAGCGACCATGAGGCGATGGCTAGTCTGTCGGGACGATCGGTCACGGCGCAGGGAGGGCGGTTCGAAAACCGTAGATTTCATTTTTAATGTGTGGGCGATTGCGCGAGCGCCGGACAACCTGGACGCTGTCGATATTATTGAGATAGGAACCGCCGCGTAAGACCTTATGGGTTCCTGACTCCGTGGGGCCTTGCGGGTTGATCTCGGGACTCAATAGATAATAATTTTCATCGTACCAGTCGAGGCACCATTCCCAGACATTGCCGGCCATGTTGAAGATACCAAATGGGCTTACGCCAGACTGGTAGTAATTGACGGGGGCGGTGTGTTTGTAATTGTCATCTTCACCGAAGATATTGACGAAATAGAAGAAAAACCCTTTATCTAATTTTCCACCCCAGGGCCATAGGCGCCCGTCGTTGCCCCGGGCAGCTTTTTCCCATTCCGCTTCGGTCGGCAGGCGCCGCCCCTTCCACTTGGCATAGGCCATGGCATCGTGCCAGCTAACACCGACCACAGGATGGTCCGGAGGGTTCAGGTTTTCATCTTCCCAGAAAATGGGTTTTTCGTGGCCTGTGGCTTCGACAAATTTCATATACTCGGCGTTGCTTACCTCGTATTTGTCGATAAAATATGCGGGGGTGTAAACGAAGTGGAGAGGTTTCTCGTTGTCTTTGCCTGCGGACTGACCCATCGGGAAATATCCCTCCGGAATGTAGACCATGCCCGGAGGTGGTGTTGAGGGAGGCTGAGCCTGAGCCGGTGGTGCGAAGCAGAGGATAATCAGGAAGATAAGGAACCGGCTAAGTCCCGAAAAGGTTTTGCCGGAGCACTCGTTCATGGAAGGTTGAAAAAACTGATCCTTGTGACAAGAGGTTTGGAGGTTTTGATTTTTATTTTCACGGACATGTCGGATTCAATCCCTTCGATATTGATCCACCGGTAGTGTCCGTTCCAGCAATTAAGGGTCATTACAGAGTTCCCGTACTCGTCGTCCGAACGGTTCAGAAAAACCGGTGCCTGGCATCGTTCACAATGTCCATGGATTTCGTGCATCGGGTTTATTCTCAAAGTCGACCGTTTCAAAGAAAGTCACACGATTCAGTGATTTTTGTTTTGAGCCTGCAACATGTTCTCGATTCTATGTTGAAATATCAATGTGTGGCAAGAAAAATTTTTCTTCATTAAAATTTTCAAGATGAGAAATTTTTTAAAGTCAAGTTAAAACTCCCTGCTCGGAAATCAGAAAGTCGGTTTGCCGGGATACCCGGCTTGTTGCAGCAAATCTTTGAGCGTTTCGATTGGTAGCCCAATGATGTTGGAGTAAGAGCCGTCGTATCCATCAACAAGGGAAGCGCCCTTCCCCTGAATGGCGTAGGCGCCTGCTTTATCCAGCGGTTCGCCTGAATCAACGTAGGTTACGATTTCTTCATGAGTGAGAGGTTTGATGCGGACTCTTGAGACAGTGGTTGTGGACGCTGTTTTCAAATGAACCACCGCGACACCGGTGATAACTTGGTGTTCCCTGCCGCTCAGGCGCTTTAATATTCGGCGCGCGTCTTCGGCATCTGCTGGTTTCCCGATGATCTCTTCATCCAGTACAACCACGGTGTCCGCACCGATGACCCAGTGTCCGGGGTTATGCTTGGCTACCCAGTCGGCTTTTTCTAGGCCAAGGGTTTCGGCGTTTTCCTCTGGTGAGCGGTCGGGGTGGAAAACTTCCTCCACTTCACTGGGAATCACCTTAAAATCAGTGATGACCTGTTTGAGCAACTCGATTCGGCGAGGAGATTGAGAAGCGAGTATGACAGAGGTGCTGGAATGGTTCATAATTAGTTGTGCTGAAAAAATGTTGTTCTTTACTGGAAAATTGGCACCAGTTTCCTTATTATATGACACTTTGATAGAACCAGAATAGGATTCGGACGCTTCCAAGCTTCGCCGGATACTCTGACCGCAAACGGATATAGGAAGGAACGCAATTTAATCATGGCAGGAGCATCGTTTCAAGTTCAAATCAGGCATATTCTCGTTGATGAAAAGGAAGTGGCTGATCTTTTGGCAGAAACCATTCAGGCCGCTAATCCCGGTGTGGCGCAGGTGCAGTTGTTGATGAAACTTGCTGGTAAATACAGTACCTGTCCTTCCAAAGATGATGGGGGGAATCTGGGGTGGATTGAAATGGGATGGAATTCAGCTGATCCGCGCCAACCGCGTGGCGGGTTCAAAAAGCTCAAGAACGAGGAGCTTTACGACCTCATCTGCAAAGGCTTGGATAAGATGGAGATAGAGAAAGGAATCGTTTACGGTCCGGTGCAAACGAAGGAAGGTTCTCACGTTCTGATCATCGCTAACGAATTCAAAACCGACCGAATCTTATAAGACGGGCTCCTTCGGCTATACGAAATTATAAGAGAAGCAACCGCTGGAACAACGAACCATATAATGAGCGCAGGATTTGCAGGGTTCCTTGACTTCGGTCTTCTCGAACACGGTATTTAAAAACCGGGCTCCCATCCGGGCTGTAGCGATGGAGTTGATCTCCTTAAACTCGCTGACGTTCCCCAGTCGCAGATTGTGAAAAGGAAAACAGTTGAAGCAGTCGCCTTTTGAGTCGATATCCATTGGGCTTCCGTCTGCGCATCCGAAATAAAGGTCCTGGGTTTTCCATTCTTCCATCTCCGGCACCTGCTTGAATCCGTGAAAATAGAAACGTCTGACAAGGTTGGTTTCACCTTCCTTTATTTCATCCAGGAAGCAGGGCGGAAACGAACAGTCGAAGCGGAACGCCATTTGCGGAAATCTTTTGAGGAGGTCGAACATCTTCCGCCCCACCTTGGGATAATCACGAATGGGCAGATAACTGTTGGCTTCGCCGCCTACGATGGGAAACGCCGGGCTGACCCGCACCCGGTACTCCTGGCCCTTCGGCAACCCTACCTTCTGGTATATCTCGTCGATCTGCTCGCATTGTTTCTCTATATCCTGATCCTTCGAATACAGGTTGATACTGAAAGTAACACTGTAGCCGTTGGTGCGCAGGAGAATTTCAGCAACCTCTTGGCATCGCTCGTGGTTTTTTTCTGAAATGTTTTCCAGTGTCTGCCAGTTGAGCAGGACCGCGAAATAGATTTTTCTGTGGATGGCTCCTTTGGGTCCGGCAACGCTCACTAAAAGGTCTAGAGCTTTTTCGCTCATCAAACCGTTGGTGAATAGACCAAGAGAGGTGGACGGTTGCATGATCTCGAAGGTCCGGCTGAAAATTTCTGTGAACCGGGGATGCAAGGTGGGCTCGCCGCCCATGAAATTTATGGTCGGTGCGTTCTGGATGCGGGGCAGGAATTCGGCAATAAAATAATCGAACTCCATGGATTTTCCCGGAGTCCGTACCGTTTCTTCCATATATTCATCAGCGAAACAGTAATTACATTTCAGGTTACAATAGCTGTTCAGGATGATATTCATAGCATGCGGTGGGAGATTCGGCGATGTTTTGCCGGGCGCATGGTCTACCCGTCAGGTCCCATTGGATGGGCCTGTGCTTTCAGCGCCTGCAAGACGAAGCGAGAATTCCCGCATAGTGAGTAAGCGGTCAGCACCCATCCTATCACAGGCAGGATGAACCCGGACAGTTGGCTAGATGAATTTTTATTTTCCGGATCAGGGTTCGAACGTTTTTTTTCGTCGGATGATCTGGGACGTTCCGGCATGGGCAACCAAGCGGAGTTCGAACGGATAGGTGCGGCAGACGTTGACGAAAATTTGGATCGCCTGGTCCTTGGCATCGGTTTCATCTCCCGCTTCGCGTTTCATCTCCCAGGCGGAGGCGAGAGTGGGAATCCTTTCTAAATCGTGTTCTTCCAAACGTTCGTATATTTCCTTTTTTGCCTCTTCGCTAATCCCTTTGAATTCGGCGGTGATCAAAACATTATAGATTTGGCCCAAGAGATTCCTCCGTTAAGGATTTCCGTCGACTACTCAATTGCATAGTACAATAACTACAAAAAAAGAAAAATGCCAGACGAGTTGGTCGTCACTTGGGATATGATTTGAAACCAGTTCTTCAATCAAAGGGAAGCGGTGGATTTTCACTCTGAATTCAGGCGGAAGATTTGCTCTCCGCCATCCTCATTTCCTTGTCCTTGTCCAATTTTTCTTGAATGCGGCATAGCCCGGCGACGAAGCTTCCGAGGATGCAGTGGGTCAGTGCCGAGATTGCCCCGGGTACCATTGCCAGCGCGAAGTTAGAAAAATTGCTCCGCGCTAGTTCGGTTGCAAGGCCCGAGTTTTGCATTCCCACTTCGATGGACACCGTTTGCGAGTCCTTCTCCTCAAACCGAAGCCACTTCGATAGAAAATATCCTAGGGCGAACCCAAGAACGTGCAGTGCGCCCACTGCCATGAGCAGGGTGAATCCGGTTGCAATAATTTCTTCCTTTTTTATAGCGAGGATGAAGTCGACGATGAATACGATTGCCAGTACCGCAAGAAACGGAGTGTAGGGATTGATCCGTTTCACCCAGGGTCTGAAATAATGATTGAGCAGCACCCCAGTCAGTACAGGAAGGATGACGACCTTGAACGTGCTTATGAGAAGCCCCAGGGTATTGACCTGAAGCACCGTACCCATCAGGTCCATGGAGATCGACTCCACGAGCCACGTGGTCAAAAGCGGCGTCATAATGATTGCGGCCAAAGTAGAAACGGTGGTGAGGCTGACCGAAAGGGCAATGTTGGTGCGGGCGATGAAACACACGACATTGGAAGCCGTGCCCCCCGGGCAACATGCCACCAAGACGAGCCCGATCGTATAATCCATCGGTAGGTGAAATAGTTTCGCGAGGCTGAATCCCAGCATCGGCATGATCGTGTATTGCAATCCCACCCCAAAGGCGATTGATCGGGGGGCTCTGAGCACGCGTAGAAAATCGTCAAAATCCAGCGTGAGTCCCATGCTTAGCATGATGATTCCGAGGAAAAGGGGGATCCATGTGGGTTGGAACCATGTGGCCGTGGTGGGCTCCCATAAGGCGAGAGCTGCGCCACTGATGACCCATACTGGGAACGCGTTGGCGAGGGTGATGAAAAGTTTTTCTATTTGATTCACAGGATAAACATGATCGATTAACAACTACCAATAAAGAATAATCAGTTAATGAGTATTTTTCCGCTTTCTGCAAAAAAATACTTTTTCTATTGCTCAATGATAATTATTAATTGCCTTTCGGTTTTTGCGCGATGATGCTGGAGTAGGCTTCCTTGCCATCATCGTAGGCCTGATAGCGGATGATCTTGAAGTCCTTGAAAATTTCCAGGAGTTCGTTGGGTTCGAGAAGATATTTTCTAGAGAAGTTGGCATACCGCAGGTAATCAATATTGTACGTTTCGATCAGCGCCATACCGCCGGGTTTGAGCGCGTTCTTGATTTGGTCGAATAGGTTCCGCTGGAGATAGTAGGTGCAAAGGACTACGTCATAGGTGTTTTTTTTAAGTTGATGCTTTTCCAAGTCGACAACGCGGGTTTCGATTTTTACATTGTTGTGTTTCGCTAACAGGTGCGCTTTGTTAAGGCCCTTTAGGGAAATATCGAGTCCCACCACGTCGAACCCTTGGGTGGCCAGGTAAACTCCGTTCCTTCCCTCACCCATAGCCAGATCCAGAGCCCGCCCCTTGGGTAGAAGATGAACGTTTTCAACCAGGAACCGGATTGGTTGGGTACCGAAGAGAAATTCTTCCGTGGCGTACTTGCGGTCCCAGCGGCTTTGGTCTCTGGGTGCCGCTGAAATTAAAGAGGGAATAAGGGCGAGACACGCCAGAAGAAAAAGGTTGCGGCCGATTCCCCGCAATAGAGTGTCAGGATAGGGAAGCATGAGGTGTCCCTTGCTCGAAAGATTATTTTATTCTACCGAAAGCCCATACCCTGTCAAGGCGATTTAAAAGTTTACATATTTTAGGAAGACATTGTAAAATTAAGCAGTCCCTGTACACTTCATAAGTCGGCAATTAGTTTAAGAAACAATACGAGAGAGGATGGCAATGCGGTTTGGTTCGCGTTTAATTTTATGGGCGGTGTGGATGGTAGCTGCTGCGTTTGCGGTTGGGTTGGCGTCTATGGTGTGGGCCGAGGCCGTGAAACCGGAGCCCGTCGGGATTTCCTCGGATCGGCGCTTTGAAGATTTTGGTGATGGGACAATCCGCGATCAGAAAACCGGGCTGATATGGACGAGCAAGGACTACTGGCAGATGGAAAATAAGTGGCTTAACTGGTACACAGCAAACGAATATGTCCAGCGGATGAACAACAAGAAATTTGCGGGCTATACTAACTGGCGCCTGCCCACAGTCGAGGAAGCTGCCTCACTCTACAATAGACGCAAACGCAATATCGATAAGGACGGAGATAAAATATTTATCGATCCCATATTTTCCAAAGGCGCCGGGTGGAGTACCTGGACCAGCGAGGGAAAACAGAACAAGGCACTTGTTGTTTCCTACAAAGACGAGGGAGGGGAAACTTATCAGGATAAAATCTCTGGAACCGACGCCTTCCTCAGGCCGGTTCGTGGCCCGTCATCGTAATTCAGCTACTCGATCTTCAAATTGTTAGATTATTTTTCAGTTTTTTAACCTGCATTTTAACTCCTCCAATATGCAGAGGTTAAAACGATTTTTCTGGGTTGGTGTTCTAATGATGTTTGCCTTGCCGTGGACCCCGGTCGAGGCTTTTCACAAAGACGTCTATGAACCCCGCGTTCCCGAGCCACTCTTGGAAGAACTCCAGGACATGGACAATCCGTTCCCTCCCACGCCGGAAAATATAGAAGCCGGACGTAAGATTTTCTTTGGTAAAGGGTATTGCGTTCTCTGTCACGGAAAAGACGGCAAGAGTTTGGAGATTCCTGGGCACGACCCGCGTAACTTCACCGATATGCGATGGCAGGATGCCCGCACCGACGGCGAAATGATGTGGGTACTCAAGAATGGAAGCCCGGGAACCAGTATGCCGATTCGCATCGGTAAAGTGATTTCAGAGGAAGAAGGCTGGAAAGTGATCCTTTTCATCCGAACCCTTGCCGGGAAATAAGGCTGCAGAAACAATGCTTAAAAATTTTGCCTATTGCTAATAAAGTTAGAGAAATCATGTTTCAGGTTTATTTCAAGGAGATGTCATGAGGAACCGTTTTTTTAGGTCGGTGTCAGGATTCCAAGCGTTTTTTCTTTTGCTTGTTTTTTTTCTGATCTTTGTCGCCGATGTATTTGCCGGTCCTGTCATGCGACACGGAATGCGTCAACAGAGACATCACCACGATTTACACCATGGTATGGGGCATATGGGGAGAGGTACCTGTCCCCAGCCGCGCGCAACCGTGGCGGTACCCGATGAATTTTTAAAAATGAATAATCCTCTGGAACCCAGTGCAGATAACCTTTTTACTGGGGAATCATTCTTCCAAACCGATGCGCAGCCGACGGCATGTAAAGTGTGCCACGGTGCCAACGGAAATGGGATGGGCATGATGGCACCTGGACTCAATCCGCCGCCGCGCAACTTTGCCTGCGCCGAGACGATGAAAGAGATTCCAGATGGGCAGATGTTTTGGGTCATTAAAAATGGGTCGACTGGGTCGGGAATGCCCCCATATAAAGGCCTGAAGGACGAGCACATCTGGCAGATCATTCTTTATCTACGCACGTTGTCCAAATGATCCTATCCCTTATTGAAGGAGTGAGGTGAGATTAGTAGGCGGATCGGCGTTTTTCGAACTTATAAGCCTGAAACGTTTTTTTTGCGGTATTGCCCAGTTGTTTTAGCCCTTCTTGAGCCAACGCTCTCCATGATTCCTGGCCATTCTCTCCCGAATGAATAGAAGCTTGCCGTGTATCAGGTTCCAGGGCCAGCACTTTGTTTTGTTTCGTCAGGTAAAGAATACCCGTTGTTCGCAGGTTAACTTGGTAGTTGCTGGTTTGCGCCAGTAGCGATTGAGGTTGAAGATAGACGTCCGACAGGAGAGGTTGGTCTGTTGTGATCGAAATTTTGCGGCGGAAGATAAGTAGAACATTCGTCGTATAGTGCTTTGCCCAGTCCCTCAGTGTTTTTCTTGTAACAGGCCCCTTCAAGTCTTTTTCCCGGGAAGAGGGTACGATTCGGGTGGGATCAACCTTCACTAACGTATTGCGAATAATTTTTGGATTGGAAAGCAGGGACTCAAACGCGTTCTGTTTCGAAGAAAGGGAGCCCCCCAAGCCTTCATCAAACCGTTTAGAACCGTTTTCGTAAAAATAGTAAAGTCCCTTTTTCGGTCGATTTTCAATGACTTTCATCGATAAAGGAAACACCAGTAGTTTGACACCCGCATCCGATTTACTGCGGGCAATCAGATCTTCTGCTGCAAAAATTCCAGACGGGCCGGAAAACATTGCAACCGCAAAGATAATCAAAAGCAATCGGTGCTGCACGAGAGCCTCCTGGGTTTAGTGTCCCGATGTTTACAGGATATATATTACCGAATAGTTAATTTTTTGTACTTTGAACGTCGGTTTTCTTCCCGCCCACCCAACTCCTCTCGGCGTTTTTCAAGGTACTCCTCGAAATTTCCTTCAAACCAGCGCACGTGGCTTTCGCCCTCGAATACCAGCAGGTGAGTACAGATACGGTCTAGGAAGAACCGATCGTGACTGATCACCAGGACACAACCACTGAAATTGAGAATAGCGTTTTCGAGGTTACGTAGGGTGGTGACGTCCAAGTCGTTTGTGGGTTCATCGAGAAGTAACACATTACCCCCGCGCCGTAGTAGTTTGGCCAAGTGAACCCGGTTGCGTTCGCCGCCCGAAAGATTGGCGACTTTCTTTTGCTGGTCGGTTCCCTTGAAGTTGAACCGTCCTACATAAGAGCGGGAGTTGATCGTGAGCCCGGCGATTTCGATCTGGTCCGTTCCGCCGGTGATCTCCTCGAAGATGGTGTTTTTCCCGTCGAGGTCGTGCCGGTGCTGATCGACGTAGGACAAGTCTACCGAAGAACCTATTTGCATTGATCCGGAGTCCGGTGACTCCTCGCCGACAATCATGCGAAAGAGAGTAGTTTTTCCTGTTCCGTTGGGACCGATTAACCCGACTACTCCTCCGCGCGGGATGGAAAAGGTGAGGTCTCTGATGAGCAGGTTATCGCCATAACCTTTACACAATCCGTTCGTTTCGATCACCTGTTCCCCCAGTTGATGTCCGGGAGCGATCTGGATATCGAGCGAGCTTTCGTCCACTTCCACTTTCTGTCCCAGGAGTTTTTCGTATTCGTTGATTCGGCTTTTGTTCTTTTTTCTCCGCGCGCTGGGGGTGGCGCGAAGCCATTCTAACTCCTGATCAACCCGTTTTCTCAGGCTGGAAGCCGACTTGTCCCGTTGCTTGAGCCGTTCGGCCTTTTGTTCCAGCCAGGCCGTGTAATTACCTTCAAAAGGGATACCCCGATTGTTTTCCAGTTCAAGAATCCATTTGGTGATGTTGTCCAGAAAGTAACGGTCGTGGGTGGAGACGATGACATTACCGGGGTAGCTGGCGAGGGTTTCTTCCAGCCACTGTACTGTTTCCGCGTCGAGGTGGTTGGTGGGTTCGTCAAGGAGGATGATGTCGGGTTTTCGCAGAAGAAGATGGCATAGCGCTACGCGCCTCGCCTCGCCGCCGGAAAGAGTGGATGCTTTCTGATCATCGGGCGGCAAGACCAGTGCATCCATGGCTACATTGACTTGGCGGTCCAACTCCCATCCGTCGACCGCATCGATCTGGTCCTGTAGGCGGCCCATTTTTTCGAGGGCCTTTTCCATTTCGCCGTCCTCCATAGGTTCGGCCATTCTTGCGCTCACCTCGTTGAATTCGTCGATAAGTTGTTTGATTTCACCAAAGGCGTCCTCGACATTCTCGCGCACGGTTTTTTCCATATCCAGCCGTGGTTCCTGGGGTAGGAATCCGATACGGGTCCCCTTGAGCGGGTCGGCCTTGCCGTCGAATTCCCGATCTTCACACGCCATGATGCGGAGCAGGGTGGATTTTCCTGATCCATTCTCACCGACGATGCCGATCTTGGCGCCGTGGTAAAAACAGAGGTTGATGTTTTCAAGAACGGTTTTCTGGCCGTAGGTCTTGGTAAGGCCGCTCATCGTAAAAATGTATTCTCCCGCCATGTTTTCCCTTTATGTTTTTTTTAGAATGATGAAATCGGTTCCGTTGCTGTGACAAATTTCCAGATCGAACTGTCGGGCGATCCAGGAAAATGTTCTTTCGTTGTAGAAGGCGACATGCGTCGGGTCGCGCTTATAATACCACCTGCCGAAGCTTTCCCGGCAGAGGGTTTCGTTTTTGGTTGGATAAAAACGTGTCATTATGGCTAGGTAACCCTTGGCGGTGATTTTCGAGACCAGGTGCGCCAGTTCTTTCCCCGGTTCCCGAAAATGTTCGAAGGTTTCGGTTGAGAACACCAGGTCGTATTCGTTACGGGAATCCCCGCGGGGAAAGAAGTTTGGATCGTAACCATCCGCCTGATATCCCGCTCGCTCCAGCAAGGTTTTCAATACCGGGGCGTAGCCACACCCATAGTCCAGTACCGTCCGGATGTCGGGACAAATTTGTTTAACCGCATCGATTTTTTTCTGGAACATATTGACATAGCCCTCGTTGTCCAAGCTGTTTTCATGTTCCAGGTAACGTTCTTTCTCCTGCTTTGAGCCAATAAAGAATTCGGGCGGAACAAAAAGGAGGCAGCATCGGGAACACAGCCAATATTCCCTTCGATCAGCTTTAAGGCAGAAATCGGATGGGTGGTGGTTGCAGAGAGGACATTCCATCGTGCGTGGCGGTGTTTAGGTTTATTTTGCTTGATTCTGCGGTGTCGGGAGCTATAATCACCCGCAAAAAAAGGTCAGTCGGGCGCAGTCTTCGGAGGGCGTTCGCAGCAAATCAAGCTTCAGGAGCATATCATGGTAGCCTATGTCAGTGGTAATGGGATCCGGCCCGGATACGTTATCAAGTACAACAACCAGATATACCGGGTTATGACCGCGGAACACCGGACCCCGGGTAACAAGCGTGCGTTCTGCCAGGCCAAGCTTAGGAACCTTCGCGATGGTTTGCAAACGGAGGTGAAGTTCCGGGCCGATGAAGAGGTTGAACGGTGCGCCCTGGAACAGACTGAAATGGAATACTTGTATAGCGATCCTTCGGGCTATTGTTTTATGAATTGTGATACCTACGATCAGGTGTTTCTTGAAGAGGCCCTGCTGAAGGATACGATCAAGTACCTCCTACCTAACACCCGGGTTCAAGTTGAACTTTACGAAGAAAAACCTCTCGGGGTTGCGCTTCCGGAAACCGTGGATCTCGAGGTGACGGATACCGACCCACCGTTCAAGGGAGCTACTGCTGCAGGCGGCGGCAAACCGGCAACGATGGAAACTGGACTCGTGGTCACTGTCCCCAATTTCATCGAAATCGGAGAGAAGGTTCGGGTATCGACATCTTCCGGCGAATACCAGGAACGCGTGAAGAAGTAGTTTTCTATTTGCCTACCGCATCTTTTTTATATCAGAACAGGGAACTTTCCCCTTTCCGCCGTGAAGTTATTTTTCTTTTCCGTTGAATATTCATCAGTTGTCTCCCGGCACGATCAGGTTT
>Ga0207990_1000932_pt1 | contig 15953 bp, 24 predicted proteins | sample ETNtaG_8_FD_185780 | JGI IMG/M metagenome (GOLD analysis project Ga0207990, IMG submission 185780) | Marine microbial and viral communities from oxygen minimum zone, Eastern Pacific Ocean - ETNP201406SV75 (SPAdes) (version 2) | ecosystem: Environmental > Aquatic > Marine > Oceanic ...
AGCCCATCCCGAGACAAGACAGCCTTTCGTAAGATGAAGGTTCGCAGAAGAAGACTGCGTTGATAGAATGGATGTGTAGATCACAAGCTTCGGCGAGTGGTGAGCATGCCATTACTAATAGACCAACACATCAGCACGGCCACGTACATAGAGACTATACATGACGATTCATATTTTTGATATGACATATTCACACGATTTTAGTAATAGATATTGAATATCTCATATCTTAGATTATATGTGGTATTACTATACAAAATTCTGTGAGGGGTATTTTGCCTAAAGTCCAAGGAAGAGTAACTCCAATCCTAACGGTAAATACCATTCTGTCCTCACAATTTCCATAAGTTGATATTCTCAGAATTGTAATAATATACATGGAATATTCTGAAAGTATGGAGCTTTATGCAGCACCATGTCGTGAAATTCAAAATGAGGATGGTGTAAGATTTGCAGCAGTGATAGATGATGGCGGTAAAAAAATCGCTGGTGGTTTTAAGGATGGTGTTACACCTTTTGAGGGTGATGAACAAAAACTACAAGATTTCTTCAAGATTGCAGTAGAGATTTCATCAAAGAACGATAATTTTTCACGTTCATTGGGTGCATTAAATTACATAGCGTCAAGAAGAGACAAGGTCATACTGATTAGCTTTCCATTCCCATTAAGTGAAAAAATTTTGTTGGTTTCAGCAGAACCAAGCCTGGAAATTGAAAAACTAGCATCAAAAATAGTTAATATTTTCTCTGATTCCTCTATAACATCAGATTGATATTACTAGTTTTTTTACTGCGATAATTCTGAAAGCTTTTTTATCACGATATTTTTGTATTAGTGTATGACTGAAGAAGAATCACCTAGTAATCAAGCATACGTTTTGCTGAATGTTGATTATAAACATCAGAAAAATATCATCAATAAAGCTAAATCATTATCAACTGTAAAAAATGTAAAGACAATGTATGGAATTTATGAAGTTATGATAATCTTAGAATCTGATGATATGCAAGCTATTAAAAAAACAATTGATGTTGATATACATGATCTTGATGGGATTACAAACATGACTTCATTAGTTACTGTTGGCACCAAAGATATTCATTCAATTTTAGAATAAGAAATGCAAGAAGAATTTGAAATTGTGATAGTAGGAGCCGGACCGGCAGGTCTTTCAGCTGGAATATACGTTGCAAGACAAAATGTATCATGCTTGATTATATCAAAAGATTTGGGGGGCCAAATGAATCTGATTCCAAGATTAGAAAATTATCCTGGCACTATAATGTCAAGTGGACCAATATTGGCTAAAACACTTGAAACTCAATATCTATCATTTAAAGGTGAAATGGTTTATGATACTGTTGAAAAAATTGATGAGTCAGAAGATGGATTTAAAATTAAAACTAATCGTTCTGAGTACAAGTCAAAGGCGATTGTGTTAGCACCTGGTAAGGTACCAAATATGTTGGGTCTTGAAAACGAATCACAATATTATAACAAAGGAATTCATTATTGTACTAAATGTGATGCACCATTTTATCAGGGTAAAATCACAGCATCTGTAGGTGTAGGATCCTATCTTGTTGAGTCTGGATTATTATTATCTAGAATGGCTTCTAAGATGTATCTAATTGTGAAGGGTTCAAAACTTGGAGGTGATAAAGATCTTGTTGCAGCCTTGGAAAATAATAAAAATATTGAAATTGTTACACAGTCGTCAGTAAAAGCAATTACTGGAAATTCTGTTTTACAGCAAATTACAATAGTGGATTCATCCGGTGCTGAAAAGATGTTAGATGTTGATGGTTTATTTATCGAGATGGGTTCAAAGATTAATCTTGATTTTGTTAAGCATTTGGTAAAAATAAATACCAAAGGTGAAATTGAAATAGAATCAGGTGGTATGACAAGCAATCCAGCAATATTTGCAGCTGGCGATGCAACAACAATTCCATACAAACAGATTGTTGTCGCATGTGGAGATGGGTCTAATGCTGGTCTCTCTGCATTCAATTATCTTGAAAAACTAAAAGGTAAGCCGGGTGTACGTGCTGACTGGAAAAAACAAATAGGTGATCAAGTATTTCATTATTGATTATTTTTATTGAGTAGATTAGATTTAGTCATATACTTTCAATATTAAGAAGAACGCTTAAGCCCAGTATTTTTTCTACGGAAGATTTAATCTTAGTATAGCTAAATAATAGTATGTTATTATGGATAGTTTTTGCGGCAGTTGGTATTTTAGCCGCAATTATTTTGGTGTATAAATATTCAAAAACATCAAGATATGACACACTTGGATTTTCAATAAATTGTAAGACTTGTGGGAAAAAAACTAATGGTTTGAAATGTCCACATTGTGAACAAGAAAAACATGATTGGAGATAGTCGTATCTATATTTATTATATTTAAAAATAGGCTATACGTGATAATTAGTTATGTCAACTTTAAGCACAACTTTGGAACTTCGAAATAAAATATTGACAGAAAGTGAAAAGTCTGGATTAACTGATTCATGTTTTAAAAAAATGCTTGATTATACAATTGAAATATTTGAAGCAAATGGATTAGGTGCTAGTTATTATGGATATCACAATATAGATCATGAATTATCTGTTGCATTTGGTGCATTGTTATTGAATGATGCAAAAGAAAAAATTCCTGAATTATCATTAGATGATCTCAAATATCTTTACACTTCGGCTCTCTTTCATGATTTTGATCCTGAGAAATATATCGATAAACCACATGAAGGTAATGTTTTAAAACATATGCTGATTGATTCAACAATAAAAGATTTGATCAATAAATCAAATCTAGATCTTGAAATAATTAAGGCAATGATTATAAGAACTACCTATCCTTGGTCTGGAGAAAGGAAGAAAGAATGTGAAAAAGAGATACAGAAATATTTTGACATTTCTAAAATAACTAAAGATAATGTTGAAAAACAAAAACATTTTCTGTGGTTAGGCTGGATACTTTCACTTCTTGATAGAATGATGGGATATGCTATGGGTGATTTTTCAAAGGCTATGCATTTAGCAAAAACCAATTCGCATGCACTTGCTTGGCATCCATCATTAACTGTTAGACGTTCTGTAACATATTTTGAAGACTTGATGGGAAATGAATCAGATATGTGTGAATTGGTATTAAGAGGTCTTCCAAAAGAAATGCGTAGGAACTTCATGAATAATATTCAGGAATTTTTAAAGCTTCGTCAACATGAAATTAAGGTTCAAAGCGATTTTTTGTACGACGATATGAAGATTGTAACAAAACTTGAATCTATGAAAATGAGAAATGATACAGAATTTATTAATACATTACACGATATTTATCTTGAACTTCCTAAACCATTACGATTAGAAACAAACTTTAAACAATCATTAAATGAATCGACTACAATCTTGAACACTTTGAGATTAGGTGATTCTAATAGATCCATTATTGGTTTTGCAAAAGGTGGACCATTAGAAAATTATAATCTTAGATCCGAGATTCACGATGAAAATTTTGGTAAAAAAAATACCGTGTTTCTGGAGCCAATTGCATTGAAAAAGGGTTATTGGGGTTTGGGCGGTGGTCATAAAATGAGACAGCTTTTTGTCATGCAGGCACACACAATGAATTATGAATATCTTACAAGCTTTGCTTTTCGTGATGTGATAGAAAAACGCTCTAAGGGAATGGAAAGAGCAGAATTTGTAACAAAATTTGATCCTGAACGTTGGGATTATTACAGAATCAAATTATAGTATATTTGGGTAATAATTTAGATCAGCATTATATTCTTTAATGCTGTATTAGTACTATGAAATTAGAAAAGCAATTCGACCCAGATTTTCTTTATAATCATATAGTACATTATTACATTGACAAGAAAAAATGTACAAAGGAAGATGCAAATAAGATTGCTCAAAAAGTAATCAACCGTGAATATCAACGTCGTATTTGTAAAAATCCTAAATGTAACCATATGTCACATGATCACATAAGAAATGGTGATACATGCTTTATGCTTGAGTGTTCCTGCACAAAATTTGTAAAATGAATATTTTATACAATAATTTATTGAGATAAAAATGGAATCAATTAATGCATTAATCGCTTTAGGTAAATCACATCTTGAAAATGGCTCTTTTCATGAAGCATTGGAATCATTTGAACAAGCGGTTTCACTTGATCAAAATAATCCTGATTTGTGGAATTTTATGGGTGTTACATTACGAAGTCTTGGTAGATACGATGAGGCTGTAGACTGTTTTAACAAATCGTTAAAAATTGATCCACGTGATAAAGACAGTTCTTAATTATTATTTACCAAAATTCAAAGGCTGCATTTCCAAAATAATATCCAGCCAAAATTAAAGTCATACTCCATCCACATGAACCAAGAATAGTGTATGTAAGGAATTTTGCAAATTTCATCTTAAGTAATCCCGCAGGAATGGAAACCATTTCTCTGAAAACTGGAATCATTCTTCCAAACAATACTGCTTTATCGCCATACTTTTGAAACCAATTTTCAACTCTTGTTAATTTTTTTTCAGAGACTTTTACATACCTCAAATATCTTAATAATGCAACACGTCCCAGTTTTAATGCTATTAGGTATATCACTGTTGAACCAATACTAGCTCCAAGCCCACCAATAATACCCAATAAAATAACCTGGTATAACTCAAAATTATTTTGTGATGCTAGGAACCCTGCAGTTGGAAATACAGCCAATGTAGGAATTGGAGGAATTATTGTTTCAATTATTGCGGCAATAAATACACCTGCATAAAGATACTCAGTAAGTAATGTAGTCACCCATTCAACAAATACCTCAAAAACCAATCAGATCATAATAACACCAGGTTTGGTTTGTTTATAGTTTCTGAAGTAATTGTCAACTAAAAACTAAATTGAAAATATATTATTAACTTCTATAATTAATCATTATGAAAGTAACGCCACAAAATATGCTAGATTATGCTCATGAATTATGTGAAGATGAAGATTATGTGAATGCTTTAGAATACTTTGATATAGTTTTAGAGATGGAACCTAATAATTTGAATGCAATTATTGATAAAGGCGTTACATTTCAAAATTTAGAATATTTTACTAAAGCATTACAGATGTACGATAAAGCACTGTCAATCGAACCAGAGAATTCAGATGCTTTAATCAATAAAGGTTCAATATTACATATATTGAAAAAATACACTGAAGCAGTTTCTTGTTATGATAATGTGATTAGGCATGATAAGAAAAATGCAATGGCGCTGGCCTACAAGGGTCTTTCTATTGGTGAAATGGGTAATATTTCCTTGGCTATTACATATTTTAAAAAAGCATTATCTATAGAACAGAACTATGATCTTGCACAAAGCAGTCTTTTAACTGCAAAAAATCTTCTCAAATCACATTCAAAATGATTTATTCTGTATTCTATTCTTTATCATCAGCAAGTTTTTGGAAAAATTCTTGATGAACCGTTTCATGGTGTTTTTTTAACTCTTCCATATTTTCAAATATTGTCTGGCATACGAAACATTTTGGTTTATTTTCATCAATTAAGGGTAATACCAAGGTTATAATTTCCTATGAGCCTTACTTATCTTTTTATTAACAAATAATCTATTATTGGTAATGCTTGAATCAATAATTGACCAATCAAAAATATTAGAACGTATATCTGCTGGTGAAGAATTAACTTTTCAAGACGGTGTAGATTTACTAGAACATGATAATCTTCATGTGCTTGGTATGACCGCTAATAATTTACGACAAAAATATGTTGGAGATCAAGTGACATTTACTTCTTCATCATACGTAAATTATACAAATGTATGTGCTGCAAGTTGTCAAATATGTGCATTTTATAGAAAAGAGGGAGACGATGATTCTTATACACTAACATCAGAACAAATTGAAAAAAGAGTAACTACGGCAAAAAGTATGGGTGCAACAGAAATACATATTGTAGGAGGGTTTCATCCAAAACTCTCACTTGATTATTATGAATCTATGATGAAAATTATTAAAACAAATCATCCAACATTAAAAATCAAAGCATTTACTGCCGCAGAAATTTTCTTTTTTTCTAAGATAACAAAAAATTCTATAAAGGAAATATTATCTAGATTAAAGGATGCTGGTCTTGATTCATTACCAGGTGGCGGTGCTGAATTATTTGATCCTGAGATACGTTCCTACATAGCTCGTGGAAAATGCTCTGGTCAAGAATGGTTGGACACAATGGAACAGGCTCATAACTTGGGAATTAAAAGTAATGCAACCATGTTATATGGTCATATTGAAAAACCTAGACATATAGTTGATCATTTGATAAAAATTAGAGATCTACAGAAAAAAACAAATGGATTTATCACTTTAATTCCACTTAAATTTAGTTTAGAAAATACTGAGCTTGAAAAGAAAAATAAACTTACACAAGAATGTTCATCAATATATGATCTAAAAGTTATTGCGTTATCACGTATCATGTTGGCAGGCGTACTAAACAATATCTCAGTTTATTGGGTTGCAGATGGCAAAAAACTTGCACAAACTGCCCTGGTTTTTGGTGGAAATGATCTTGTAGGTACGGCTTTTTCAGAGGAAGTGTATCGTGCTGCAGGTAAATCCACAAATTCTTCAATAGAAGATTTGGTAAGATTAGTCAAAGAAATAAAAAGAAAGCCCGTACAACGTGACACATTTTTTAGGACTCTGAAAACATTTTGAGGTTATGTTGTAGGCTTCTTTTCAGTTTTTTTGGCACCACTTTCTCTTTTTCTTCTTGCTCCAAAACTTATCAGTACCAATAAAAATCCAACACCAATCAATATTCCAGATAATGTTTTGTAATCTGTATTCTCACGTTCAGAAATTAGGAAATCAAGTTTTTCATCTTCAGTCATACCTGCATAGCCAATAGGCGTGATGTTATCAAGATAGAAAGTTAGTGTTCCACCAACAAGAATCATGATCACACCAGAAACCATCATTTTTTTGTCTATTAACAATATGTAATAATGATTGAATACCTGTTATTAATTTTCTATCTGAATTTTTTATTTATATAAATCAAATTCAGGTTTTCTTTCCTGTGATTTAACTTCTGCAGTAATTGCCTGTATTACTTCAGGATGATTATATGTTAAATGACGCATAAACTGAGCAGATTTTTCATTTCTAAAAAAATCATCAGCACGAAGAGATTCTTCGGTAGTTAGCTCCTCAATAAATGAATCACATTCTTTACATGGATCAAAATCTAGAAATAATTTCATAAACCCATTTAGAGAAATGCTTTATAAATTTCTCCATTAAATTGATCAACTAAAAGTTACTCAGTCATCATTAGTGATAATTGATAGAAGACCTGAAAAGTCATAAACAGTTTTGCCTATATTCTTGTATTTCATTTTCAATGATTATTAAAGCAAAATTATGAATATAAAAACTACGAATAAATCGTCCATGCAAATCATCCATAATGCTTTACACTATTTTTAGATCAAATTCAGGTGTAAGGTTTTTTTGTCTAGCCATTTCAAAAACTTTTTTGATAGAATCTTCTCCCTCTGTACCCATATTTACTGTGACTTTGTTTACATACATTTTTACAAATTTTTCAATTAAATTTCGTGGTTTATTTCGTCCATATTGCATTGCATAATCTATTGCATCTGCAGTGTGTTCTAAACCATATTCAATGGAATCTTGTAAAAACCTATCAAATTTTTTTATAGATGCTTCACCAAAACTTGTTTTCATTACATTAATTCCCAATGGTACTGGTAATCCATTTGTGGTTTTATCCCACCATTCACCAATATCTAGAATTTTTTTATTTCCTTCCTGCATGTATGATATCTGAGTTTCATGTATAACTAAACCTGCATCAACTTTACCACTTTTTACTGCGGCTGGAATATCAGCAAAATTCATGGGTAGATAATTAAATTTACCAATCATGAGCTGTAGTAGTAAAAATGCTGATGTCATTTTTCCTGGAATTGCAATAAGTGAATTCTTTAATTCATTGATTGACATATCTTTGTTTGATGTTACAATAGGGCCATATCCAATACCAAAACTACCACCAGATCTTAAAATTGTATATTCTGGCAAGTATGCACATGCGTGAACAGATACGGCTGTGACATCCAGTTCAGGATTTACCGCTTTTTGATTCAATTCTTCAATATCACCAATAACATGTTTTATAGTGAAATCATTTGATTTTATTTTACCACTTAGCATTCCATAAAACATGAAAGCATCATCTGAATCTGGTGTATGACCAACAGAAATTTCCATGATTTAGATCTGAAATTTGATTATAAATAATATTAGATATGATTTGAATAATGTAATATGTTTGAAAATATTATGTCATTTTATTTCAATTTTATTAAAAATTTCCAGCAAATAGGTTTAATAGATGTTCATCAAGGATATCGCCTATGGCTAAATACAAGTCAACCGAGCAAGTTCTAAAAATTATTAAGGATAAGAATCAGATCCGTAATTTTGGTGTTATTGCTCATGTTGATCATGGTAAGACGACCATGAGTGATAGTCTTTTGGCACATTCTGGGATAATTGCACCTTCTGCTGCAGGTAAAGCTCTTGCATTAGATTATATGAAAGAGGAACAAGAACGTGGAATCACTATCGTTCAAGCTAATGTCACTTTGCATTACAAGCAGGGTGATGAAGAATATGTAATTAATATGATTGATACACCCGGGCATGTAGATTTTTCAGGAAGAGTGATTCGTAGTCTTCGAGCAATTGATGGTGCTGTAGTTGTCTGTGATGCAGTTGAAGGAATTATGACCCAAACTGAAACTGTGACAAGAATGTCATTAGAAGAAAGAGTACGACCTGTTTTATACATAAACAAAATTGATCGTCTGATAAAGGAATTAAGATTGACACCAGAAGCCATGCAAGAAAAACTTGCAAACGTTGTTACAAGTTTTAATAATTTAATTGACACATATGCTGAGCCAGAATACAAAGAAAAATGGAAGGTTTCAATACAAGATGGCAGTGTTACATTTGGCTCTGCCAAGGATAAATGGGGATTTAATGTAGATATAATGAAAAAGAAAGGAGTTTCTTTCAAGGATGTAATCACAGCATATTCCGATGAGGGTGACGTTAATGATCTTGTTGAGAAAGTACCTCTTGCAGAAGCAATTTTAGGCATGGTTGTTAAACATCATCCACCACCACATGTTGCACAAAAATACCGTGTACCAAAGATTTGGAAGGGTGATCTTGATTCTGATATCGGAAAAGCCATTCTAAATTGTGATGATAATGGTCCTGCTGTTATGATGGTCGTGAATATGCAAATGGATCCTGCTGCAGGTCCTGTGGCTATAGGAAGATTATTTTCTGGCACATTAAAGGATGGAGATACGGTTAATCTTATTGATACTCATCGTGAAGCAAGAATTCAATCTGTCAATTTTTTCATGGGTAACCAGCGAGAGATGGTTGGAGAACTTTCTGCTGGAAATATTCCCGCACTTCTTGGATTAACTGAAGCTAGAGCTGGACAAACTTTGTCAACAACTAAAGGAATTGAAGTATTTGAAGGAATAAAATATGTGTCAGAACCTGTAGTTCAAATGGCTATAGAGCCAAAACATCCTAAGGACCTTCCAAAGATGATTGAGATATTAAAAAGATTAACAATAGAAGATCCGAATCTGATTATCAAAATTAACGAAGAAAGTGGTGAAACAATCATGGCAGGGATGGGTGTATTACATTTAGAGATTGCAACAAACCAAATCAAGGAGGCTGGCTTGGAACTTGTAACATCTGAACCGTTGATAAATTATCGTGAAACTATAACACAGTCTACTAAACCTATAATGGCAAAATCTCCTAATAGACATAACAAAATTTTCATGAGAGTTGAACCATTAGAACCAGAAATTGCGGAAATGTGCAGAACTGGGGAATTAGGTGAAATGAAAGATAAAAAAGAAATGACTAAAATTCTTCGTGATCATGGATGGGAACCGGATGTTGCCAAGAAAGTAATGAGATTTGATTCTCGTGGTAATATAATGATTAATGGTACAAGAGGTGTTCAATTTATTGATGAATCCAGTGACTCTATACTTTCTGGTTTTGATGATGTAATGAAAGAAGGACCACTTGCAAGAGAACAGATGAGAGATTGTAAGTTCACATTTACTCATTTTGTACCACATGAAGATACTGCACATAGAGGCTTATCACAATTAGGCCCAGCATCTAGAAGAGCATGTCTTGCTAGTGTCTTATTAGCGCAATCAGTAATTCTTGAGCCAATACTTGGAATTGAAGTTAGAGTACCACAAGATCTAGTTGGAAATGTTGCAAGTGTTCTTTCTGGTAAACGTGGTAAGGTAATTGACATACAGCAAAAAGGTGTTGTTAGTATAGTTATAGGCGAGGTTCCTGCATCTGAAACTTTTGATATTTCTCAGGTCATGCGTGGTCAGACAGCAGGTAAAGCTATGTGGAATACATTCTTTAAAATGTGGTCACCAATTCCAAAATCAATGGTTGCCCAACTAATACCAGATATTAGGAAAAGAAAGGGATTAAGTCCAGAACCACCAAAAGCTGAAGAATTTATTGATAGAGAGTAATTAACAGCCTTCTTCATGCAATGTTGTTAAAATAAAAGCCATCTCATTCATAAAATCATCTTCAGAATTATCAACTGTGTATTCACGTGTATGAACCCAAAAATCACTGTTTGACATACTTTATGATGCATATTTTGTTATAATAGAGCCAATGATTTTTTGATTCACTAAATTATTCAAAATGTTTGATATATTCTAATACTCAGCAATTAGGATATGAAATTGTATATACATATAATCATGATATAATAATTAATGAAAGTAAACCCTTTCCATCTTTTATTATGGACATTTAGAAGGAATGATAATGATGTTGTTAGTCTTTACAACACATTATCACCTATGATGCAATTGATAACTGATAATAACATGCTTAATTTTGGTTACTGGGAAGATGAAAATACCACACCTGATCAAGCTCAAAACAAATTATGTGATTTGGTTGGAAGAACTGCAGAATTAGATACAGCAAGTACATTATTAGATGTAGGAAGCGGTTTATCATCACCAGCAATAGAATGGTCAACTAAATATCCATCCACAAAAATTTCATGTATAAATACCAATTTTCAACAGTTAAAATTTGGGAAAGAATATGCAAAAGAAAAAATACCAAATTTAATACATCAAATTAATTCCACTTCTACATTATTACCATTTTCAGAGAATTCTATAGAAAGAATAATTGCATTGGAATCAGCCCAACATTTCAAGCCATTTTCAGAGTTTATTTCTGAATCACATAGAGTTCTAAAAGATGATGGAATTCTTACATTTGCAATTCCAGTAATGAAAAAAAAATCTAATCCAAAGAATCTTGGTATTCTAACATTCACATGGTCATCTGAACATTATCATGAAAATTTTATAATTAATGCGACAAAAGAAAAATTTGACATAGTAGAAAAATTAGAAATTGGTTCTCATGTATTTGAACCACTCACAAATTACTATCTGAAAAATAGAGAAAAATTACGCAATATACTATTAACACAATATCCATCATATGTAGAAAAAATCTTGTGTAACTCACTATTAAAAATGAAAAATGCTTCTGAAGAAAAATTGATTGAATATTTTGTAATAAAATGTTTAAAAAATAATTAAAAAATTAGCAGGGAATAATTTGAAATTAATGTATGTAAATACATATCTTTTTTCCTACAAGTTATATTATAACCATCTATGCTATGACTGTGAACCCTTCTATCGAAACTGAACTATTGGGAGTTGTTGAGGATATTTTAAATTTAGATGACTTGATGAGATTTGCAGCAATAATTGATCTTGATGGGACTATTATTGAGGGAATTATGAAAGAAGGTAAAACTAGTTTAGAATCACAAAAAGAACAAGAAAAATTTTGTAAAGAAGCAAGTGAAAGAAGACAAATCAGAGAGAGTTATAATGATTCATTAGGAAAAATACGATATGTTCATTTAGAAAGAGAAAATGTAACACAGATTACTATCTATCCAAAAACATGTACAATACTTGTTACTATGGAACCAGAATTAAGTATAGATAAAAAATTAGGAATAATAACAAAAATAAAAAAAATTGCGTCAGATTTGTAATAATTATAGAATGGTGAAAAAATTGGTGAAAATTTTGATTGATGAAATGGATGATGGAATGGATGAAAAACTATCTAGTATTGGCTATGATGCATATAGTGTGAAAAAACTTCGCACGCAGGGATTTAAACTACATACTGATTATTCTGTTATTAATTATGCAAAGGAGAATAAAATGATTTTAGTTACGCGTGATACAGAAAGTGGCCAAGCATGTGATGAGAATAGTATTCCATGTATATTATTAGATAATAATGAAATATTCAAGATTGTTTTGGAAAAATTAAAAGAATTCACTTAGAAACGAACTAGAATTTTAGTAGATATTAAACATTATTTTGTTTTTGTATTTTTTTTCCAATAATGATCGGCGTAATCAAAAGTATTGGTATCGTAATCGCAATAAAGACCGTTTGTAGTTGGGTAATAGTAAGTGTAAATATAATTGCACTGGAACTGCTGATAAATAATGTTAAAAATGTACCAACGCATGTAGGACATGCAATAAATAAACCAGTTGTTGCACCTATACCAGTTAAACTGCTACCTTTTTTTGTGAATGACATTATACTTAATGCAAGTGACATATTAAACCCAACAAGATATGATACAATTATTTGCAACAAAAGATTTATCGGAATTATTTGAAATCCTATATGTTCTGTCATATATACAATAATTTTTGGTACGTAACCTGGTTCACCACAACAAGGGATTAAAACAATAGATGGAATTACAGCATCATAATGATACGAAAATGTTACATCAGGTTGATAAATTAGCATTCCAGATGTAATAGAAAAAAAACACCAGTATGCAATGAATGTGATAATAAAAATTTTTTTTGCTTTTTTGTTTAAAGTTATGCTTGCAATACTTCCCAGGATGTTATCATTACCTTCTAACACTTTACGATGATGATAACGATATAAGCCATATGAAATTGCTCCAAATGATAAGATCATTATAATGTAGAATGCTATAGCAAGTCGATCTGTAGCCTTAATCGAATCAGATGTAACAGAAAAATCCTGCATGCCTGAATATACCAAAAAAAGTATTCCAATTGAAACAAAACCCAATACAATAAACAGTCTATCATTATATTTTTTTGAACTAATCTGTTTTTTCATACATTAAAAAATTTATTACTATAATTTATGCTTATTAGAAAGCAATTTCTGATTTAGTTGATAGCGGATTGAAAATTGATGACGCGCAGGAGCAAGATTATGAGTTAGTACGAATAAGCCATCTTGGTTTTGTTGATGATTATGAAATAGAAGGATTATTATTACTAAAGGCTGATGACGGAAGAGAATTTCATATGCATGCTTTTTCAGGCGAGGTCGCTCGACATATATCTAGTTTTTTGGATGAACAACAACCCATTCCTACTATCTATAAAATGCTTGAAGAGATATGTGAAGAAAATGGGATTTTTTTGGTAAAAGTAAAAATTTATGAGAGTGGTGAAGCTCTTCGAGCAAATCTATACTTTACGGGGAAAAAAGATATGGTATTACGGAATTATCGTGCATCAGATGCTGTTGCACTTGCGGTGTATTATAAAATACCAATATTAGTTAGAAACAACCTATTACAAGAAACTATAAGTTCTAAGTGACAATTTTATCTAACACATCATCTTCTTGCGCAATTTTTATTTCCATGGCTATTCTACGACCAACTCCAAATATTTGACCATATTGGTATTTTGTATATGGACTTGTAGTTGCAACAATTGGATTGCCAGGAACTCTAAGTGAAACATCATAAACAATCATCTCGAGATCTTTTGTAATTACACTTTGAAGTGAAAATGGCCCAATTATTCCCGGAGGATATTCCCTTTTAACAGCTGCAACAAACTTATCACCCATAGAAATCACTTTTTCCAGTAAAGATTCACGAATACTTGCTGGCGTATGACCCACTTCAATATTTTGTGGATCAATATCTAGCTCTAATTGTTGCTTAGCAGGAAGTGCATTAAAATCATGCAAGTTTGTTTGAAGTCTTCTTTCTATTCCAATGAAATCAACATTTTTCGAGATTGGTGTATAGAAATAATTAAAATTGAGATAAGTACCAATAGCAAGTTCTTCAATTACAGCATCATGTAAACCAGTTTTTGATATAACCCCCTGCCTAATTTTTTCTTCCGATTTTTTCTTGTAATCTGAAAATGATGAAACTGTAAAAAATGCTCTTTCTAATTTACGTTTTTTTTCTTGTACTTTAACAATTGAAGGTCTGTTAATATCTTTTGGATTTTTAAAAATTTTTGGATGTTTTAAACCAGCTTTTCGGAGTAAATAGTATTGATTTTTTTTATTGTTTCTTTCTTCAGCCTGAAATAGTGCACGATTTCCAAATATCGGAACTTTGAAAGAATTTTCAATTGTTTTATATCCAAGATATGCTGTTAAGGAACGATGCGGAACTACCAATGTGTTTGTATCTCTTAACATTTTTTGATTTTTAATAGAAGACATATCGCTAAATTTTTTTAAAACTTTGATTTCATTAGCAATCCTGCTAAAACGTTGGTAGGGGGTTTCTCTACCTTTTTGGCAAAACACTATTGTCTCAAAATTTTCGTCCTTTGCACCATCCATAATTTCAAGAGCTGAGTGGCTTCCAAGGACACCTATTCGAAGATCAGTATATTCATTAATAATTTTTTGAATATCTGATCTTTTTATCATATTTTATCAATATTGTAGCCATAATATGAAGTTGAGCATATTTTTAATCAATGACGCTTTCAAAATATTAAAATGAATACTGAGATGGTTTTGGTTGGTGTAATTTTATTTTCTGGTATGATTGCTGCATCAGTAAAGTTATGGTTAAACAAACGTAAGCAGAAGGAAAGTGAGTATTTAGATTCAGATACAAATGATGATTATGATACTGATACTACTGTTACTTAAAATATTGTAAAGTTCATTGAATATTATGAAATTAGTAATTGGAATAACTGGTAGTACAGGTGTAATTTATGGAATTAGGATTCTTGAAAAATTGAAAGAATTCAATATTGAGACTCATTTGATTATGTCAGATTGGGCACAAAAATGTATCACGATGGAAACTGAGTATGATCTAAATTATGTAAAATCATTGGGGACAGTAATTTCTGATGATGCAAATATGGCTGCAAGTATTTCAAGTGGTACACATAAGACTGATGGCATGATAGTTATCCCATGCAGTATGAAAACATTATCTAGTATTGCAAATGGTTATGATGAAACATTAGTTGCCCGTGCAGCTGGCGTAATTATAAAAGAATCACGAAAATTAATTCTTGTAGCACGGGAGACACCTTTGACAGCTATTAATTTAGAAAACATGTTAAAACTAGCAAGATTGGGGATCATAATTATGCCACCAGTTACCGAGTTTTATACTAAACCCAAAAACATCGATGATTTGATAAATCATATTGTTGGAAAATGTTTAGATCAATTTGATATCGAACATGATCTTTTCCCTAGATGGGGCTCTAATAATTAAAATAACTTGTTAGGATGTTTCGCCCTTATTATTTTCTTTAAAATCTTTTAATTCCTTATCACCTTCAATTTCCCCCTTTTTGTATTCAGATTTTGCCTTACCAAACGTCTTTGCAAGCTGAGGGATTTTTGCGGCTCCAAAGATTAAGACACCAATTACAACCACAAGTATTACCAGTT
>Ga0207990_1000933_pt1 | contig 15943 bp, 13 predicted proteins | sample ETNtaG_8_FD_185780 | JGI IMG/M metagenome (GOLD analysis project Ga0207990, IMG submission 185780) | Marine microbial and viral communities from oxygen minimum zone, Eastern Pacific Ocean - ETNP201406SV75 (SPAdes) (version 2) | ecosystem: Environmental > Aquatic > Marine > Oceanic ...
TCTTTAGGATATAAACTGTAGTAATGTTTGCTAATGGCTCTAACCCCTACAAGATTGATATCACTACGAAGCCAATTATATAGTTGAGGGATTTCATCTATAAAATATTTGCGAAGGATCCTTCCCCAACTTGTTATTCTAAAATCATTAAGGAATTTCCCAGATGCATCTAAATTATTCTCTTCAAAAACATCTTTTTGGATAAATTCACTAAAAGGGTACATCGTTCTAAATTTATATATATTTATGATCCGTCCATGATGACCTATTCTTTTTAATTTTACGATAGGGCCATAGGATGGTGATTGTTCTTCAGATATTGTTTTTGATTTTTTACATGTAAAATAAATTTGATTACCTATGGTTTCATATTTTTCCATTTTAAATCCGCAAAAAGATAATCGACCAAATATTTCAGCTTTAGATAAAGTTCTGTTTTTCCCATCCGTCAAAATAAAATATATTTGTTTTGTTATAGCCAATTTTGGAAAAACGCGATGAAAAATAAAATAAAATGGCAACATAATCGCGTATAAAAAATGAGGCATTTGACCCCTCAAATGGCTATCAAAATTTTCAAGTGGAATAAAACTACCTACTAAGAGACCTCCGGTTGATAATTTATTATAGCTATTAATAAAGTAATGATTAATGCGTCTCAAATTATTTATGTTATGAAGATTGACCAATAAATCTTGAGAATTGTTGTATAATATTTCGATATTTGTTGTAGATATGGTATCGAAAATAGTGACTCGGTCTTTTTTTATATTTTCTTTTTCAAAAGTGCTTGAGAGAAATTGTATGACTTCATTCTTGTTTTCTAATTGGATCGTATAAAGACTTCGGATTAAATCATGATAGGTAAATCTATTTTTCTGTTCGTTCACGCTTAAATTTTTATTCAAATCCCTTTGGTCATCATTGTCGGTTGATAAATGGTTTTTGGGTGAAGGATGGACTTCATGATTTTTATTTTGTCCAAAAAAATATAAGTAAAAAGAGAAAATTTCGATGGAAGAATGAATGAGACTGCTCATAAAAATAATAGTTACATCTTGTGTATTTAATCGAAGTGAGAAGTAAAATAAAATAATAAATAATATGCCTATTATTGACGCTTTGATATAGGGTGCAATTTCATAATAGTGGTTGACCGAATTAGGATATTTATATCGATTAGTTAATAAAGTAGATATTCCCCATGCGCCAATCAACAATAGTAGGTTTTGCTCATCTTGTACATACATGGCTAATTGTTTGGTTTGAAAAAATAAGAGAATACCATAAACGATAATGAGCGTTGTAGCTCCTGTGATAAGCCATTTTATGTTGTATCGATAAACTAAATGATTTTTATCTTTTGTGAATTCACCGATAAGACGAGTCGTTTTATGGGTGTATTTGAATATAATTGCTGATATAAATATTTCTAATAGAAATAGAATTATTAAAGTGATAAAGATGAATTCCCTAGAAATAGTCCATAATTGTGTAAAGGACACGGTTATAATAATAAATAGAGCTGATATGAAATTCGACCAAAATATTATACGGAGAGTGAGCCAAAAAGATTTTTGCAATACGGTTTGGTATTTATGGTAATAAATCGAACTAACTGAATTATACACAAGTATTAAAAAGTACAAATATAAATAGAGAGTGGATGGTTTCAATTGTCCAAATTTATAAAAAATCATCATAAAGTAGACGATCGAAAAAGTTATCCAATTACCAATAAGTAATGAGTGTTTTCTCATACCTTAAATCTATCTTGGTAATTCGGATTATTTTTCATCATATTAGTACTGGCTGGAAAATGAGTGATCATCCAATTAATAAATTCAGTTACGTTGATTTTATTTCCCAAGTATTCAGTGCACCGAATCATTTGTTCTTTTTTTGATGAATTGTTTTGAAGAATATTTTCTGCTTTCTTTATGATAGCATCCATGTCGAGTAATCGGACTAATAAGTTATTTCCTTCTTGCTCTTCAATGGTACCGGCAGATAATGTATTTACATAAATACATGGTGTCCCAAGAACGGCACATTCTGAAGCCATTGTAGCACCTTCACCTATGAAGAGAGCCGCATTGGCTAAAACATGGTGCATATTGGATGGTTTGATTGAAGACATAGCATAGGGTTGAAGGTCTTCATGCATTTCACCTTCAGTTGTAATTCTGACTTTGGCGTATTTACTAATAACTTGAATAAGTTTTATCAATGAATTATGTGAAAATCCTTGATGCCCAATATCATGACTTGCCGTCCATGCCACTAAACGAATAACTACATATTTATCATTTCGAGATAGATTCAGTTTTTTTAATACATCGAAAGTTGGTTTAAAATAATTTTTATTTAGATATGCAAGTTCCATAAACCCATTAAATCGAATATGTTTTATGCCAAGATTTTTTTGAAATACTTCAGGAGTAATAATGCTATGACTAAAAGGTATAAAAGCCAAATTCCCCAACGTTGCATGTTCCGTATCCGTAAAAGCAATATGGGGTTTACCCATCAATTTTGCTACTTGTGCTGCATAAGGAGAAGCAAAACTCAAAAACATGTCAGGTTTAAAGGCTATTGCCAAATTAAATAAAAACCAATTAGTTTTAATGCCGTACCATAATTTGCTAAATAAATTTTGTCCACCTTTCCCGCGGTTGAAAAAATCTATTTCATATTCGTTCATGAGTTGGATTGTCACATCCTTGTCGCGAGCCGTAATACAAAAACGATGACCTTTCTCCTTAAGAATTTTGATTGAATTTCTGAAGTAATGAACGTGCGCTGGATGGCCAATATCTATAAATATTTTCAAAATGAGATTTTCCATTATTTTAAAAATATTTCAAATAAAGTTTTAATCGAATTTTCAGAACGATCTCTGTTATGCTTGAAATGATGTGCTCCTAAGTTAGATGAGAATTTTTTAAATAGATTTGGATCGTCAATCAAATTTTTAAGGATTTTTGCTAAATCATGCGGATTACTGGATTCAAATAATATTCCATTATCCTCATAATCATCTTCTGTAATGGTAGTTTTATGTACATGTAATAATTTTCCTACAATAGCGATACTTGAATTCGTACAAATCATTATGTTTGGCTTGAATAACAATGTCTGATGATAAACATTGTAAATACGTTTAAGCAAACTAGTAAATATATAAATTATAGAATTTCCTCTCTGTTTGACCAATATATTTATGTATAGTTGATTATCATTTTGTAAAAGGGTTTCAAGAATATCCTTTGTTTTGATAAGAATTCTTAATTTTATTCCTTTAGGATATAATTGTTTTTATTTAATGAAAGTATATATTGTTTTTAATTTTTCAGCGATTTTATGAACGTCATAATCAAGTATAAAATTTCTACCGTTAGAACGATCTGGTTTCTGAAGTATTGTGTTAATATTTTTTGAAATATTTTTTGGATTAAAGTTAGTCACAAAACATAAATTTGTTTTGTCGATTACAATTCTAACATCACCAACATCTGTTGAAACGATAGGGCAGTTACAAGCCATTGCTTCTTTTACAACAATAGGACCTGTTTCCGATAAAGATGTCACTAATAGAAGATCAACACCATTCATGAGCAAACTAACTTCTTCTTTTGAGTAATCTTTTAATTCAATGAATTCAATATTTTTGCCACTCAGTTTTATGGCATTAAGAGCTAAGTTAACATTTTTTATTGGATTGTGAAAATGAGATGAAAATAAAATGTACGTTTTTGACTGATCCCAATTTAATTTAGTTCGAGCACTATTTTTATCCATCGGATAAAAAGTAGATAAATCAACTCCACAGGGAATAATAAAGTTGTTATTATGATATATTTTTAATTTATGAGGTTGGGATGGATGAACAAAAATATTTTGATTAGAAAGTCTGGACGCAAAAAATGATATTGGGTAATTAGTGGCTTTATTAATGTCACTCCCATGGAAGGTGATTATAACAGGAACTTTCCATTGAAAAGTAGCTAAAAGACCAGAAAAACCATAATGGGCATGGATTAAATTGTATTTTTTACTATTTAATTGTTTAATCAGAGGAAAATAATATTTTAAATAACCCCCAATGCCTCTCCCTTTTATGAGAAATATATCAACCTTAATACCTAACTTCTTTAGACTTTCAGCTTGTTCAAGAACAAAAGGGCTTACCCGTCCGGAGTTTCCACTGCCACAAATAAGTATATTCATACTATAATTTAGCCTTTGCAATAAAAAAGTAGAAAAGAGACCCCGAAGTAACGGAATCAATCACATGCCCACCAAAAAAACTATATGCAAAAAACAATATTAGTACCATTCTATCTCTAATCGCTAGTGTAATAAATTGAGTCATTAACTGATTAAATAAAAGAAAAATGAAAATAACAGTTCCGATTAAGCCAAATTTGAAAAAGAAATCAAAAAAATCCATGGATGCATTTTTAAACCCCCATTCCCCTCGTTCTTCCCAAAAGATATTTTGCCCTGCAAGACTTTCCCCAATGAATAAAGTTTTAATATCAGAAAAAGATGTCCGCATTTGTTCGTTTAGAGATGCATATCGCCTAAAGTTTATTGAAGCAACACTATTCATCATTCTTGAATTATAAAGTCCTCCCACTTTTTCAGCAGCATTAATAGATTTTTGGATATTAATGCCAAATCTAGATTCGTAGGATTCGATCGTTTTATCAACGAGAGTGGCAAAGCTAAATATCAACAAAAAAACAAATGACGTATAAAATATCAATTTATTGACACTAAGGGCTTTTCGTTTTAAAGCAAAAAATATAGGTATAATAAAACCAAAAATACTTTTTGATGCTATGGCAAACCCATTGAATAATGTAATGGATATAGGTATTATCTGTTTTCGAAACTTATTATCTAAAACAAAATAAGTGAAAAAAATCAAATTAAGGATTGAAACCGGATTACCTCCTTGGAACATTCCTTTTGTAGTATCGCTAAATCGATAAGCTTCTAAACCCAAACCAAATACGTAACCAAAGAACAGATTTAATGTAAACACAATAAAATTGATATAAATAATTTTACGTGTTAAGGATTCGTCTATGTGCATTCTATTTCGAATGAATACAAATAAAAAAAGTAAAAATTGGAAGCGGAAAATATAAAGTATATTTTCTGAAATCATTCTAGATGATGGAGATTCAACATAATTCAAAAACATATTTAAAATAAAGTAAATAAAAAGGACTAATGTTAAAATTTCATCTAAGAATAATTTATTTTCTCTAATTTGGTATATATAATAAAAAATAAATAGTAAAAGAATTGGTCCTCTAACCCAGTACCCAATATTGAAAATTGGGTTAGATATGCCTAAATATACTCTGACAAAGCCACTTATCGAATCAACAAGTAGAAATAAAAATAGATAATATTTTATTACTATTTTCAGGTTTAACATATTATTGATTGGTTAATGTTCTAATTGGAATTTTCTTAATTTAATTCCAGACATGATTATTAAATACACAATCCCCAAAATAATGCCAAATGAGTATCCGATAGCTATGCCAATTAGGTTTAGGGAAGGCACTAATAAGTACCAACTTATAACGGATGAAATAAAAATAATTATGCCACCAATATTTGGATATAAAACATATTTTGTCCCCGACAAAAACGTAATCAGTGGTACAGAAACAATTCGCAGAAATACACTTGGAAGAATAATTCTTAATATTTGACTCCCATTTGAAAATGATGGGCCAAAAATGGCCAATATTGTATCTGAAAAAATGAAAAGAGGAACAATTATTACAAGGGCAATTGCCGTAAGAGATGCGATCGTATATTTAAGTGTTTTTATAATTAAAGCATAATCTCCAGCACCATACAATTTTGAAAATTCCGGTAATAATACTTGAGTGACAAGTCTCGGCAAAAACATGAGTATACTTATGATGGCTAAAACGGATGAATAAGTTCCAGCATCTGAAGTGGATAAATAATAACCTGTAAAAATCATAGACAGATAACCCGTCCCCGTACTGGCTGACGTTCCAATCATGGTAAAAAGCCCATATTTATTAATATTCCGAAGAATAGGTTTATAATTATAATGCCTAACACTTTGAAGGGGGTCAATGAGTGTTTTATATTTTTTACTCAACAATATAAGGCTAAGAATTGTAAAAAATATATAACCCATTAAATAAGTATGAATAAGAAGGTGAGGAAGGTTTAGCGAGGTCACAAGACTAATCGATATAAAGAAAACCAAATCTGAACTGATTTCAATAATTGCATAATTTTTTACGAGGTCAACTCCATAGAATAATCTTCTGAAAATAATATAATATGATCTGAAATAAATGTAAAAAATAATGGGTAAAAGCAATTCTGGCTGTATTGAAAATTGGGATGAAAAATAATCCCATTGCCAAATGAGAAATAAAACGATAATTGTTAAGAATAAAATGGGTACTATCAGGATAGAAAAAAGTATAAACTTAAAAGGTTCCAAATAATTACGTCCACGGTATTCAGCAAGAAATTTATTTCCAGCTGTGCCAAAATAATTCGTCACAAATAAAGTAATGATTAAGGAAAAACTTAAAGCTATGTTTACTTCACCTAATACTTCTTTTCCAAAAGTGCGGGCAACAAGTATATTAAATAGAAAAGGGACAAGCCCAACACACGAAAGGGCAGCAACAGTGTAAATTGAGTTTTTAAAGAGACGACTCTTAAGCACTGTAATAATAACCTGTTATTTTTGGTCTCTGAATAAAGCGATTGGAATAGATATCATGAATCCACCAAACAAGGATAATAATACAATTAAGATTCGTTTTGGTTTATCTTTCTTTATAGCAGGTTCTGCTATGTCTAGAATATTTATTAACAGCTTTTCCTTTGCTTCTTCAATTTTGGCTATTTCATATTGTTGGCGAATCGTTATATAAACTGCCCGGTTTTCTTCGATCCCACTCTCTAAACGGCTCCTTTGCATCTGCAACTCTGGCGTATCTCTTGGAATGGGATGTTTTTTTCTAAAAGATGTCAACAGTTCTTCTGACGACTCAAGTTGAATTTTTGCATCTGATTTTTGGTCTTCAACAAATTCGCGATTTCTTTGAGCCTCTCGATGTTGTTCATATGAAATAAAATCTTTCACATAATTTGCAATATAATTTGCAATATTCGATGCCAAGGTAGGATCTTGCATCAAAATGGAAACTGTGATTAGACCAGATATTTCTTCTCGTACTGTAATTAGGTCGTCTAAATCTAATATCGCTTCATGAATTAATTTTGCATTAGAGTCAGCAATAAAATTCTCTTTAGGTAAAAACTTTGATATCCATTTTCTTGGTGAAAAAAACTTTGGCTTATCTAATTCCCAAAAAGTAACTAAGTTAGAACCTTCTGGAAAATTTTGAGTTTTCCATATTTTTTGTACGATATCTTTTTTAAGTCTTCTGCTATTTATAATATCGGGTATATTATAAGTAGGTGCGGGACCGAGACTGCCCATACCGAATGTTTTTGCCAACCCCTGGAATTCTCCTAAAACTCCACTGGATTGACTGAGCTCACCTGCTGGGTACATAGAAATTGTTGATCTGAAATACAACGTAGCGAGAAGAGAATAGATTAAACCAATCATTGTAAAAAAAAGTGTTAGCTTAAGGATAAATATTTTTTCCAGTTTAATAATATCCAAAATAGCAGCTAGATTGATTTCGTCATTTTCAGTAATGAGAGGTTTTCGCTCGCTTTTTATTACCTTGGAATTTGACCCAATAAACCCGTATTTCTTCAATTCAGCAATTCTATTTCGGAGCGTTTTTTCTGACAATCCATATAGTTCAGCAATATGTGCTCTTTTTTCCGGGTCATCCAATATTTCTGGATGATTATTGACAATATCCAGGATTTTTTGTTCGTGTTGTGATAATTCCATTCTAATTCCCACTTGCTAAATTATCTTTAAGGTTGCTTGTAGAAAGACCTTTCGTACGATCGATATAAATAATATCACAGATATCACTTAATTCATCAAATTCACCCTTCCAATCATTACCGATTGTAAATATTTGAATTTTATTTGATAAAATATCTCTTCGTTTTTGTTCCCAATTTTCTTCAGGAATTACTTTATCAACATATTGAATTGCTTCAACTATTTTAATTCGATGTTCAAACGGGTAAATACATTTTTTCCCTTTTTTTATATTAAACTCATCTGTCGATACTGCCACAACTAAAAAATCGCCTAATTCTTTTGCTCTGCGCAATAATTCTAAATGTCCAAAATGGAACAAATCAAACGTTCCGTATGTGATTACTTTTTTCATTAATAATTGATGTTTGTTAGTAATGGTCCAGGATTAAACTGATTATAAGGATGCTGTATAATAATTGTTGCAACCCTTGATATTTCACCATGAAGTTTATCTGATACATTGATATTTATATTGGGCAGTGATATTTTCAATTCAAACTCCAAGGGCATTTTGAATAACGACAATTAAAGCTGCAACTTGTCCCAAAGATGCCAAAATATCTTTCAGTATTATCCATTTATTATATTCCATTTTTTCAGGTATAAAAATGGTATCCCCATTTTCAATTTGGACAGTTTTTTTAATAGGTAATCGTTGACCTGTTCCAGCTTTAATGATAAACTTTTTCCGTGTTGCTGTATTAGTTATTCCACCTGCGAGATCAACATATTCATCAAAGGTTATGTTTGCGGTATATGGGTAGCGTCCCGGTTTTAGAACGCCTCCCAAAATTTCTATGTAGTCAAAATTTTCTAGGATGACAATTTCATCCTCATTCACTAAGGGAAGGTTCATGAGCGATTCCGCTTGTTCTAAAGATGATGATTCTATCGTTCCTTTTTTTGTGAGCATTCTCGCTTTTATATAAGCTTTTTCTTCAGGTGAACGGTTTTCATTTGGAATCAATAAAATTCTATCTTTTTCGCGATCTGGAATTAGGGCGATAGACTTATTATTTATAATTAATTTAGTTTGATCTGCTCTTGCAGTGAATCCGCCTACTTTTTCAAGAGCATCACCAATGGTTGTTTTTCCCGGCTCAATTGCATATACACCGGGATATTTAATTTCTCCAGTGATGTAAACAATATCCTGACGTTTATATTCTTGATCATACCGGACCATGATATGATCTTCTGATGAGATTAAAATGGAATCTGCCTTTGACATTGTTGTAATGAAAGTGAATTTTTCTTTAGATGATATGAACCGAGTAATTTCTACTTTATTGGGGTCTGCATCAGGCCTTAGACCGCCGGCCAGATCTACAAATTGAGATAAAGATTCACCCTCTATAAATTCATAATTTCCCGGGATTTTTATACCGCCAAAAATTCCGACTAAATGTTCCTTTAGAGGTACTCTTACTACATCACCTTGCTGAAGATATGGATTATTATTATCTATCCCAGTTGATCCAAATTTTACCAGATCTACCGGAATAGGTTTTCCATTTCGAAAGATTTCTATATTACGTATGGACATTTCCGGATAAAGGTTTTGGTCAGCATTTTGGTCAGCATTTTGGTCAGCATTTTGGTCAGCATTTTGGTCAGCATTTTGGTCAGCATTTTGGTCAGCAGATGATTCAGATTGTAATTTAAGAAGAATATCTTCATACAAGTCAGACACTCGAGAAACTGGCGTGACAGTATAAAATCCTGGATTTTTTAGATGCCCAATCACTTTTATTTTGAATTCTCGAATTTCAGATAGTATGATATAAATCTGAGCGCTTTGATTCATAGATTTAATGGCTGACTCCATTAATTGTATACTTGTTGATAAGGAGTGATTATTAAGCTGAACTACTCCTATAGTAGGAATCAAAATTTCGCCAGTGGGTGAAACAGTTAATGTATAATTACTTACATTATCACTGGAAATGATATTGACGAGAAATTGATCGCCCGGGCCGATGAGATAGGCATCTGGGTCAATTGGCTTATCAATTTTTATTTTTGGTTGAACTTGACGTTCATTGGTAATTGATCCATTATCTATACTCTTTGACCCTAAATTGGATTGGGCCATTCTCAATGCGTTAATATCAAGTGTTTGAGCAAATAAGGAAGCACAAACTCCAAAAAGGAGAAAAATTTTATTCATAATGTTTAGTGATAATTCGTCGAGGTTTCGACATGGGATAAGGATCTGCTATCGCCAAGACGATGTTGTATTTTTTATGTTGCCTTTTTTATGGTAAACTGGGCGCAGTTTTTATCGATAGAAATCCTAATATGTACTTTGAAACTTATTAAATAACTATTGAAATTCCAAAATAATATTAGCCCGGGCAGAAGCCCGTATCTTATTTTATTTAGGTGTTAAAATAGGTATTCTGTCATATATATTATATGAAGCTAAAAGAATCTCTGTCCACATAACTACATATTCTTATTTTTCGATTTTATTATATATGGCACTGCATTAATAGAACACATCGATCTATTCTATAAATTTATTTTATAATTATATTTCTGATATTTCTAACTTTTGCTAGACAAAAATAATTTAAAATGCATAACGTATTATAGGTAATCTTTTAGATTTAAAATAAATTCTCCTTTCAAATTTTGGTAAAATAATATGATATCAATTAAGGATCTCCGAAAACAGCCGGAGTTGTATAAAGAAATGCTTGCATTAAAGAATGACCATGCAGATGTGGATCAACTTCTCTTATTGGATAAGACATTTCGTAGACTACAAACAGAGGTTAACCATCTTCGAGCAGAGAGAAATAGTGCTTCGGAAGCTATCGGTCTGGCAAAAAAAGCTGGACAAGATGCTTCAGATGCCATTAAACAAACTCGTGAGTTGGGAGATCGATTAAAGGAAATTGAAGCTAGAGTTCACCAAACCGATGAAGAATTAAATAAAGTATTATATCAAATCCCAAATCTGCCACATGAAACTGTTCCTAAAGGATCCAATGAGATTAACAATGTCGAAATAAAATCCTGGGGAAAAAAACCGGACTTTATGTTTACTCCTAAATCCCATCTTCAATTAGGTGAGTCATTAACTCTATTTGATTTTGAGCGAGGCGCAAAATTATCTGGAAGCGGATTCCCCCTGTACGTTGGGAAAGGCGCCCAATTAGAACGTGCCTTAATCAATGCCATGGTTGATCATCATGAAAAAGAATATGGATTCACTGAATTATTTCCTCCAGTATTAATGAGAAAAGAATCCATGGTGACTACGGGCCAATTGCCAAAATTTGAGGAAGATATGTATCATACTGAAGTAGATAATCTCTATTTGGCTCCCACAGCGGAAGTGCCTGTTACCAATGTTCATCGTGATGAAATACTGGATGAATCAGAACTACCTATCTATTATGTAGCATACTCCCCGTGTTTTAGGCGGGAATCAGGTTCTTATGGAAAAGATACCAGAGGTCTCTTGAGAGTTCACCAATTCAACAAAGTTGAATTGGTGAAATTCGCGGTTCCAGAAACATCATACGAGGAATTGGAAGATCTTACAAAACAGGCAGAATCCATTTTAAAGAAATTAGGTCTTCATTATCGTGTGGTTGAATTATGCACAGGCGATTTGAGTTTTGCGGCCGCTAAATGTTATGACCTCGAAATATGGGCACCTGGTGAGCAAAAATGGTTGGAAGTATCATCATGCAGTAACTTTGAATCTTTTCAGGCACGACGGGGAAATATTCGATATCGAAGATCAGAAGATAATAAAGTTGATTTTCTCCATACCTTGAATGGTTCGGGTGTAGCAACACCTCGGCTCATGGTTGCGTTATTGGAAACATACCAAACAGAAAAAGGGACAATTCAATTTCCAAATGAAGTAGCTAATTTTTTAGGTATTAAAGAGATCGCCTAATTGCGTTACATTTGGATTTTATTCAACATAGTTATTTGGACTACATTATTGGGTTTTATTGGAATCGTTGTTTCTATTTTTGAACCCCGGCGGGGCAGGACATTGGGCTATTGTGCTAATCTGTGGGCTAAATTAATCCTCTTTTTTGGAGGTGTTAAATATTCTGTAAAAGGTTTGGAATTCCTGAAGCCAGATGAATCATATATTTTTGCAGGAAATCATTCTTCCGGATTTGATATATTATTAGCCTTTGCAGGGCTACCATATTGGGTGGTCTCTATTGCAAAAATAGAGTTAAAATCTATTCCAGTTCTTGGCTGGGTCATGCGTGTTGCTGGTCATATATTTGTGGATCGAGGTCGTCAAGAACAAGCGTTGAAATCTTTGGAGATTGCAAGAGAATCTCTGCTAAAAATGCCACGTTCCGTATTACTATTCCCTGAAGGGACACGAACCAAAGATGGGACTTTGGGGCAATTTAAACGCGGCGGATTGATCCTAGCAATTGAAACCGAAATCCCAATCGTTCCGGTGGCATTTGTAAACACTTTCGAAATGCTGGAAAAAGGGTCATGGACAATAAAAAACCATCCAATTGAATTGCGGCTTTCTAAACCGATCCCACCGGGAACCTATACCAATGAAACAAGGAGAGAATTAGCGACCCATGTGCGAAATGAAGTTCAACAATTACTAAAACAAAATTGATGTATCATTTTTACTCGATTCCATCAATTTCCCATGGAGGAATTCAAGACGCGAATAATGTAAAGGAGTCCGTTTTGGCGGCTTTCTGGGAAAAGGTAAAGCCAGGGACGGTTATGAAAGATCGATTTGGAAATTTTGTAACCGTATTTTCTCCTGGGCGGAAAAACAAGAATGAAGGCCCAGATTTTTTAGATGCGGTCATTTGGGTAAATGGTGAAATGATAAAAGGTGCAGTAGAAATTCATAGCCATGAATCTTACTGGATTTCTCATGGGCATTTAAGTAATGATAGATATGATGGTGTGGTTTTACATGTTGTATCAACTTTTGCCAGACAACCTGTACTCAATGTGACAACTATTCAACTTGATGCCCATTCAATTGAAAAAAGGTATGAGTGTTTATTGCCAAACCAGTCACTTACACCAAATCAAATGATAGTGTTAATGGAATTCGGGTTGAAACGGTGGGATGAAAAGGTATTATTTTTCAAAAAAAGTGTAAATGAAAAGCGAAAACTGGTTTTTATTGAATCATTGGTTAATTTTGGTGCCGGGGAAAACAGACAGCTTTATAGAAAACTAGGGAATATAATATTCCCATATATCACAAAAAATATTTCAAAAGAGACTTGGGTTAAAACCTTCATACATTTTTCATCTCCATTACACTGGCATCGTGCAGGAACCATGCCTGCGCGCCATCCTCAACGAATCATTAAACGCATCGCTCAATGGAGTTTTGACTATTTTATGAATGCTCCAGAAGATTTGACTTTGCAGCAAGTGAAACAGGGTTTTGAAGACTATGGATTTGGAGAGACAACTTGGGTAGAATGGTGCGGGAATGTTCATTTCCCTGCTACAGCAGGGGAATCTCATTCTGATTTTACTTCCTATTTTGAACGATGGACAAAACTACAATTACCAAACACATATTGTAGTTTGAATCGATTATTTGGAAATAATTTGACTCAAAAACAATTGAGATCCTTCCACCTTGCACAGGGGTTACTTTATCTAAAGACCCATTATTGTTTCGGCTGGCATTGCCATGTATGCAAGGTGAAGCGAAGTTTATGATTTATTCAATAAAAGAAATGCCCCACTTATCAAATACCGATGAATTTAAATCTAAAGTCATTGTTTTGAACGCCCAAGTGAAAAGTTAGAAATGAAGGATAAAAATCATTTCTTTTATGTCTGAATTCAACAAAACTAAAATACTTAATAAAATGAGGATGGAAGATCTTGTATAAACCCAGAATTTCATTCTAAATTCGCCCGCAGTATTTCGTCTAAATCCCTTTGATTAAAACCTTTAGCACCATTCTACACCTTGCCATCTGGCTCGGATATATATCCGGGTCATGGGCCGTGTCTTTCCCTACCGAGGCATCGTTAACCACTACTGTACCTACTGCGACTGACAGTATAGCAACTTTAGATGAATCCCGAAATCGTTTCCCAGCTATCTTGAGAGATTCGAAAAACTTCATGGCAGAAGCGGTGATCTCAGATTACCATGGTGATACTTTGGAAGTGATTTATCATCTCAGCCGAATTTTTGAACTATTGATGGAAGCGGACCAAATTGGTGAAATGAACTTGGAAGATAAAGAAGAATTCGAGCGGTTCAATAGAACATTCACAAACCTTTATACCACAAAACTTGTGACTGTTCAACATGTTGATGCACCTGGTATGGCTGAAAGGATTCGAACCGATATCACAGAAGCAATTGAAATTGAAATGGGGGATACCAAATTCACTGTGGTGGATGACAGGGATGGACACATTCCTCTGGTGCGAACAAAACAAGTGGATCAATTTATTCATTATTTCCAAACCAAAGGACGTAAACAATTTGAAATTTGGTTGAAACGTTATATGCAATATAAGGACCTTATTTTGCCTATTTTAGCAGAGCATGAAATGCCTGAAGAATTTATTTATCTGGCTATGATAGAATCAGGATTAAATCCCAAAGCCTATAGTCATGCAAACGCATCTGGAATGTGGCAATTCATTTATTCAACAGGAAAACAATATGGCTTAACCAGAGATTGGTACAGGGACGAAAGGCGGGACATCGTTAAAGCCACCCATGCTGCATGTCAATATCTAAAGGACCTAAATAATTTATTTGATAACTGGTACTTAACACTTGCAGCTTATAATTGCGGGGAAGGGCGAGTTTTACGAGCATCTAAACTTCATCAAACCTATGATTTTTGGCAGCTTAAATCCCTACCGAGAGAAACTAGAAATTATATTCCCTATTTTTTATCCGCTGCTATCATTGCGAAAACACCTGGCCTCTATGGATTCAAAATACCAAAAGCTCAACCCTTTCAGTTTGAAGAAGTTGTTTTAGAAAAAAGTGCTGATCTGGCAGTTTTAGCTCGAGTAGCAGGCATCAAAGCAAAAGTGATTCGTGAATACAATCCGGAATTACGTCAATCTGCAACGCCTTCAGAAGGATCCTATACGTTGAAATTACCCATGGGAAAAAAAGATAGATTTTTGGCTGCATGGAATAAAATCCCTGCAGATGAACGATTTGCTCCCCAATTTGTTCAACATCGGGTTCGATACGGTGAAAGCTTATGGACGATTTCTAAAAAATACAGTGTATCCATTCATGATCTCGCAGCAGTCAATAAAATCAGGAATCGGAACAAGGTCCGGGTCGGCCAAAAACTGAAAATACCATTAAAGGGTGGACGTGTTTGGGGTAATGGCAGTAATGGTGGACCCCCTGGACATTCTAAACGAACCTACAAAGTTAAGCGTGGAGATACATTAGGTCAAATTGCTGAAGATTTTGGAACGCGGGCCAACAAAATTCGACGCTGGAATAATATGAAATATGGTTCTCACTTAATTCATCCTGGACAAAAATTACTTATCTGGGTGAAAGAAGGATAAACATTATTGGGCGGAACTACGCCGGGAGAATAAAAATGACAAAGCAAGAAATCGTAGATATCGTATCAGAAGCTACCGGGCTGACCAAGGTAGAAACGGAAACAGTTATGAATGGAGTGATGGGAACTATTATTGATTCCTTAGCCAATAATAATCGTGTGGAACTTCGTGGGTTTGGCACATTTGGGATAAAACATCGAATGCCGAAAAAAGCTCGTAATCCTGGAACAGGTGAGGCGGTTTACCTTCCTGAACGATTTGTACCAACCTTTAAACCTAGTAAACTGATGCGTTCACGTGTGAACGAACTCATTAATAAATAAACGGAAAACAAATGCCAAGCGGTAAAAAAAGAAAAAAGAAAAAGATGAATACGCATAAACG
>Ga0207990_1000934_pt1 | contig 15934 bp, 13 predicted proteins | sample ETNtaG_8_FD_185780 | JGI IMG/M metagenome (GOLD analysis project Ga0207990, IMG submission 185780) | Marine microbial and viral communities from oxygen minimum zone, Eastern Pacific Ocean - ETNP201406SV75 (SPAdes) (version 2) | ecosystem: Environmental > Aquatic > Marine > Oceanic ...
AGGATAATAAATGCAGGTATGGATGCTATTGCCCACTTAACCATAAAAACAATCATTTCATCAAAAGGCATACTAAAGCCTTTTACATAAACGCTTTTATCTTCAATTCTCTGTTGCTGTTTTTGATGTTCTTTTATTTCTTGTGTTCTTTGTTCAGATGCCTCTTTCTCAAGATTTATCTGAGCTTCTGTTTTCTCGATTGCTTTCCCACCATATTTTTCTGGATTTAGAAGAAATGCTTCTATGCATTCAACATGCAGATTAATTCCTTCTATTGTTTCCTTTGTTATAAAGCTTATCGATCTAGTACAAACTGGACAAATTTCAGCCATTACTAATCACTCCATCCACAATCTTTACCTACCGACCTTGGATCCACACTATCGTACTCGTATGAATCGGTAGTGAGTTTGCCTACGATCTCTCCATCCTTTAATAACACAGGTGGATCAGATGCATAATCATTAAATGGCGATTGACTGGAATAGTCACTGCCATAATCTGAATACTCGTTCCAGATACTGTCGCTGTCATAAGTGCTGCCGTGATCGCTGTATTCGTTGTAGATGGAATCAGATTCATAGCTGTCACCTAGAGTTCCAAGATAGGTGCCATCTTCGGCTATGATCTTGGCACCATCGAGTTCATAGCATTCATAACTTGAGACTGCCCAACCATTAAGACTGAACAGTAGTGCTGATATGAGTATTAGTTTTTTCATTTACCTATAAGGAATTAATCTTCCTTCTTGGGGTTCTTTAATCTCATCTTTGTCCTTTAAATATGAAATAATAATATCAGAAAGGTATTTTTCAGTATCTTTATATTCTACCTCTAAGAAAGTATCATAGAGGTCTCCCCCTTCACCTAAAAAGCTTTGGGTAGCAATCATATATTTCTTATTTTCTTTTAAATGCTCTCCGTTAACTTCAACGGAAATCAATCTTTTTCCAATAGAATTCTCTAGGTTGTAAATGGCTTTAATTCCAGAGACCTGTATCATTCCTCTTTCTAAAGATAAACCCTGTTCTAGAATTCTCTTTATTTGCTTTCCAGTCATATAGCCCGAAACCAAAGTGTTATGAAAAGGAAAAGCATCCAGTATGTTACCTTTTGTAACGGGTCCTTCAGGGAGATCAGCCCTTAAACCACCAGCATTTTGGAAAGCAATCTCAGAACCAGTCATAGCCCTCATAACATCAGTTGAGAAATTTCCGAGAGAAGATTCTGCTACATAATCTCTTACCAGTCTTACGGAAGAGCTCCCAACAATTTTTCCTATATAAGGATCTACTTTATTTTTATAAAAGTTAATCTTATTTTGCATGTTAAGGTCGGGCTCCAATTTATCACTCCAAACTTTTAAAAGCTCACCGTTATGATTAGTTATTTTCTTTCCATCAAAAAAGAGCTTCAAAAAACCTAATCTAGTTCCATATCCATAAGTCTGAACAATTATGGTTCCTGATTTTGGATGAACAAAAGGAACTTCTATTCCTCTATGGGCATGGCCACTAACAATGACATCTATACCTTCAACCTCTCCCGCTAACTTAATATCTTCATCAAAGTCTCTTTGTACTTCTGGCCTTGCTTCAGCATCTGTTTGCATAGGGCCTGTTTTTCCTTGATGAGTTAAAACAACAATGACATCCACTAAAGACCTTAATTCTTTAACAGCCTTCCTTACATAAAAAACAGGATCACGGAATTCTAAATTTTCAACATAAGAAGGTAAAATAACACTCCTTGCATCAAGACCAATTACACCTATAACGCCCAGCCTTATGCCGTTACGTTCTAAAATAGTAAAAGATCGACTGAAAATTTCACCTGTGTCTTTATAGAAGATATTAGCTCCAAGTACAGGAAAAGGAACTTTAGAAATTCCTTTCTTAAATGGCTCAACACCATAATCAAATTCATGATTACCAATACCCAAAGCGTCATATTCCATAGTCATCATCATTTCTAAAAGAGCCTCTCCTTGCGTTAAGGTAGCTAAAGTTCCTGTAAACATATCCCCAGAATCAAATAAAAAAACTGTTTCTTCTTGTGCTCTTATTTGGTTTATAAGTGTTGACAGATGTACTGCTCCTCCTAGCTTTGGAGAGCCATCTATCCAATAAGCTGGAATTGGATCCAAAGCACTATGGAAGTCATTTGTATATAAAATTGTTATCTCTTTTTCTTCTGCATATGAAACAGAATTAAAATTAAAAGATAATAAAAAAAGGATTAAAAAACTTTTTCTCATCTTTAAAGAATAAATCAACTAAACCATAAAGACCATGACTGTTAGATAAAGAAGGGATGGTGGAGCTAGCCGGGATCGAACCGGCGACCTCTTGCATGCCATGCAAGCGCTCTCCCAGCTGAGCTATAGCCCCCAAGCCATATATTGTTTGTGCTGAAATCCTTTAATACCAAGCATCTCAAACATACTATCATTTAGTTATTATTATTAGAAGATACATAACTAATACCAGTGGGGGTACCTTTGGGGGTAACTTTTATCCCTTTTATGGGAAGTGAGGCTTTGAAAAGATCTAGTGGATGAGTTTTTTCACTTAGAATTTATCCTTTGGTTGCTGTATTGTTAACTTCGCGGTACCACTCGTTTTTTAATTCTTTGATACTAAGATCAAAGCTATTCAAAATCTCTTTGAATCCGTCCCAATGACTTTTTTGTATCTTGACCTCAACACCGGTAACTCGGTTTCTATATCCACGTTCTCCAGGTAAATAAATCTCATCAACATCAGGTAGTTTCTTGGCATCCTTACAGTAACGGGCAAGTTTATCTGATTTTGATTTGAACTCTTTAATATCACCAAATATTGCAGGATTGATTACTATAATCATGCTACCACCAACACTAGTCTCCCCCTGATATTCGGTCCAGGCACTAACTGGATAAGGAATTTCTGGACCAATCCTACCTCCAGGAACCAAAACACCAGACAGGACCTCACACATCACAGAGAGAGCGTATAGTCGAGGAGAATCAAACACTACTGGCGCACTACAATCAGCCAAACGGCCAAATTCACCAATTGGTTCAAAAAACTCACTCACGTCGTCAGTTAACTCTCCAGTCTCAGGATTTGCGAGCCATTTACCCTTAAGTTTGGTCTTGTTGAAATAAGCTTCTGAGATATGAGCATCATAGGTATCCCCTGTGGCAATATCTACCTCAATTGGCGCTTCATCGCCGCCCGGCGAACTCATTGCTAAAGGTAATGAGCAAAGTATGTTCTCCATTGCTCCCCAAGGTGAGACTAACCGAAGTGCGTTGTTAGTAGCGATAGCAATCATATCCTGGTCTGAGGCGAGAGAAGTATAGGCAGCAAAACAACCGGCGTCATTATGATTTCTTGATAGAGAGATAGCTATACCAGAAGATCTTGCTTTCTCTATAGCAATATTTGTGGCTCTTGTTACTGTGTACTGACCGGATGACATATTACCATCAATTACTGTATAAGCAGGTCCGTCTGTAACAACTTCAGGCTTAGCTTTTATATTAAGATTACCTGAACGTAAAACGGTAATAGGAGCCTCAAATACACCCATTCCTTGCTGCTGTTTTCCAATTCTATCTCCGTAAGCTATACACCGAGCCATAATTTTTGCGTGTTCCTCACTAGCGCCTGCTGTCGACCAAGCTCTGTAATAACAGAACTCTAAAAAATCTGGATCTTTGAAAATGTATTTCACTTCGCTCATTTTTTTTCTTTATAGATTATTTGTCTCATTTACTTCCAGTGCGTCGGCCTATTAATGCCTGTTCGAGCCACTCTTGCATCAGCAATAAGGCAGAGTAGTTCAAACATTAATCCTGCAGCCAGATGAGCACAAGATCCATTTAGATCACGGTTCGGATTAAGCTCCACAACATCAGCTCCAATAAAGTCAGTCCCCCTAAGACCATGTATTAGTTCTCTAATTTGTCGAGGATGTAAACCAAATGGTTCTGGACCTGTTGTCCCCATCATATAGGAACTATCGATGCTATCTAAATCTAATGAGAAGTATGTTTTCCCATCTCCAGTTACTTCTTTGGCTTTGTCAATGACATATTCGACGCCCTTCTCAAAAACCTCATCGGCGGTTATAACAGTCATACCAGTATCATGAGAAAACTCCCATAAGAAATTTGCTCGACCACGAATTCCTATCTGGACAGTTCTTTCTGGGTCAATGTAACCATCCAAGACAGCCTGTCGGAAAACAGATCCATCATTTATCGTATCGCCTCCCCATGTAGACATTGTGTCACAATGTGCATCGAGTTGGATAAGACCAAATGAATCATCGTGTCCTGTAGACAGGCCTTTCAGAACGCCATAAGTTGTGGTATGTTCACCACCACAAGACAATGTATTAAGGCCTTTTGAGGATAATGATTCAAAGACTAAAGGTATGTCTTCAGAGACCCTAACATCAAGATTTGTGCAAGACCACTCAACGTCCCCATAATCAATAATATTACATTGCTCAAACGGTATTTCTCCAGTCACATCATTCATGGGTCCATAATTTCTGCTACCTTCACGCATGGCTTTGGGTCCATGACGAGCACCTGACAGACCAATTGCTCCAAGATCAAGTGGACAACCAACAAATGCTATATCATTTTCAGAAGTTGCCTCTCTATGATGGGGAGCTTGAAAGAAACCAGGATTAGCAAGAAATCCAGTTGTATCGAGGCTGTAGCCCTCTAAATTAGAACGATCAAAAAACTTCTTAACTTTTACGTTTTCGAATTCAAAAGCAGCTTTGTCCAATTCTTTATATTTTGAGAGTTTATCTTTGCTTACCTTAGTCATAATTATTCTTCCTCTTTTTGTTCACTCTTATGCATTATCTCTATAGCGCTCAAGAGCCATTTTGGAGCTGATTCTTCTGCACCAACTCCACCATAAGTCAGTAATCCTTCCTTATCGACTTTACCTGAAGCAATATCACTAACTGAAATTTCAAGATCAGATAAGAACTCCTCCAGATCTTCCGACTGCATAATATCAACTGTTAAATGTATCGCTGGTGGATCAATGACACCCAACAGACGCCATCCTTTTGCTTCCATAGCACCGACGAGAAGCTTTATATCAAAACTGTCCGAGGAAAATTGTAACAAAGGGCCATGTGATGGCCATTTCCTAAGACCTTTAATAGACTCAATTTTTTCCGCGATTGTATTTCTAGCTTGAAGTAACTTTCTTGCATTCTCGGTGTATCCGTTTCTACCTAAAAAATGCATTAACGCCCATATCGCTGCAATGGGAGCTAAGGGGCGACTACCTACAAAACCTTGAGAAAGATAAAGACCGCATGGCCATTCAACTACGGGTAGATAATGATACGACTGTTCTTTCTGAGATCGCCATAATATCGTAGAACATGGCTTGGGCGCGAAGCCGTATTTATGAAGATCGCCGGAAACTGAACGTACTCCAGGAACACTGAAATCATAAAGAGGCAAATCTTCTCCAAGGTCACGAAAAAAAGGCAAAATATAGGCCCCAACACATGCATCTACATGTAGCCATAGATTTTTCTTGATACAAATTGCTCCAAGCTCTTCTATAGGATCAATAAGGCCATATGGCCAATTAGGTGCGGATGCTATAATTCCGATTGTATTTTCCCCTATTGATTTTTTCATTCCATATACATCGGCTGAAAGATCTTCCTTTTGAGGGATAGAGATAACTTTGATGTCAAGAATCCTAGCAACCTTGTGGATTGTTGCATGAATTGAGTAAGGAACGATGATTTCAGGTTCTTTAATCTTTGGATATTTTTGACGTGCCCAATTTTTCATCGCGTGGAGAGCAGAGAAATTACTTTCCGTGCCACCAGATGTTAAATTTCCTCGAGTGCTTTCATCTCCGCCTACTAATCCAATACACATGTCAATAACGTCATCTTCCATCTTGGCAGCTGAAGACTCCTGAAAGGTGAATAGAGCATTCCAAGAGAAGAATTTTAGAAATGTTTCTTTGACTATTTCTTGTGAATTTTCAACACCCCAAAATGAAGTGCTGCTAAGTTTTCCTCTTTGCTCAGGAGTCATCTTTGAATGAAGATCATCTACCATTTCAGTAACGCTTTCAAATGACTCCCCTTTCTGGGGTAACTTGTATAGTTTATCGCTCAATTTGACTCCTTTGTTGTCTCTTCATATTAGGTCATGCTTCTATTTTTTTTATCCTCACAACATAAAGTATCATTATTAAACTTGTGAGTATCATCAGATTAGAAAAAATAAAAAGGGGGTTAAAGGTTGAGTTTTCTACCAATCTCCCAGCAATTCCTGGTCCAAAGGTAGCTCCAAGTCCGAGTGCAACTGTCGTAAGCATAGGATAACGGTTGTCAGTATCTACATTGGCAATTGTTCCTAGAAAGAATGCTAACCACAAGTTCCAAAAATATGTCAATAGACAGATTGCAACTATGTATCTAACTAGGCCTGGGGTTAATATTAGAAGATTAATTGCAATGAGAATTCCTATTGAGCCAACTATATGTTGACTCTCTTTACGAAGATTGTTGCCAAAAAAAGTAGCAGACAGTGCACCACTTACTCCTGTGATAATCGTAAATGAAAGAATGATTCCTATCGTTAAACCATCGATACCACTCTCAGAACCTATGCGTTCAATAAAGGCATACACACCCGACAGTCCAGTAAACCAAACAAACAGGGCAATAATTGAGAAAAATACAGGAACTTTTGTTGTGTTTGGAATGTTTCCGTCTCTTTCTATGGTTGATTGTCTAAGTTGGCTCGGCATCCATGGCAAGCAGACTCCAATGACTGCGACAAATATAGCTGTCCCCACAAACAAACCAGCAAGACCCCATTTGGGAACCAGAAAAGAAGGGCCTAGAAAAAGTAAAATACTCCCTAATATAAGCTGAGAGGCAAGAGCAATTCCATAATTTTTGTCAGGCTCATCTGTCTCTGCAATGATAGCAACAGATAAACCATATAGAATCCCCGCTCCTGCGCCCGAAATCAGCATCATCATTAATATTGTTGAGTAATTTCTGGAGATAGCAGCAATAAGTAAGCTAAAAATAAAACTAACTGTTGCGTAAAATGCCACATGACGGCTATTCATTCTTGGTAGCCAATAAATTGCTGATGCTGTAATCAAAGTATAACCTGCAAAATACACTGAGAGCATGAATCCACTTTGAGAGCTAGTGAAGTTAAAAGACTCCATAGCACTCCCAATCATAATCGGTGAAATAAGATATACTATTGACCCAGCCACAGATATTAAAGAGGCAGCAACAACTATTTTTACTTTTTCGGTCATCTCAATAATTTTATGAACTGATTACACGCTTTCTAGTATCTCACGTAGCATCTCTAGAAATGACTCTCTATTGTAATTTCAGTCCCACCAATCAATTTTGCAAGTTTCTTTAGACTGAACTCGTTGATAGCTGGAAGGATCACGGGAAGCAATCTTTGGTTACTGAGCCCCTCAATCTCATCAAAATACTGTCTCCAAATCATGACACCCTCTTGTGGACCCTTTTTCTGCACTTCAATTAGTGCGACATAATTCTTTATCGGAAAATCATCACCAGATGCTCTATATACATACTGATTTGGTTCATCCCAATATAGGATTTCTTCGTGGACACGTCCAAATAGAAAAAAATCGACATCAAAGTCTGATTCACCATTACTTTTGGGTGGATGTATGTGAACGTCTTCCACAAGAAGATACCAATTTTTGAGTAATTTAGGGTCGCCCATAATCTGAAATGTCTTTGCAGGCGATAAGCCTTCAAAACTTATACTCATATCCAGTTTCAACATGGAGTCACAATAGGGAGACATGTCAAATTCAGTTCCATGAGACGGAGTTTTTCTAACAGGTATTTGTGGGAGATTCATTACTTATATCTTATATATTATCTTTCTTTATGTATCTTGATCTTTTAGTTTTTTATGGAGTTAATTATACAATTATGTCTTATTTGTAGAAGTTATTGTTACTTTATTAATATATAACCGTTATAACTCTTGTTTTATAGTGTAATTAGCTTCATAATAAAATCATGTTTATTTAATATAAACTCTAAGAAATTGACAAATATGAGGACAGTCATGAAACGTTATAACTTTATAAGCAAGCTGTGGATCGCATCTTGTCTAATCCTTTTTACACCTACAGGAAACACTCAAACAATTGAAGAAATCGTAGTTACAGCACAAAAACGTGAGCAATCAATGAGTGATGTGAGCATCTCAATGAATGCATTTACTGACAAAGAAATTCGCAGTTTTAGAATTGAAAATCCAACAGACATCGCTGACCTTGTTTCGAATATGGATATTAAAGGGACTCTTGGTGGCGTTAATCCGGCAATAACAGTTCGAGGTGTTGGGCTCAATGACTTTAATGCAAATAACAACCCCTCCGTTGGTGTATACATGGATGAAGTTTTTCTATCTTCACCTGCAATGCTGAGCCTAAGAATGTTCGATGTTGAGAGAGTTGAGGTATTAAAGGGCCCACAAGGCACACTTTATGGTAGAAACTCAACAGGAGGAGCAATCAATATAATTAATCGAAAACCAACACAAGAATTTGATTCCTATGTCAGCCTTGGTAAGGGTAATTATGACCAGATCGAGCTTGAGGCAGCAATAGGCGGTGGTATTTCAGAAGACTCAGCGGCTCGAATCAGTATCAGTCACAAAGATCAAGGTGACTCCTACCACGATAACCTTCTTACAGGTAATAATATGGGTGGTATGAAATCTACAGCTGGGAGGGGCCAGCTAGATTTTAAAGTTAACGACACTACTCGTGGAAACATAAGTATCAATTTCGGAAGTGCAGAGGGTACAAATACACCCTTCACAATCTTTGGTCTATTGGATCCCTCTATGCCTGCTAATGCAGACTGGAGTGTCAATCTTTGTGGGCCAGCAAAAACATTCAAGTTCGACAACTCACAGTGCTCTGATTTTTTTGGTATTCAAGAAACAAACGATAGTGATCCCTACACTCATTCATTCAACCCGAGTGATGCCGCAAAATATATAATTGACACAGACTATTCCGGGGCTGTTATCAGATTAGAACATGACTTAGGTGACTCATCGAATATTACTTCAATTACTGGATTTGAATCCCAAGACCGTGTTTATGGAGATAATATTAATTCTCATCCATTCCAATTATCTGCCATTACACATGACGAGGAAATTAGTCAGTTCTCTCAAGAGCTAAGAATTAATCGCATCAATGACGATGGCACCCAATTGATCTTGGGCGTATTTTTCTCCAAAGATGAGTTTGAGTCAGAAAATGTCTTCGAATCTTCAGACTTCTTTCTCACACACCTTTTTTGGAATAATGATCAAGAAACAACTAGCTGGGCTATTTTTGGAAGCAAGGACTGGAAACTGAGTGAAACTCTCTCTCTAACAGCTGGCTTTCGTTATACCGACGAGGAAATTGACTTTACTGGTGGGACAACCGATCTTAATCCGTTTGATATGAGTTGCATTATTGATCCATTTTGTATGCCCACAGGATATGGAGCTGTACCAATCACTCTTGTTGACAATACTATAAGCGAAAAGGATACTTCCATCAGAGTAGCTCTTGAGTACCGCCCCGATGATGACAGGATGATCTATGGATCTGTTTCTACCGGTTATAAAAGTGGTGGATTCTTTGGTGACTTCACATTCAGTAACGATGAACTGACTCCATTCAGTGCTGAGTCGATTAGAGCTTATGAAATTGGCTATAAAAGCTCTAGATCTGAAGGAAGGGTGCAATTAAATGCATCGGTCTTCCATTATGACTACGATGATATGCAAACACTTGTACCTGGTGTTCTAGTCACCCGGTTTGCAAACGCAGATGATTCGAAAATCTCTGGTATGGATCTTGATATTCTGGCGGTTCCTAGAGATGGTTTAACGGTTGGATTAGGGTTTGGAATGCTTAATAGTGAGCTAGGTGCAATTGGCCTGTTACCTGCTGGTAATAAATCTCCAAATGCCGCAGATCTACAATTAAATGGTTTTATCTCATATGAGCATCAAGTCCGCCCAGGGGTTACCATGGGCTGGCAAGGGAGCTTCAAATATACTGATGATATGTTCCGAGATGCTTTCAATGATAAGTTTAATGTCACAGAGTCCTATTCAACTCTTGATGCTCGTATTTGGCTAGCAAGCGATGATGATAAATGGGAAGTAGCGCTTTGGGCTAAAAATCTGGCCAATGAAAAATATACAGAAAGCGCATTCAATTTTGTTGACCTGACTGGCCTAGCTAATCATATGTATGGTCCTCCTAGAACGTATGGGATAAATTTTACTTATTTTGGTGGCAAATAACTTAGTACCAAATTAGATAGCCTCATGTTGGTATCATCATAAGCCAAATGTGATGCCCCCATCTATAGGAATTGCCGCTCCAGTTATATATCGAGACTGAGGACTAGCAAGATAAGTAACTAGGGATGCAATTTCTTCAGGTTTTCCTGCTCTCCCGAGCGAGACCATGGAGATTTCTTCTAAATCTGCCTCCTCGATGGTAATTCCATTCTCTTTTGAAATATTTTCTAATGCAATAGACCTCATATCCGTATCTACTGTGCCTGGGCACACAGCATTACAATTGATATTATACGGGCCAAACTCTTGTGCAATAGCTTTCGTGATACCGATAACAGCAAACTTAGATGCTGTATATGAAGGCGGTACCGGTGGTATATTTTTCAGACCAGCAAGGGATGCAATATTAACTATCACACCATCTTTTTGTTTCATCATCGCTGGTATTACAGCCTGAGAAAACTTAATTAACCCAAAGAGATTGACACCAAAAGTGATGTCTAAATCATTTTCATTCTGATCAAGGAACCCAGGTGAGCCAACAGCAACACCGGCATTATTAACAAGGATATCAATACTCCCAAATCTATTTAGAGTGGATTCAATGCAGGCTTCAATCTCATCTTTATTTGTAACATCAGCACATAATGCCATAGCTGATTCTTTACCAATTTCTGATGCAACTGAATCAAGGCCATCTTTATTGGATGTAAGATCAGTTATAACCACATTTGCTCCATTTCTAGCTAGTTCCTTAGCTGTGGCTGCACCAATCCCTGAATGGTTTCCTGCTCCAGTAACTATTGCAGTTTTATTTTTTAGTATCATTGTATTTCTCTCAAGGTTATCGTCGTTCTAATATTGATGGTAAATACGTACTGAGGTATCCCTTACCAACTCGTTTGACTTCTTCGTTCATCTCATCAGTAATTCTTCCATATTCTATGAATGATAATGAATTTATGACATCACTAACTTCCATGTATAAAAAAAACACATCAACGTCTTTAGGCAAATTTGGCAAGATGAAGTGACTATTGAAAATACCTTCTATGATATTACTGACTCTATTGCTTCCATCACGCTCAGCCAATCTCACCTCAGCTGGTGTACGTCCACTCAGCCATATTTGTGCTGCAGCAGTGTTAGACTCATACATTGACCTAGCACGATCAGACACGATATCAACTAGATCATGCCATGAACTTATTTCTTCTTGAGGAATTAGCTTTAGAAATCCCATACCAAATTGTTCTGCTATTTCACTTGAAAGTGCAGAAAGTAAGTCATAGCGATTAGCAAAAAAATGATAAGCTGAACCTTCTGGGACACCTGCCTTCGATGATATCTCTCTGAAAGAAAGCTCTTCAATTGCTATTTCGTTTAGAAGTTCTTCAGCTGCCCTAAGCAACTTTTCTCTCCTAATATTACCCCGCCTTTGTACGTGTTTCCTTTTTCTTCTCTTACCAACAACTTGGCGTAATTTTACTTCTCTTTTTTCCATAAATAATATTATAAACCGTGATAACTCGGTTTTATACCAGTTCTTGTCGGTTTCCTACTTCATCTTTTTTATTGTAGGTAGTTAGTAAAAACTTTATTTTGTTGGGTTTTGCTCTACGGCGCTATTTGACGATACCTGACGCTGTGAAATTTTCAGGTGAGTGTAAGGGGTAGGCGGTAACAAGACAAAATAATCTGGGTCAGCTGGCATGCCTCAACAGAAACTATTTTTGTGGGGGTAACTTTGGGGGTAACTTTATGCCCCCTTTATTGAAGGTAAGGCTTGTTGTACGGGTTAAATGTTATTTGTCTGAATAGCACCAATCCCTTTATTTAAAGGGCTTTCAGGAAGGTAACACTATGGGGTTGTACCATTTACTCTGCGGTATGCCATGCAAGCGCTCTCCCAGCTGAGCTATAGCCCCATGAGTATTTTCAACTTTTTGATTTCTCAAACTCCGCCAACATTATACATCTTTAATTATTTGACTAAGGACTGGGATTGTAAAATAAAACTTTGTTGCTGAGCATGATAGGTAAAACTAATTCCCCCGTGAGCGAATTCAAACCTAAATCAGCCAAACCTTGCTTGTATTGACCAAGTTCGATGACCATTTTATTACTACTAGAAATCTTGTAGAGCTTGCCATTTTCCCAATCGGAAACATAGATATTTCCTTTTTGATCAATTTCTACACCATCAAGGTTACCAAGTTCAGGGGCAATAATATGCCTCACTTTTTCTGACTCCTTCAAAGAAATCCAATACAAATCGCCTGCTGTCTTGGTTATCCATTCGGCACGTTCCTCCGGTTGCTCGGACATGATTCCCCAACTGGCAACATAAAGCCTGTCTCCTTGGACCAGCAGTCCATTGGGAGAAGATGGTAAAGTGGAGATATAAGTGCTGTTTTCTCCAGTCGCCAAATCTACTCTAACCACTCGGCTATTCATTGAATCTGAAAGGTAGGCATATCCTGAAAAATCAGTGGCCAAATCATTCAAAAGGATTGCACCGTCTATAGAGTGAACAATTCGATCACTGGAGTCATCCAAATTGATACCGACAACCTCGGTAGTGTTATTGATCCACAAGCGTTTGCCAGAAACTCTCATTCCCATTGGGTTTTGAAGATTCGTCGCCCAGCGTGAGTCGATCATACTACCATCTGCCGCCAGTTTGCTCACCCAACCCATATCATCGCCGTTGGTACTTGAAATAAAATAAACCCCTGGGTCCGTACTGCCTGAGGTGTAAAAATAGGCTGACTCTGGCTGTGAAAAGTCTGGCTGATTGGCTAAAACTGAGACAGAAATCAAGAATGAAAAAAGACCCAGAACTGCTCTTGAAAAAATACTCATAGATTTATAAAGCTTCAAGAACTTTAAGAATTGAGCTTCTGGGATCCATTGGATCTATTGCTGCATCAATTTCAAGATGAGATACTGCTTCGGTGGGGTTGCCTGCTTCACACATTTTCGAAACCAATGTATTGTATCGCTTGTTTGAGTCTGGAAATAACGTTGTCTCTATCCAATAAAGTTATTGTTACATCTATAGAAGGTGATTGAGTGCCCCCAGTAATAGCTACCCTCAAAGGCTGTCCAATCTTACCAAAACCGATGTTATGTTTATCACAGGTATTGGTAATAATTTGATGAATTGATTCAGGTTTCCATTCAACTTGATCTAACAGTACAACTAAATCTTGTAATGGTTCAAGAATGGTTGCTTTTAGAAATTTCTGGGCAGCAGCATCGTCCACTATAAAATCTTCAGCATAAAGTGAATCAAAATAATCTAACAGCTCATTAAGAGAATTAACTCTGGATTTATAGGCATCTACGAATGAAATAAGTGTCTCGGTTGCTGGCATACTTTTGAGCGTTGAATGCAGAGTGAGGAATTCAGCAAGATTCGAATTACTTGTATTCATCAAATGCTGTTGGTTAAGCCACTTTAACTTCTCTAGATCAAATTTAGCACTGGATTTATTAAGATTGTTAATATCAAACTTATCGATCATTTCCTCAACGGTAAATATTTCTTGGTCACCAAAAGACCAACCCAGCCGAACTAAATAATTCAGTACCGCTGCAGGCAAAAACCCTTGAGCTTTATATTCTAAAATATTCATAGCCCCATGCCGCTTAGATAAACGAGAACCATCAGACCCTAGGATCATAGGTAAATGTATAAATTGTGGCCTGTCATAACCCATCGCATCCATGATTTGAATATGTTTAGCACTATTTTTTAAATGATCATCACCTCGGAGCACGTGCGTTATTTCAGATTCGTTATCATCAATAACAACGGCAAAATGATACGTTGGAACCCCATTGGATCTTAGGATAATGAAATCATCAAGTTCCTCTTTATGAACGGTGATTTGTCCATAGACTAAATCATTAATAATGATGTCCTCTTTTGCCTCTGACTTTAATCGAATAACACAGTCTCCAGCCTGCTCCGCTTTATCTCGACAACGACCATCATAACCTGGGTTCTTACCCATCTTAATCTGCTCGGATCGCATCTCTTCAAGTTCACCGGGTGTACAATAGCATTTGTAGGCATGACCAGATTCAATAAGTTCTTCCGCTTTTTGTTGATAAACATCAAATCTGTTTGATTGAAAAACAACCTCTTCTTCAAAATCCAATCCTAGCCAATTCATGCCTTCCAATATGGCATCAACCGACTCTTGGGTTGAACGCTCAAGATCGGTGTCCTCAATTCTTAATAAAAACTCCCCACCTTTACTTTTAGCAAACAACCAAGAGTAAAGAGCGGTTCTCACACCGCCTATATGAAGGAAGCCTGTGGGACTAGGAGCAAATCTGGTTCTAATCACAACATTGTTCCATTCAGAATCTAGTGAATCTGTTTAAATTCTTTTGCTATCTCAACCATGGCTTGATAACAAGCCGGTTCAATAGTGAAATTAGCAAAACCGTGAATCAATCCCTCATACTCTTTGTAATAGACCTTTACACCTGCTTCTTTTAAAAACTCAGCGTAAGCATGACCTTCATCACGAAGTGGATCAAACCCAGCAGTAATTACCACTGCAGGAGGGAGCTTTTCGGGGTGTTGGTATTGCATTGGGGATGCGTATATATTCTGATAATCATCTTCTGTCAAATAATTATTACCAAACCAATCAAGCAGCTCTTGTGTTAATAAAAAATACCCGTCGGTAAATGTTTTCAATGATTTATGATCACCTTTAGTGTCGATTCCTGGGTAGAGTAATAATTGTCTTTCTGGTGTCTGCTTTGACTCTTCAAGGCGTTTAATGCAAAGACATGTCGCTAAATTACCCCCGGCACTGTCGCCTCCAATTGCAATTTTCTCAGGGTCAACACCAAGATTATCTGCATTCTCAATCAACCAATCCATGGCTTGATCACAGTCCTCTAAAGGGATGGGAAATGGATGCTCAGGGGCTAATCGATATTCCACAGAGAAAATTTTATAGCCAAGAAGTTTAACTAGATGCTTACACATGGTGTCGTGTGTTCTGATACTGCCAATAGAAAAACCACCGCCGTGAAAATACAGCAGAGTTTGTCCATTATGGGCCTCTTGTTTTGGGAAATATTCGCGAACAGTAATGCTGCCATTATTAACATCGATTTGATGATCCTGGTGTTTAATTCTTGGAGGTCCTTTCTGCAATCGTTCAGCAACTTTGTCATATAAGTCCCTAATTGCTTTAGGTTCAAGGCTGCTGATATTATTGGTGACACCTCTTTGTTCTAGGATACTCAAAACAATCTGCATACCCGGATTCATGGTTCTATTGTCACGATGGATATCATTACCTCGAAGCAAACGTTTTTTAAACGCTGCTGGCATCATCATAATTAAATTGAGTGTTAAATCCATTGTAAATACTTACCTTACTGAGAAGTTATTAAACTCTAGATCATCTTCAATATCAACTTCATCAACCTTAATAACCTCTGACATCTCAGGTCCCTCTAGCAACCACAGCTTAAGTTCATCGATTGGTGCCTGCAATCCCTGCA
>Ga0207990_1000937_pt1 | contig 15902 bp, 20 predicted proteins | sample ETNtaG_8_FD_185780 | JGI IMG/M metagenome (GOLD analysis project Ga0207990, IMG submission 185780) | Marine microbial and viral communities from oxygen minimum zone, Eastern Pacific Ocean - ETNP201406SV75 (SPAdes) (version 2) | ecosystem: Environmental > Aquatic > Marine > Oceanic ...
TGTTCAGGCTGCGATTGAATGGCCGCATCGGCAAGGCGACTCGTTGCGTTGTTGGCGCTAACCGACGTATAGCCTCAGGCAGCCCACGGGTTTCGGGGCCAAATATCAGGGCATCACCATCCTGGAAGCGGCAATCACTGTGACGCTGCCGGTGGTGAGTAGAAAAAGTGAATAACCGGCTCGGCGATATCTCAGCTACGAACGCGTCCATACTGGTGTGGGTGTGCATCGACACGGCGTCAGCATAGTCCAGTCCGGCTCGTCGCAGTTGACTGTCGTCGATCGAAAAACCCAGTGGTTCTATAAGGTGTAATTCACACCCGGTGTTTGCGCACAGCCGGATGATATTGCCTGTATTGGGCGGAATCTCGGGTTCGTAAAGAACCACATGAAACATATCAGTCCGGCGTCAGGCGGGCTTAAAGACCGCCAGCAGAACGGCTCCGACGAGAATCAACACAGGAAACTCATTGAACCAGCGGTAAAAAACATGGCCATGACTGTTTACATCATCACGAAACCGTTTTACCAGGTGGCCACACCACAGGTGGTAGACAACCAGGATAATCACCAGAATAAATTTGGCCGCAAGCCAGACCTTGCCAGCGCCTATGCCGTAACCCAGCCATAACCACAACCCGAAAAGGATCGTTAATACGCCTCCTGGCGTCATGATGCCAAAGTACAGTTTGCGCTCCATGATCTTGAACTGGGCTTGCGTTGCCGGATCGTTGGCCATAGCGTGGTAGACAAAAAGTCGGGGCAGGTAGAAAAGGCCCGCGAACCAGGTGACCATGAAGATGATGTGGAAGGCTTTTATCCAGAGCATAGGGTCGGTACAGCTTCTGAGATCTGTGGGCACACAGGACACGAGGGCGGCGACAGATTAACCCGATACATAGCCTATGAGTAACTCAACCATGGTATCACGCATCTTGTGATCGCTTGTCAGGCATCAGAAAACGTTGTAGCAGGTCATCCAGAAAACGCCAGCCGAGCGCCGTCGTGCAAACCCAGTCATCACTCTCCTCAAGCAAACCGTCTGTTTTGGCTTTTGTTATGACGGGCTGCAGTTGCTGCCAGGCAAGCCCGGTTCGCTGTTCAAATAACTCAGGGCTGAAACCATCTTTTAGTCGCAGTGCATTTAATAGGAATTCAAAAGTCACATCATCCAGGTTCACCGGCACGGCATTGTCGATTTCCAGGCCGCTGTTGGCTTTGCCAAGATAATCACGTGGATGACGAGGTCTTGCCCAGCGGTACACGGTACCGGCCAGGGTGATCTTGCTGTGCGCTCCCGCGCCGAGACCAATATAGTCGCCAAATTGCCAGTAGTTCAGGTTGTGCCGACAGCGTTTGTCAGGCACAGAAAACGCCGAAACCTCGTAATGGCTAAAACCGGCTGCTGCCGCGCGCTGTTCGATTGCACAGCGTATGTCCCAGGCGGCCTCTTCGGTGGGCAGTTGCGGTGGATCAGCCGCCAACGCCGTATGTGGTTCAATGGTTAACTGGTAAAGGGAAAGGTGCGTGGGTTCAGCCTCGATGGCTCTATCCAGATCGGCGAGCGCGCCACTTTCATCTTGGCCTGGTAGGCCATGCATCAGGTCAATGTTGAAATTGTCAAAACCCGCCGCGCTTGCACTTGCACTTGCACAGGCTGCGCGCGCCTGTGCGCTGTCGTGAACGCGGCCCAGCGTTTTGAGCGCTCTATTGTCGAAACTTTGGACCCCGATTGACAGGCGATTAACGCCACAGTCCCGGTAGGCCCGGAAACGGCTGGCTTCGGCTGAGCCGGGGTTGGCTTCCAGCGTGATCTCGGGCGTATTGCCTAACAGATGCTCTCTTTCGAGTCGATCTAGAACCCGGCCAATATCGGCTGCGCTGAACAGACTTGGAGTCCCGCCGCCGAAAAAAACCGAGCTAAAAGATCTACCGGCCCGGAACCTGGCGGTCGAATCAAGGTCAGTCAGTAATGCGGTGATATAGCGATCAGTGGGCAGCACGCCACGCAATGGGTGGGAGTTGAAATCACAGTAGGGGCACTTGCTCTCGCACCAGGGCAGGTGGATGTAAAGGGCAAGCGGTATGTCTGGCGCTAGCTCCCTCACGCTGGCAAAGAACTGTTACGGGGTGTACCGCTTTTATAGTCGCGGATCAGAGTGGCGACCTCGTTGACCAGGCGTTGTCGAGATTCTACTGAGCCCCAGGCGTTGCGGGAGCCGACCACCAGATCGGGCAGGTTATCCGCGAGCAAGGGGGGATCATCATCCGGCGGCTTATGTGTCAGCGCGTCGATTCGGGCTGGGCCGATCTCCCCAGAGCGCAGCGCGCCAGTCAGGTCAGCCTCATTAACGATGACGCCGCGCACAATACTCAGCTCGTCTCGTGTATGTAGCGCAGGCGTTGCAATGCCCGACGTGCCCGTTTGTCTGGGCGCCCCTTGCTTGTGCGCATGGGTTGGGGCTGTAGGCGCAACTGGTATGCCATGGTCAGTCGGTTCTCACGACTTTGTGTATTTTCGAGGTAGGCGTTTGCGGCCTCGAGGGCTGAGACCCGTTTTTCAATCAGCCTGCGGACCTCAACATGATAGACAAAGGCTTCGCGGCGTACACGCAAGCTATCGCCCACGCGAATAGTATTTGCTGGTCGAACGCGACGTTCATTGAGTAGTACGTGACCTGCCCGAATCGCAACGACCGCGCTCCGGCGGGTCTTGAAGAATCGTGTCGCCCAGAGCCAGCGGTCAATACGCACGCCGTTGTCGTGTTCCATGCCAGACACCCCCGCGGGACTATTATACGGTGGAACGGTAAGCCGGTTTTGTGACAGAGGATGTTAAAATCATCGCGATTTACAGTTGGAGTGATTTCTTGAGATTGGCCGCACGCCTAATTTTGATCGTTGGCCTGTTGGTCGCCTTGCCTGCGAGAGCGCTCGGACCCATTGATGGTGAGGCCGGCATGCTGACCTGGGTTGTCGATACTGATAATTACACCGACGCCTCAATTGATACAGCATCTATCGGCGGGTACGCCGAGCTGTGGCTGGATCAGCGCTGGGGGTTTCGCACTGCACTCTATCGCGTCAGCGAGGATGCCGTCAGCATGGCGCCGGACGAGCAGACCGTGGTCGATCTGAAATACCGTCTTGTCAGCCCAACCGATAATACTTATGTTGCTCTCGGGCTTGGGTGGGAACAGGATCGATTTGGCACCGAAGGCGACACTTCTGCCGCCCGTGTGCTCATCGACAGCCGCATCGGCGTACTGGGAGCGCTTTACCTCTACGGTGAAGCCGGTTGGGCGCCGCAAATGGGCGATCTCGGGTTACGCGAGGATCTTTCTTCAATATCAGTTGAAACCGGACTTGTGCTCGATCCCTTGCCTTTTGTATCCCTGCGCTTGGCTTGGCGTTATCACATCACCGATTACATCGGTAGCATTACCGGCACTTCTATGCGCGAAACCAGTTACGGGGTGATTTTGGGCGGCGGCATTCACTGGTGATATCAGTCAAGACGATAATCGACCGGCTTGATCGCCACCAGCCGGAACTTGTCGATAGTCCGCCATCCTGCCAGGCCGAGGTAGCGCTCATCCTCGGTGCCGCACCTTCAGCAAAGGATCCTCAGATGATTTTTATCCAGCGATCGGTCTATGCTGGCGATCCTTGGTCTGGTCAGATGGCTTTCCCCGGTGGCCGGCGCGAGGAAAGTGATCTTCATGACGGAGACGCGGCGCGCCGCGAGACGCTCGAGGAGATCGGCCTGGAGTTGCGACAGCATGAGTTGGTGGGCCGCCTGGGAGACCTGCGGGGCCGGCATGGTGGCCAGTCGCAGGACCTGCTGATTTCCTGCTTTGTCTTCGCGGTAGACAAGGTACCTGCGCTGACCCCCAATCATGAAGTTTCGCAGGTAGTCTCGGTGCCTTTGTCGTGCTTGTTGGATCCGAGCCTGCAAACCCGAATCCGGTACGAACAGGCCGGGGGTCAGTGGTTCCCCGGTATATTTGTCGGCCAGGAAGATGAGCGCGTGGTCTGGGGCCTGACCTACCGGTTCTTGTGGCAATTGTTTTCCCTGCTGGGACATACCTTGCCGACTGACTGACAATAGACCGCGCGGTAGCGGGTTAAATCAAACAAATTTTAAGGTGACGTTAATGAAAAGAGCCGATGACAGGGGCGCTGATGAACTAAGGCCGATCAGGTTCACACGATCTTTCAGCCGTCACGCTGAGGGTTCAGTGCTGGTTGAATTTGGCCATACGCGCGTATTGTGCATGGCCAGTGTGGAAAAGCGAGTGCCACGTTTTCTGCGGGGTTCAGAACAGGGTTGGGTGACCGCAGAATACGGCATGCTGCCGCGGGCGACCGGTGAACGAATGTCCCGCGAAGCGGCTCGGGGAAAGCAGGGTGGGCGGACCCTCGAAATTCAGCGTCTTATCGGTCGCTCCCTGCGCGCATCGTTGGACCTGGGTGCGCTGGGTGAGCGCACCATCACGCTGGATTGCGATGTGTTGCAGGCTGATGGCGGCACGCGCACAGCGTCGATCACCGGCGCCTGGGTGGCGCTCGCAGACGCTCTGGACGGCTTGGAACAGGGCGGCGCGCTAAAAAAACCGGTGCCGCTGCAGCAGGTGGCTTCGGTCTCGGTTGGATTAAACGACGGAGTGGCCTTATTGGATTTGGACTACGTTGAGGATAGCAGCGCTGATACCGACATGAACTTTGTCATGAATGACGCGGGGTGTTTTATCGAAGTGCAGGGAACGGCCGAGCACGAGCCCTTCAGTGAAGCACAGATGCAGGCCATGACTACTTTGGCAAAAAAGGGTATCGATGAACTGATGCTGTTGCAGCGTGTTGCCCGTGAGACTCCTCTGCCGTGAAGCAGGAGATCGTGCTGGCTTCGGATAACGCCGGCAAACTAAAGGAGATTAACGCACTGTTGCATGCCAGCGATTTTGTTGTGGTTGGACAGGCGTCCTTAGGTGTTCCTGGGGCAGATGAGACGGGCGGCACCTTTATCGAGAACGCGATCCTGAAAGCACGCAATGCGTCCCAGTATACCGGCCGGTCCGCCCTGGCTGACGACTCAGGACTAGAAGTAGACGCGCTCGATGGTGCGCCGGGAGTACATTCGGCCCGTTTTGCTGGAAGTGATGCCACCGATGCCCGCAACGTAGCGAAATTGCTCAGCGCACTAGATGGGGTGCCGCACGAGCAGCGGGGAGCTCGATTCCGGTGCGTGATGGCCTATCTACGTCAGGCGGATGATGCCACGCCACTGATTTGTCAGGGGACCTGGGAGGGGAGCATCGCTGAGCAGGGTCGCGGTGATAATGGTTTTGGCTACGACCCGGTATTCTGGGTGGTGCAGGAAAACAGAACAGCTGCTGAACTCGACAGTGGCCTGAAAAATATGCTGAGTCATCGCGGGCAGGCGCTGCGAGCAATGGTTGCACAGTTGGTGCAGATGAGCCGGCAACCCTCATGAACTCCATTTGAGGGCATAAGAGATGAAACAGCTAGTACTGGTCCGACATGGGCAGAGCACCTGGAATCTGCAGAACCGTTTTACCGGCTGGGTCGACGTAGGCCTATCTGAACGAGGGGTTAACGAAGCGCGGGATGCCGGGCGCACCCTGAAGGCGCAGGGTTATCGTTTCGACCTCGCGATGACCTCTTTGCTGCAACGCTCGATCCACACCCTGGAATTGATTCTGGAAGAAATGAACCAGATGTCCCTGCCGGTACACACTGACTGGCGTCTGAATGAGCGCCACTATGGGGCTTTGCAAGGCCTGGACAAGAAGGAAACCGCAGCTCGCCACGGTGATGAGCAGGTGCTCAAGTGGCGCCGTGGGTATGCTGTGCGCCCACCCGCACTCGAGGCCGACGACCCATCACATCCGGCCAACGACCCGCGTTACAACGGTATCGATGGGCTGCCTGCTACTGAATCGTTGGCAGATACGCTGCTGCGGGTGACAAAGTGGTGGCAGGAGAAACTCGTACCGCAACTGGAATCAGATCGCAAAGTACTGGTGGTGGCCCATGGCAACAGCTTGCGAGCTATGGCCAAGTTTCTCGATGATCTCAGTGAGGATGAGATCATGCAGTACAATATTCCTACCGGCATTCCGCTGGTTTATCACTTTAACGATGACCTGAGTGTCGCAGGCCATGAGTACCTCGCTGATGCAGCGGTGCTCGAAGCGGCGGTCAGCGAAGTTAAGAATCAGGCTTCCTCAAAGCCTTGAGCCAGTATCGCGGGTGCGGGTCGCTCAGTCTCGCCGCAGGCGCTCGGACAGTGCGATCGGGTTGGGATAGCGAAACACCACCACAGTTGACGAGATCACGAAAGTGATCAGTGTGGCCAGTTGTACCAAGGCCCCGGCCTTGGTACTCATCACCTGCACTTGTAGTGCCACAGCCACGAGCAGTAAAGAGAATTCACTCATCTGTCCCAGCCGTACCCCAGCTTCGCCGGCCAGTATCCGACTCTCGCCAAAGTTTCTGAAAAGTATCCGGTAGGTCAATGGCTTAACCAGCACCACGGCCAGCGCCAGCGCCAGCGCGCCAGGCCAGACGTCGCCCGCGCTGCCCAGGTTAAAACCAGCGCCGAGGGCAAAAAAGAACATCACCAGGAAGAAATCGCGTAGCGGACGCAAACTATCGGCGATGAACAGCGCAATGGGGCTGTTAGCCAGGGTAACGCCGCCGATAAAAGCACCCACCTCGTAAGAAAGCCCGAGGCTTTGAGCCAGCTGGGCAAATCCCAGACACCAGCCCAGCGCCAGCAGAAAAACATATTCGCCAACCTTGTCAAAACGATGGAACAGGGGTCGTAGTACCACTCGCTCCGCGAGCAGCCCGCCGAGGAAAAGCGCTGGCAGGCCAGCGAATTGAACGGTGTTTTGCAGCCACGATACTTCCCCACCGGCTATTGTATGAAGATACAGCAACGCAACGATGGCCAGCAGATCCTGCAGCAGCAAAATGCTGATGATGACTTCGCCGGTGTGGCGGTGGTGCAGCACCGTAGTGGGCAGCAGTTTCAGGCTGATGATGGTGCTCGACAGGGTGGTGGCAATGCCGACCAGCAGGCAGTCAGGCTGGGAAAGCCCGAGCGCCGCGGCAATCCCGTAGCCAAGGAGTGCAAACACCAGTGTGCTTGCGAGCGTCACACCAATCGCTTCGCGCATCAGCTCCAGTAGTTTGCGGGGGCACATGTCTACACCCAGCAGAAACAGCAGAAAAATGATGCCCACATGGGCGATATCCTCGATCAGATGCGGATCATCGACAAGGCCGAAGCCAGATGGGCCGCACAGCACCCCCAGAGCGATATAGGCGATCAGCAGCGACTGGCGTGCATACAGCGCGACAGTGGCTAACAGGGCCGCGCCTGTGAAGATCAGGAAGACCGAAAAAAGAACTGATTCACCAATCACGGTTTGCAGGACACGCCACTCGCCACGTGTTCAGGTGGGAAAGTAATCCGGTGCTCCGCCGGCTTTCCACTTGATGCTGCAGCCGACACTGGGGATTTGCTCAGCTGCGACAGCGCTACCCGCAAGAACCGCATCAGCGGCATTACGCAGGTCGACTCCTGTAACCGGTTCATTGCTTTTGGGTCGACCGGCATCGAACTGGCCGCGATAGGCCAGGCGCATCTCGCTATCAAATAGAAAAAAATCGGGCGTGCAGGCTGCCCGGTAGGCTTTAGCCACCGATTGGTCTTCATCATAAAGATAGGGAAAGGGAAAGCCATGACGAACGGCTTCTTCAGACATTTTCGCCGGGGAATCGTCCGGGTAGTTATCGGCATCATTCGAACTGATCGCGACCACCGCCAAACCACGAGGCGCATAGTCATTGACAAATTGCACCAGAGCCTCGCGGATATGGATCACATAAGGGCAGTGATTGCAGATAAAGGCAACCAGCAAAGCCGAGTTGTTGGCGCAATCTGACAGCGAAACCATTTTCTCCCCGGCCGCAGGATTCATGTTGGGCAGGGCAAAAGTGGGCGCTGGTGCGCCAAGAGATTGCATGGTGGATGCGGTGCTGACCATAGAAAAGGTATCTAAACAGTTGGAAATTGCTTAAATTTTAACATGAGCCCGCTGAGCTTCATGCTGGCCCCAAACCCAGGCTTAGCCGATTATCGCTACAATAATCGACCGATTCCAAAACACAGCGGTGCAAGATTTGCCTCCAAAGAAAACACTAACCCATATTAACGAGCGCGGCGAAGCCCACATGGTGGACGTCGGAGATAAAAAGGTAACCGCTCGTCGTGCTGTCGCCCAGGGCCGCATCTGCATGGAGCGTGCCACGTTGAACCTGATTACCGAGGGCGGGCATCCTAAGGGAGACGTGCTTGCAGTAGCTCGTGTCGCTGCAATTATGGCAACCAAGCGCACCTCCGATACTATCCCGCTGTGCCACCCTCTTTTTTTAACACGGGCGGATGCGACCTTCGAGATAGACAGCGATGCACAGTGTGTGCACTGCACGGTCACCACCGAGACTCGTGAGCGCACGGGTGTCGAGATGGAGGCCTTGACCGGTGTCAGCGTTGGGTTACTTACAGTGTATGACATGTGCAAGGCAGTGGATCGAGGCATGAGTATTACCGACGTGCGGTTGCTGGAAAAATCCGGTGGCCGTTCGGGTGACTGGGAGCGAAAGACATGAACCCACCGAACCAAGTGATACGCCAACCCAGCTGCGACGACGAATACGATCCTACCCTGCTGTCAGTGGATGGCGCACTTAAGCGCATCGCCCAGGCAGTTACCCCTATCAGCGACGTTGAGGTCATCGCGCTGCGCCAGGCGCTCGACCGGATTCTTGCTGCCGATGTGCGCTCTCCGATCGAGGTGCCCAACCACACCAACTCGGCTATGGACGGTTATGCGCTGCGTTTTGCAGATTTAGCCAAGACATCACTGCAGGTGATTGGCACGGCATGGGCTGGCAAGGCCTTCAGCGGTGCGGTCGGTTCAGGCGAAAGCGTGCGCATCATGACCGGGGCGGTGCTGCCTGACGGTGCCGACACAGTGGTCATGCAGGAGCATGTCGAGCGCGACGACGATGTGATCCGGGTAGCGAGTGGTCAGCGTGAAGGACAACATGTACGCCACGCCGGGGAAGACCTGGCACGCGGTGGCACCGCGCTTCGTGCCGGGCGCCGGCTACTGGCAGCGGATATCGGCATGGTGGCATCGCTGGGCGTCGGTGAACTTCCAGTATTGCGCCGGCCTCAGGTGGCTTTTTTCTCTAATGGCGATGAGTTACGCTCGATTGGTCAGCCACTGGCACTGGGAGAGGTATACGACTCCAACCGCTATACCCTGCATGGCATGCTGACCCGGGCAGGCGTTGCTTTCAATGACCTTGGCGTTGTGCCGGACGACCGCGAGCAGATCCAGAGCACTTTTTTTCGCGCTGCCAGCATGGCCGACGTAGTTATCACCTCTGCCGGGGCCTCAGTCGGTGACGCAGATTACGTCAAGGAGGTGCTGGATGATATCGGCGAAGTCGATTTCTGGAAAATCGCAATGAAACCGGGCCGACCGCTCTCTTTCGGGCGAATAGGCGAGAGTCTTTTTTTCGGCCTGCCGGGTAACCCGGTTTCGGTAATGGTGACTTTCTACCAGTTTGTGTTGCCCGCGCTTAAGCGCCTGTCAGGCGAGATTGCCTGGAAACCACTGCGACTGACGGCCCGCGCTACTGATCGACTGAAAAAACGCCCCGGTCGTACCGAATTCCAACGCGGTTTCCTGTCGCAGGATGAAAGCGGCGCCCTGGTAGTTTCAACGACTGGCGAACAGGGCTCGGGCATTTTGAGTTCGATGAGTCAGGCCAATTGTTTCGTCATCCTGCCCCTTGAGAGCGCCGGTGCGCAACCGGGCGACTCTGTGATTGTTGAGCCGTTTGCTGGGTTAGCGTAACTTTTTATTGCCAAAAAGCCCTATGGCTAAATGGCCTTGCAAATTTTCGGTTGTTGTAACAAGGTTGGCCTAAGTTGTGGAAAGCTTTGCCGTGTTTCTCACTCTGGAGGGCGACGGTGCGTTCCAGAGTGCTTGTATAGGCGTCAGTACGTAACAGGGTGGGCCACTTTGTTCAAAACGCCAATGAACGCTGGTCGGTGATTTCCAAACGATAATTGCTGAACCCAGGTTGGCTCTTTGGAAGAGCAGGTTATAGTGCAAGAGCCCCAACCGAATTGACCGACCATACTGGCCAAGACAAAAATTGATTACCCCAACGCTTGGACTACTGATTCTGTTCGCTCTAAATCTGATGTCGCCTACCCGTTGAGCAAGATGGAACTGGCCGACCTTGATCAGGCCTTGCGCATTGTTAAGGAGCGTGGCCTGGATCTTGAAAAAATTACTGCCCGGGATTTTTCTCTGACTATGTTAAGCCCCGCTCTAACGCAGTGGCTGTATGAAATCCAGGAAAGAACAGGTTTGATTTTGTTGAGCGGGCTTCCTGTCGATCATTATTCGAAGGAGGATTGTGGGCTCATCTTCTGGGGGATTGGCGCACATATGGGCGAAGCCCAGTCGCAAAGCCTGGCTGGTGATCTGCTGGGACACGTCGTGAACCTTGGTGGCAAGAACGCCCGCTACCGCACCTACCAGAACAGCACCGAGTTGGCTTTGCATACGGATGCGACCGATATCGTCGGGATGATGTGCCTCACACCCGCCAAGGAAGGTGGCTTGAGCGGCTATGCCGCGGCTGCTGCAATCTATAACGAACTTGTGGAAAATTACCCGGACGCTTTAGTTACGCTGTGTGAAGGTTTTCACTACCATCTGTTCGGTGAGCAGGCAGAGGGTGAATCGCCGCGGCAGCGGTGACTGGGCAGCATTAATGAAAAGTGACGTTCAAAAATGGGAAGCCAAGTATCTCCATGCTGAGTTGGCACCGACGTTGCGGGTGGATCCATTGCTTGCAAGGTATATCGACACCCGGGTTGACGGGAGCCGAGCTCTGGATGTCGCGGCCGGCACTTGTCACGCCAGTGTGTATCTGGTGCAGCAGGGTTTTCAGGTTACAGCGCTTGACTGCAGTGCCGCTGGCTTGGCTCTGGGTCAGCGCCTTGCAAAGCGCGAAGGCGTGGCAATCGAAATCTGTGAGCTTGATCTGGATAAAGCCGTTCTGCCCAAAGGACTCTGGGCCGTGATCTGCTGTTTTCGTTATCTCAACCGCAGCTTGTTTGTGCAGATGGCGAAGGTATTGGCACCCGGCGGCATTTTGATTTTCAAGACTTTCAATGTGCATCATCTCGTCAAAGCGCCAAGTTTTAGCCCGGAATATGTACTGCAACCCGGTGAACTGGCCTCGGCCTTTTTAATGCTCGATACGATTGAACTGGCCGATGGCGATGACCCGCAAGAGAACACATCGTGGATCGTAGCGCGTCGTCCACGCTGATCAACGCTACGACAAGCTGACAAAACGTTTTATCAACCGGCGGTATTTTTCTCGACCCAGCGCTCTCCCGAGGCGAGGGTTTCTTTTTTCCAAAAAGGCGCGGTCGATTTCAGCGCCTCCATAATCTCACGGCAGGCATCAAAGGCGGCCTTTCGGTGTGCTGAGAAAGTTGCAACCAGAACAATATCCTCGCCGGGTTTGAGTTCACCCACACGGTGAATCACCAGTGCATCGTCGAGGTTGTGTGCAGACATGGATTGGTTCACCAGAGCCTGTAAGTGTTTTTCGGTCATGCCGGGATAATGCTCCAGCACCATCGCTTGTACATCATCCCCCTCATTAAAATCACGCATGGTGCCAACAAAAACGGCGCTGGCACCACTTTTGCTTCTCGCAAGGTGATTGGAGCGGTAATCGGCCACGGCCTGCCAGGGGTCGAAGGCATGTTCCAGAATCTCAATGCCCATCGCTACCTCAGCCGCCGGTCACAGGCGGAAAAAATGCCACCTCGTCGCCGTCAGCCACCGTCCGGTCCAGCGCAGCGTACTCTTTATTAATGGCTACCAGCATTTCTTCATCGGCTTCTTGACCGCTGGCTGATGTCCAGACATCACGGGCGGTTGTTATGCCCTGCGCGTCTATCTCTAGAGTAGCGCTGCCAATGCGCTCTTTCAGGCTGGCGAAGAATCGGACGTTGATGCTCATGAATGGAACAGGGTATTAAGGAAATCAAGGTGATGGCAACCCTATAATAGGGCGAGACCTATTTAGCCACAAGCAAAGGTGTTGCCCATGTCCAGCAAAGCCCGTGAATTTGTTCCAGTTCCCATCGCAGTGATGACAGCATCGGATTCGCGTACTGAAGCCGATGATAAGTCAGGCAAGTTGTTGGTCGAACGCCTGACGGGCGCGGGTCACCGGATTGTCGAGAAAGTTATCGTACCCGACGATATCTTCCAGATTCGTTCTGTCGTGTCACGCTGGATCGCTGATACTGGGGTTCAGGTGGTACTGACCACCGGAGGTACCGGCGTGACCGGCTTTGATGGAACCCCAGAGGCTATAGCACCGTTGCTGGAAAAAGAGCTCGATGGCTTCGGTGAGATCTTTCGGGCTGTGTCCTACGAGGAGATCGGCACATCGTCATTGCAGTCACGCGCTGTGGCTGGGGTCGCGAACGGCACCTATCTTTTTTGTCTGCCCGGATCCTCCGGTGCGTGCGCGACCGCTTGGGATAAGCTGTTGCAGTTCCAGCTTGATTACCGCACCCGGCCGTGTAACCTGGTCGAACTGATGCCACGCCTGCTGGAACACCGCTAGAGCCCCAGGAATCTTCCCCAAGCCAGCATCGGCCGATCAGCAGAACCACCTATGGCTATCGGCAATTGATGCAAGGAAAGTCCCGACAAGAACAATACCGGACGCTCTGGTGGATTGCCCATGCACTTGTTCAACTGGATAGTGAGGCCTGTTAGAGAACCCGGGCCTATCTATGACCGGCTCCACTGAACCTTCTTCAGCGATGCCACGTGCTGCTCGTCGACGTAAAGGCCGCACAAACGCGCCGGCACGCGTCGGGCTGGCCCAGTTACCCTGGGGTCAGCCGCGATACCTCGATGCCCCGATTGAGCCTTTGGATGCTGAAGGTATCGACAAAATTCATAACGCGGCGATGCGTATCCTCGAGGAAATTGGCGTCGATTTTTTGCACGATGATGCCCGGGAAATTCTCGCCCGGGCGGGCTGTGACGTAAAAAAGGATTCTGTAACAGTGCACATGGATCGTGCCCTGGTGATGGAGCAAGTGGCCAAGGCGCCAAAGCGCATCGTGATGACGCCGCGCAATCCAGACCGCGCGCTTGTGTTGGGGGAAACCTACGCCGCTTTTGGCTTGGTCTCCAGTCCGCCCAATGTCTCGGATCTTGATCGTGGTCGACGGGTGGGTAATCGCACCGATTACCAGAATCTATTGAAGCTGGCGCAAAGTTTCGAGTGTATTCATTTCACTGGCGGTTACCCGGTCGAGCCAGCTGACCTGCACCCATCGATTCGCCACCTCGATTGCCTGTTCGACCTGCTGACACTGACAGACAAGCTGGTGCACGCCTATTCTCTGGGCGTTGAGCGTGTCGAGGATGCCATGGCCATGGTACGCATTGCGGCGGGCCTGGATCAGGAAGCGTTCCAACAAGTCCCAAGGATGTTTACCAATATCAATTCTTCTTCGCCATTGAAGCACGATTGGCCCATGCTCGATGGTGCTATGCGTCTGGCGCGACACAACCAGTTGGTCATCATTACGCCTTTTACTTTGGCAGGCGCGATGGCGCCCATCACGCTGGCAGGAGCAATCGCACAGCAGACCGCCGAATGTCTGGCGGCGGTTACCCTGCTGCAGCTGGTTCGCCCCGGCGTTCCGGTCGCCTACGGATCGTTTACCTCTAACGTAGATATGAAGTCAGGTGCCCCCGCTTTTGGAACACCTGAATATGTACGCGCCACCCAGATCTCAGGGCAGATGGCGCGGTACTATGGCCTACCCTGGCGTGCGTCCAATGCCAACGCGGCTAATTGTGTCGATGCCCAGGCCACCTGGGAGAGCGCCGCTTCACTGTGGGCATGCTCCAGCGCTAACGCCAACATTGTTTATCATGCGGCGGGATGGATGGAGGGCGGCCTGTGCGCAAGCTTTGAGAAATTCATCATTGACTGCGAGATGCTACAGCAGCTGAGTTATTACCACCAACCCATCGGCATAACCGATGATGATCTTGCGATCGAAGCTATTCGTGCCGTTGGGCCCACCGGTCATTTTCTCGGTGCAGAACATACGCGGTCACGCTACAAGAGCGCTTTTTACAGTCCGTTTCTCTCCGATTGGAGTAACTTCGAGAACTGGGAGCAAGCAGGCGCTGTCGAGACTCCCTGGCGAGCCAACCGCATTTTCAAGGAAGTCCTTGCGCAGTATCAGCCGCCACCTATGGACCCCGGAGCGCGCGAAGAGCTTGAAGCTTTCGTTGTAAAACGCAAAAGCGAGGGCGGCGCCCCGACAGATTTTTGAGCCTTGTCGCTTTTGTTCAGGCTTTGATAAGCACCTTGCGCGGATTGATTACTCGCTACATTAGAATTCAGATAGCATAAGTTATCCATGACAAAGCACGAAACCGCGTAAAGACAGTTAGGTCACGCACAAGGCGCGGTTATCAATTGTTTGTCATATTGCAAAATAACCGGTACCCTTCGCTGTTGCTCAGCGAAGGCTCTGGGCAGCCTATCGAAAACCGGAGATCAACCACGTGAAATTTTTTTTTCGTGCAAGCGTATTGCTCTCGATGCTACTGCTCAGCGGTTGTTCCGATGTGTGGTGCTGGCCCTTTGACTGCTCTTCCAGCAAGTCGTCATCGGGCGTGGTTGATGACAGCGGCCAAAGTGCTGCGACAATGGGGGGAATCGCGCCAGCCACGCCAGGATCATCCAACGAATTTGATCTTAGCAAGGCCAACTGGCTGCATACTAACGTGTCAAGCTGGCCGGTAACCCACAAATTGACTGTCGATATAGGCGGCGGTGTTATTTGCATGAATTTTGGCGGCACAACCGCCTGGCCAAGTGCCCAGATAGACCATACCTCGGGGTCCTACAAGATCAATGTCAACGCAAACCCATGGGTCTTCGTGTTCAAGAATGGCCAATGGTACGGTGGCACCTGGGAGTGGATGACACCCAATGGTAACTGCAAACCCATGACTTCAGTCGCGGGTGACCATATCAAGCAGCCACCGCTGGCAGATTGGAGTCCGACATCAGGCGAGACGCTCTACTTCATGGTTTCATCGATTGCGCGCGGGGCCAATCTGAATAACTACCAGGCACGAACCGATGCCGTCAAAGTAATCTGGCCCTAAAATTTCTCGCACTTCAGATTGGACCGATAACGAGGAGACTGGGGGTCACTGAGAACTCGCTCTGATTTTTTCCAGTAGCGTGTCGTTTATTTTGCGCGGACCTGTAGCATGCCGGTTCCGGTAGCGCCGCTCAGCCGGTAGACGTACACCATCCAGTTGGTTCAGGCGCTTGATAAATTCTTCGCTTTGCTCCTGCCAGACACCGCCTGAGAGAATTTCGGGATTCATCGCCAGGATAAACTGACCGCCTTGTGGTGGACCGCCGTCGCCACTGTCGCGCTCTTTGGAAGCAAAGCTTGCGGTTTCGCCCACAAGGGGTCCGGCCAGGAGCTCTATCATCATCGCAATATGTGAGCCCTTGTACCCACCAAAAGGTAAAAGTACGCCTTTGATGATCTCAGCCGGGTCAGTGGTTGATTGACCGCTTGCATCAAGGCCGGTGCCCGGCGGCACCGGTCTGCCGTCTCGGGCTGCGATCTGCACATCGCCCATGGCTATGGCAGCTGTCGCCATGTCAAAAACCAATGGTGGGGCGTTGGG